>ERZ773042.2413-NODE-2413-length-10184-cov-2.737585_pt1 | contig 10184 bp, 8 predicted proteins | sample MGYA00511664_ERZ773042 | MGnify/ENA primary metagenome ERZ773042 (study PRJEB29015, sample SAMEA2737984) | human oral metagenome | biome: human oral; feature: human-associated habitat; material: dental | place: China | collected 2036 ... | reverse complement strand
TAAAATTCTTCTTGCTGTCATAAATTTCATACGCTGCGATAAAATTGCTGCCGGGATCGACACCAAACACCTTTTTGAGTGCCTTATCCTGTGCAATGCGCCCGTATCTCTGCACATGATCCTCATAGAGCTGTGAGAGTTTCTTTTGGAGTGCATAGAGTTCCTCGTTCGTGCACGCCTCTTGCTGTGCAGCGAGAAGCGCGTGCCCTGCATCCCGCAGATGCACGGCAGAGATGACACGCGCCCGCTCCTTTTCGTTCAGCTCCATCTCCTTGCGCACTCCCGCCGTATCGACGAAACAGAGTGCCCCATTCTCAACGTAGAACCCCATAGCAGGACGTTCTTCACGCTGCTCCTGTATGGGAATCGGCAAAGACTCCTCGCTCGGCGTATAGACGGTCGTCGGAAGTGCGGAAAGACGCTCCGCAATCGCCTCCCTGAGATTCTGTCCCTCCGGTGCGATGACGGTTTGTTCGCGTCCATACGCTCCCGATCGCACCCGGAACTCACCCAGAACCTGCTCCGGGTTATGATAGAAATATTTGTTGATGTTCTCCCCTGCTGCCCGCTGATAGAGAACGCCCTCCCAGTCTACGGCGGCAAGAGCATCCTGCTGCTCCTCGCCGGGCGATCGCGCAGGATCTTTTTTCCGAAAGACGAGCAGATCGGAAATAACGCGCGTGCCCGCAGCGGAAAACGTCGTTTCGGGAAGACGCAGTGCAGTGACAAGACGCGCCTTATCGGCGAGCATACTACGTACACGCTCGTTATCCTTGTCCATTGTCCCCTTGGAGGTAATGGCGACCACAAGACCGCCGGGACGCACCTCATCGATCATCTTATTCAAAAAGTAATCGTGAATGCGCAGCCGCTCCCCCAAATATTTCGGATCGCCTGTGATGATCTCATCGCCGAACGGTACGTTGCTGATCGCAAGATCAAATGAGCCATCGGAGAAACGGGTTCGCTCAAAGCCCTGCTGCGAAATCTCCGCATCAGGATGGGCGAGCTTTGCAATACGCGCAGAAAGCGCATCGACCTCCACGCCGATGAGACGACTCTCCTTCCGCATTTCCTCCGGCATCGCCTCAAAAAAACGCCCCGCACCGCACGACGGTTCCAACACATTCCCGCCTTGAAAACCGAGATGGGCAAGTCCCGCATAGATCGCCTCAATGACCTCCGGCGGCGTATAGTGGGCATTCAAGGTAGATGCACGCGCAGACGAAAACTCTGACTCCGTCAGATGCGTGCGCAGCGTATCATATTCCTTCTTCCATGCCTTATTGGACGGATCGAATGCCTCCGGTATTCCTCCGAATCCGCTGTAGCTGCGCAAAAGACGCAGCTCCTCGCTCGTCGGAGGAATGCCGCGTTCCTCAAGATGTTTCATCACACGGATTGCTGCAAGATTACGGGCAAAGACCGCCCTCTTGCCGCGCGTCGAGGACATATCTGCCGCATAGTCGATGGCAGACAGATCGACCGGAGCTAGTGCTGCAGATCCTCCATCAGGAACTCCTTCACCATCTGCCCGATTGCGTTGCGCCTCTGCACGTCCTCCGGAAAGGTCAGCTCCTCCCGCGGGATGCGCTCCTCCTCCTTCTCGCAGATCCGTCGGTACCTCTCCCGATAATGCGCCTCGATTTGTGTCAGATACGCGCTCGCTTCCTGCTCCTTCAGCATCCTTTTCCACTCCTGCGGACACTGTACCTGAAGGAATCTCCGGCGCATCCGTGCCCACTCGCCCGAGACGAACGGTACTTCGTCCTCCGGTTCCTCCTCGTCCTCCTCCGGGTACGGATTCCCCCACATCTCGTTGTCGATCCGCTCGCTCTCCTTTCTGTTCTCCTCCCTTAGAATCTCGTCCAGTCCCCCCCACGGGTGAAGATTCGACTCCTTCATCAGACGCTCCACTGCCCTCCACGGATCGTCCGCGTCCGAATCCTCCCAGAACTTCAGGTACACCGTCATCTGGTCGATGAGTTTTTGTATCGTCTCCTTCGGCTGCATCTCCCACAAGCGCAGCGGGATCTGTGTCATCTCCGGAAAGACTACGGGAAACACCTTCTGCTCCTCCTGTTGATAGAATGCCTTCGACATTTCCATCGTCGATTGATTCAGACGTGCGTCCCAGAGCCGATCCTGTGCCAGCTCCTTCTCCTCGGCGGTCGCCGACGGATTCGTCAGTGTCTCCCAAAGACGGATGTGTTCTTCCAGCGGGATCATGTTCTTCTGCATGATTTCTTGCCTCCTCACGAATATGCCGCGCAACGGGATTCAAAATAAGCTGTGTAACCGACTGAATCCCGAACAGTGCCATTTCTGCATCTACATCGTTATATTCTGTGAGGATGAGGGGAAGTCCTACCTCTTCCTCCGCGTCAAAGCCGAGACGTGAGAGCGTGACGTATGCAGCACCGAGGGCAACGAGTTCCCTCGCCTTCTCATCAGGGTATTCTTCCGCCGCTGTACGGCACGCTTCTATGACTGCCTCTCGTGTATCCTTTCCATGTGCACCGAGCTGTGCCCTCAGAAAATCTCCGTCGCGTGCCTCATTATAACGCCAGAGAAGAGACCGTAAATCCTGCCGCAAAGGATCACGCGTATCGTTAATATCGTAGAGATAGTGCAGTTCTTCCTGTCCCTCGACACCAACGAGCACAGGAACACCACGCGCCCGCTCATGCACTCCCGTACGCAGGGATTCCCATGTTGCAGGGGACGCATACGCCGCGCCCGCTGCGCTGCCATGAAAGAATAGCCCGATCTGCGTGTGGATTGGGTGGCGATAGTGCTTTGCCATTGCACCGAGAAAGTCGATGAATCTGTTTTTGTTAAAGCGCAGATCGGAATAGAACCTGTCGCGCTCCTCGATAAGTGTGTGTACGCTTGTCATTCTGCCAGCCTCCTCCCCTAAAGTATAAGGGCTTACAGAATGAAAAAACTGCAAACTTTACAGCTTGCAGTTCATTGTATGTGGGATTATCTGCCCGCGCCACGCGCAGATGTATGATCTTTTTCGTTGCACTTCTTGAGCGACGGAAGGAGGATCTGCTCCCTGCGCAAGGCGAGGGACTTTTTCATGTAGTCTTTGGAGATGTCCGAAAGTCCTTCTGTGCGGTCGATGAGGTCGTCAATCCGTGCGGATGCCGCCTTGATGCGCGGCACAATGCGCTGAATCGCACGGCGTAGGTCTTCGGGCGGGTTCTTGAAGATTTCGTGATAATGAACACGCCGTCCGTGATACCGATATGCAGAACACAGATTGTATTCCGTATTCTTAAAACCTGCGCTGTCTTCCAAAAGCGTTGTTTTTTGTTCATCAGAAGATAACGGGGAAAGCGCTGAGCCGCAATCGTATATGGGGGCAGGGGTCAGTGAACCGTCAGCCCCTTGTATCATCCCCCAGTTATCTAAGTGCCGGTCGCCATTACCGATCAGAGCGTCTACGACAAACATATCCCAGAAGAAATTTTTTATCTGCGCCTTGTTCTTGATGGTTATATCTTCATCAATGACGTGCATCACATCTTCAAGCGTTGTCTTTTTGCGCTTCTGACTGTCCGTTTCATGCAGAAGAAACTTGCTGAACTCAATCAGGCAGCCGGGCTTGTCCTGACAAAACACCTCACAGGCAACAACAGTCTTCTCTCTCTTGCTGTTGGGCGGCGTTCCGCGTCCCAAAAAGGTATTTTGTGCGGAAATCCCGAGCATTTGAAAAATGTGACAGCCGATATACTCCGAATAATGATTGTTGATATAACTCAGCGCCGTCTGCTTCGGCGCTCGATTCGGATCGGGAAACTTCACCATGTAGAGCTTCCCCTCATACTCCATTGTCCATTTACTCTCAGAGCCGCCGAAGCGGTTCGGCAGCCATTTCACATCACGCAGATCAACCATAAAGCAGCTCCCCAAAATACGTCAGCATTTCCTCACGTTCACCTGACGAAATATCCCCTTCTTTCATGGCATATTTCGTTTCAGAAAAAAGATGTTCCATTTCAGAAATCATAAAAACACGGTTCTTCTCCTCATACGCCCGATAAAACGCCGTCATATACTTGCAAAGCACCTCGTCATAATCCGACGGGTTATACTTGTAGGTCATTTTCTCCATTATCCTCGCCTCCTGCTCCAATTATAGCGCGAACGGGGCAAAGGGGCAACAGTGCGCGTCATTCAAACGGCACGAAGCCGAGCGGCTTGCGGCGTTCGTAACCGCTTGCCTTGACGGCTTCCTTGTCGAACGGATCGGCAACCACGACCTTTGCCCGCTCGACCTGCCGCTGGTGTTCCAGTGCCCTGTCCGTCTCTTCGCGCTGCTTGGTCGCTTTGAGTTCGGTGAGCGCAGCGAGGAGCGCGGTACGCTTTGCATCCTCTGCTGCACTGAGGGCTTCGATCTGCGCCCCAATCTGTCGAATCTCCATCTCACCCTTCGCGTGCGCGAGTGCGTCAAGGAGCTTCTGCATGACGGCATCACTCTCTGCATGGTCGCTGATCGCGAGCTGCGCCCCCTTTGCGTATGCAGTATATGCGTCTGCAAGCACCCGCCGCTGTCCCATACTGTCACGCGGCGCGTTGTACTTCTCCTCCTTCTCGTCAAAACCGTGGAAGAGTGGACTCTGCTCCACACGCTTCCACTCTTCAATCTGCGCGACCTCGTAGCCACGATCCTGCATCTCCTGCGTGTGATTCGTTCCTTCCGCAAGCAGATCGGACGAGACAGATTGATGATCGATCTTGGCAATCCCGAGCTTTTCGACAATGGTCGTAAGGATGTTCAGGAATTTCTCCCCGTAGAGGACGGATTTAATATCGCGCGTCATATCATAGACCGTCCCGCCCTGCGCAGCAAGATCACGCAGAGCGAAGGGGGACGGTGCGCTGTCAGGGATAGAGACGGTCAGCGGGTTGTAGTAATTCGGTGGATCGAACGGCTCTGTCACGCCCGGAATATGATGCCATGCCGACGTTACGCCGATCCCGCCCGTGAGCATGGCAACAACACCAACAGCCATGAGGGAGAGTTTTGCGCCCCTGCCGAGACTTGACTGCATTTTCTTCATGGTTTTCATTGGAATGCTCCTTTCATGAATATATCTCCGTTCTATTCAGATGTTCAAGTTGAACATCTGAATATTTTTCGCAAAAATTCATCTATCATTGTTCGTTCGTCAAACGGAAGCCCGGCTGTCCGAACTGCGTCATGATGAATTTCGACACGCGGTCGGCAAAGAACATAAACATGAGAGTTACGAGTGTAAGCTGCATGAGGAGGACGATATTTGCCACCGCCTTGACGCGCATGACCTCGCTGCTGCCGCCGCCGTCGCCGCGTTTGCCGAGCACCTCGTTCCAGTAGCGTGTCCCTTCTGCATCCCACATTCCTCCTGTCCCGCGTGTCCATGCACGCGCTGCGGCTTCGTAGCTTCCATAGTCGAGATAGTAGCCCGTTAGGACAAACTCGGCAACGAGATCCTGATTCTTTGGCGACCACGGGTATCGCGTATGGGTCGGCTCCGGCTTGGTATCATACGCACCACTCTCCTTCCAGCGCGTATAGTTCGCATCCGTATCAAGAAAGACACTCGGCGAGGCATTCATGAACCTGTCGCACCAGCCATCCCAGTAGTCTTTGTTGATCTGATACGCGCCGTAGTAACCCAGTCCGTTGTCGCAGTGATAGTTGCCGTAGTAGGATTCCACCTGCCGGATACGGCTCATGAGATCCTGCATGCTCTTGATCGGCTCGCCCGCTGCGCCCGTCGCACCGCCCCCGGACGAACGTGCCTCAACGACGGTGTTCTGCGTCACCAGTCCCTCGACCGCGAGCTTTTCCAGTGTCGTCTGGAGCATGAGGGAGAAGAGACAGAAGAACATGATGTTGAGGGAGACGGCAAAGACACCGTTGAGTCCATTGGAGGCGTATTTTCGGACGTGCTTTTCCCCCGCAAAGGTAAAGGACGTGAATGAGAAGAGAATGACGAGGTAGAACTCAATATACGCAATGGCGATCTGCAAGCCGATGATGCAGAAGAGGATAAAGAGCACTGCCCCGAAAATAAAGCAGATGAGTGCTGTCTGCCCGTGGAAGACGAGATCCATGATCCCCTCGATCTTCATCGCCTCGTTGATGACGGGCGCGATGATGGACACGCCCTTCTGGATGATCTGTGTCGGATCGGACAGCGCGTTCTGCGATGCCTGTACGCCCTCCGCACCATGCCCGCCCGCAAGCCCGCCGAGGACAGGCAGCCCCGAGAGGGAGAGATTGCCCACCACATCGCTCCACCCGAAGAGAAGGAAGAGACAGAGCGCGTAGAAAAGGCTGCGCTGAATGATCCACTTCATAAGGGGTTCCCGGTCGCCCTCCGAAGCGGTCACTTTTGTCATTGCGCCGAGCGCAAGGTCAATCGTGATGAGGACGAAGAAGATGGAGGCGATGTATTCGCGCACGAGGGAAATGCCCTTGCGTGCGAGATCGACGGTCTTCTCGATGACATCATAGATGGGCTTTGCAAAGTCATTGGCGACAACGAAGTCCACCAGACTGCCGTGGGAATCCGTATGTGCATGTCCGTCGGTGTTGCCGCCGCCCTGCGCTTTTTCGAGTTCGAGCAGTCCCGGCACATACAGCCCCGGATCGACCGGTGCACCACCAAAACCATCGGGACGCACCTCAAAATGACAGTGCGGTCCCGTTGAGTTCCCCGTCGAACCCGCCTTTGCGATGAGCTGTCCCTGCTGCACCGTCTGACCGACGCTGACGACGACACTGCTGTTGTGTCCGTAGAGCGTTTCAAGTGTGCCGCCGTGGTTAATCATGACAGTGTTGCCGTAGCCGTCGAACCATCCTGCCATCGTCACCGTTCCCGCCGCTGCGGCGACAATATCATCGCCCATGTCCGCATCAAGATCGACACCCGCATGATAGCTCGGCTTCCCTGTAATCGGATGGATACGGTGTCCCTGCGGAGATGTGACCACCATATAGGGCTGACCGCCCTTCGTCACGGGGCAGATCATCGCGCCGCGCATCATGCCCTTCCTGCCCTCGCGGTCAAGTGCGCTCGTGTCCTCACTATAAGCAAGTGCTGCCACCGCAGAGAGGACGAGCTGAACCAGTACGAGGAGGAGAACAAAAATGCTGCGCTTCATGCACGGTGCTCCTTTCCGAAATTGACAAGAAAACGGCAATGCGATAAAATCAATGTAACGGTGAAAGACAGACAAGGAGGATGATTGTTATGGGATTTTTCGGGAGTAAGAAAAAGGAAGAAGTTCCTCCTGTGCCCGTGACCCAAGAGGTCATGCCCCATGAAGAACCCTCACGCTATGATAATCTGAGCCGCGAGGACAAGGAAGCAATGATGCTCGATACCATCTATGAGATGGCAAAGACGATTGAACGCTTAAATGCGAAAATCGAACGTCTGGAAGGTGACATTCAACAAATCAAAGAGGATGCCGCCGAAGCACATTACTGGGCACGCCGAGCAAGTTAAACAACCTATGCAAAGAAGGACAGCAACCGTAGCTGCCCTTCTTTTTTATGGCGTATTGCCGTTGTTGCCCGTATTTCCTGTGCTATTCCCATTGCCTTTCATAGTACCTCCTTTTGCGGAGTTTAGTTGTCTAGCAATGGTTCCGCTAATATCTGCTCGGTATTTATCAGCGGTATTCTCAAGGTTTTCACTAAACGACTTCATCGCCCCACGATACGCCTGTACGGGCGACCGGCTCATCGCATAGTTGCGTCCGAGTTGCGTCAGCGTTCCACGCAACCCGCCCGCGCCCTTTGCCATTGCCGCCGTTCGAGCAGCCGTCATCTGTCCTGCAAGCGATGCGCCGCCTGTGGCGACCGCAGCCCCCACATTTGCCGCTGTTCCTGCGGCTCCCTTTGCCATATCGACCATGCTGCTGCCGCCGAGCTGCGGAGAGCCGTTCAGAAGCCCTGTGACGAGCGCAGGAATCTTCTTCGTGAGGAAGTAGATGATGGCACAGGCAAGAATCGCCTGTAGGATGATCCCCACATCCGAGCCGAAGCCCTTCGATGCCTGAAAGTCCTTCGTGAAGCTCTCAATGAACGGGACAGCCATGCTGCTGATGAATGCGATGACACATATTTTTATCGCAAGGTTGAACATCGCACCGATCGCCTTCTCCGTGAGAAATGCGAATTTCTCCGTAACGCCAAAGGCAAGGAGCGGTATGGTGAGCAGTGCCATGGTGTAGAACTCGATGCGTGCCATGAACATCTCAAGCGCGGTCATAAAGAGGCAGTAGACGATGGCGAACAGTCCGATGACGGAGATGAGCAGGATGCCGAGACTCGCAAATGACACCTCCGACCATATCGCGTTGACCATATCTATGGAGAACTTTACAATCTGGTCGCAGTTGTTGCCGACGATGTTGCTTGCACTCGCCGTATTGTTGCCGCCCGCCTTGTAGCCGAGCAGCTCGAAGCCGTCCGAGAGTGCCCCCATGAGGCTGATCCAGTTGACCATGAGGAACATATAGAATCCGGTCTTGAGTGTCATTTGGATTATGTACTGCATTTTGTCGCCCGAGGCAAACTTCATTGTGACCTCCCATGTTGCCTGTACGATGGCAAGCACGACAAGGAGCTTGAGGCAGTACGGCAGGATGTTCGCTGCGCCGGGCGTGATGATCTTCTCTGTGTAGTTGTCCATGAATTTACCGAGGATGTTCCACTCGCTCGATGTTTTCGCCAGTTCCGGCTGAAAGTAGGTGACGGCGTTCGTCGTCGCTGCGTATTTGTCGGCAAAGTCCCAGAACCCCACGTCAAACATGAATGCGCCAAAGTTCGCGGCAAGTCCCGCACCAAGCATGACCTGCCACATGAACTTTTTGCCGTCCTCCAGTCCGAACGCGATCATCATGCCCGATATGACGGTCATCATGATCAGGACAATGTTCATCGCCGTCACGATGCCGCCCGCGATCTCTCGGAGTTTCGTGTCGAATGTGCCGCCGAGTCCCGTCCCTGCATTGATGATCTCGTTGTTGCCAAACGCAAGCGTTGTATCAGGCAGGGCAAGAACAAGGACAGCAACCAGCACGGCGGGAAGGTATCTCGTCATAGTGACTCCCTTCTAAAAATGAATATACCTCCAAAATCATTCAGATGTTCAAGTTGAACATCTGAATTTTTTCTGTCTATATTCACTTACTTCCCTACAAAGGTCTTGAGGCTCTCCTTGCTCGCTTCCTCGCGCCGCTCGATGATTGCCCGCTCACGATTGGCGACGTAGGCTTCCTCTGCCTGCATGGCGAGAAGGTTGGCAAGGAGTTCGTTGGTGTTGCGGTTCATGTAGTAGTTTGCTGCGGCAATCTGGATGCCGGACTGGAGGAGCTGCTGATCTCCCTCGGCGTTATTCGATGCCTCGACTGCTTGCTGCACCCCTTTGTTCAGTGTTTCACCGGAACGCTGGGCGTTCTGTGCGGTCTTTGCTGCATCTTGATAGGTGGCGTCAAGAATTTTGTGGTTCTTGACCGTCTCATGATAGAGGTCAACGAGCGTGGCCTTCTCATCGAGGACGGATTCAATCGTGCCGATCTCGTCCATGAGGACGGATTGTACGCTGGTATGCTGGTTGAGTATGCCGGTAGCAAGCCCCTCACTGCGGAGCTGGTCGGGCGTTTTTGTAAAGTTGCCCTCTTTCATCTGTATCTGAACGTTGGTGTGTTTTTGCAGGAAGTCGGCGATGATCTTCATGTCGAGTTTCTTCGCATCCAAGAGTTTGAATGCGAGTTCCTGTTGCTCGGTGGTCAGAATCTCGGCGGTGGTGATCGCCGTTTTGACCGCTTCGGCAATGTTTTTCTCGTCGATGACAAAGATGGCAGCGTCCGCAGGGCGATGCGAGATCGCCATTGCGCCGAATGGGACGGTAACGCCGAGGAGGCAGCCGATGATGACGGCTGTCTGAAGTCGTTTGTGATTCATGGTGCTCTTCCTTTCATGGGTCATTTTCAAGGCTGCGGACGCGTGCCCGCTCGTCCTGCCGCCGCTCTTCCGGCGAGTTCCTCACATGCAAAGCCTTCCCGCGCTCTGCGCGTGCATCCTGATCGGCACGCATCAGATCTTTCAGATCATCTCGCGATGCTTTTTTTTCCGCGATCAGCTGCTGTGTGATGAGTGCACATGCGGCGGG
>ERZ773042.2412-NODE-2412-length-10185-cov-2.609576_pt1 | contig 10185 bp, 9 predicted proteins | sample MGYA00511664_ERZ773042 | MGnify/ENA primary metagenome ERZ773042 (study PRJEB29015, sample SAMEA2737984) | human oral metagenome | biome: human oral; feature: human-associated habitat; material: dental | place: China | collected 2036 ... | reverse complement strand
CGCTCATATACATGGGCATATGGCGCATGGCCTGAATTTCGGCAAAGTCAAAATATCCTGAAACCAGATTGTTCAGGATTTTCAATTCTGCTTCGGAAAGATAATTTTTCGCAACGGAAATATCCTTCATCGTTGGAAAATCACCGGAGAAAGACGTTAACCCCATAAACGGCTTTTCGGCATCTGCCCGCTCATAGATTACTTCTGCAGCGGTATGTCCGTGCGCTGCATAGTGCAGCTTATTCTGCACCATCTTGAAAAAGGCAACAGATTCGGTGCTTTTGGGATTATAATCCACGCTGGTGGCATAAAGGTCGAGCACCTGGCGGTACATCACTTTTTCGGAAGAACGGATGTCGCGGATGCGGTCTAACAGCTCGCGCCAGTAGTTTCCGCCTCCAAGATTTTTCAAGCGTTCATCGTCCATGGTGAAGCCCTTGATCATATACTCTTTTAAGCGCGCGGTCGCCCAGCGCCGGAACTGCGTCGCAATAGAAGACTTCACTCGGTAGCCGAGCGAGATAATCATATCGAGGTTATAATGCGGTATTTCTCTTGCAACTTCGCGATTTCCTTCTTGGTGAACCTGTCGGAAAATCCGACAGGTTGACTCCTTATCCAGTTCACCTTCTGCATAAATGTTCCGAATATGTTCGACGATATTCGTTCTGGAGGACTGGAACAGTTCTGCCATCTGCACCTGTGTCAGCCAGACGGTTTCATCCTCAAAGCGCACATCAATTTTGGTGTCACCATTTTCTGACTGATAAATAATGACATCGCCCTTGCTTTTTTCAGCGGGTAAATTATTCATCCTTCCTGCCATCCCCTAAATGAGCGATAATTTCCGCCAGCACCCGGCCGATTTCGGCGTTCAGAGAAGCACGCTGTTCTTCATAACGCTGAATGAGGTCCAGCGGGTCAAGGATTTCTTCATTCAAACGACCTTTCTCCCGCCACATCCCAGTTTATTTGCATGACGCAGGCAATGGTCAGGGAGTTCGCGAATTGACCTGTCAGACGATGGCTGGCAGGTCATTCAGTCCAGCTCCACGGACCCGGAGATGAAACACTCCCACCCCCTGGCCCCGCAAAAGCGTTCGATCTCCCTCGCCGTATCCGCGTCCCGCGTATACTCGAGCAGGCGGACCCTCGCCCCGGCCCTCTCCATCCTCTCGAGATAGGACAGGAAATACCGTCGGTCCTCCTCCCGGCTCCTGCCGAAGGCGCCCGTTTCAGAATCCAACCGGTCAAAATTCAACTTATCGAAATCTATCCTGGTGAACACGGTCTCCTGGTTCACCCCGGAGAACAGGCCCTCGATGCTCCCGTACTCCTCCAGCGCGGCCGTCGCATACTCGTCCCCGCCGTTGATGAGGACCTCCAGCCCGTACCCCGAGAGCCGGCGCAGCACCTCCGTCAGCCCATCGAAGATCCCGCGGGCCTTCCTGTAGTGATAGACGTCGCAGTTATCGACGAAGAATCCGTCGATTCCCTTCCGCAGATACCCCGCGGCCAGCTCGGAGACGACGAAATCCCGCCACGGCGCGGCGGATACATCGATCCACCACTCCCCGTCCCAATTCTCGTACCTTCCCAGGACAAATTTTCTGAACCTGCCGTAATACGGGCGGAACGCCTCCAGGGAGCCCACGTTCAGATAGCCGTACACCGTGTGGCCCGACACCTTCAAAAATGCGATTTCCCGCTCCTCGAAATGGGCCGGATCGACGACCAGCACCCTGGTCCGCAGGACGCGCTCATCCCTCAGCGCCTCACCGCCCCTCATCCCGATAAAGACGCCGTACGAAGCGTCGAAAGCTCGCTCCGGGCGCGCCTCCCCGGCAAGGCAGCACCCGCAGAGGACAAGCACGGCCACCAGGGCGCACGGCGACGCCCATCCCGCGATTTTCTCCGCCCATCCCGTCGGGTATCCCATCGGTCAAAACCGGACCCGAGCGGCGGAGAACCTCATCTTGACGTCCTGGGGCCTGCCGAAGTAGACCCAGGACGTGACCAGGATGTCCACCCCCGCCGCAGCGTAGTCCGCCGCATTGTCCGCGTTGATGCCCCCGGCGGCGGAGATGCGGACCTCGGGCCGGATTCGGCGCACCCGCTCGACGCACTCCCGCAGCGCGTCGGGCGAAAAACGCTCGCACTGAATAACCTGGACACCGGCCTCCGCGAACCGGACGGCCTCCTCCACGGAACCGGCCTCCGCCATGATCCTCTTCTCCGGGAAGCGCTCGGCCATCCTCGGGATCGCGGACAGGAACTCCGCCTCGTCCATGAAGGCCCGATGCTGGTCGAAGACGAGAATGGACTCCGACAGGCCCAGCCGGTGCACGGTCGCCCCACCAGCCAGAGCAGCCTTCACGGAGAGGTGCTTCGTACCCGGGAAGTGCTTGCGGGTCACCGCAATCTCCACGGACGGGGACGCGGCCCTCGCGTTCCGCACTACCCAGGCGGTCCGCGTGGCGATGCCGGAGGCGTACTCCATGACGTTTTGCGCCACCTTGTAGACGGCGTGCAGCCGCCCGGCCGTCCCCTCAGCACGGAGACAGACGGTTCCGGCGGGCAAGCGGCTGCCGCTGGGCCGTACCTCCTCCGCCAGAGCCCCGACGGCCCGGAATATCCGGGCGGCCTCCTCCACCCCGGCGATCACGCAGTCCCCCTTCGGGAAGCACTCCACGCAGCCGGGACGGTCCTCTATGCCGAGGGCGTCCACGGTCAGGTCCATCAGGTGGAGGTCCTCCTCGATCCAGGCCTCTATGCGGCTTTCGGGTACGAAAAACATCGGCGCATCTCCTCCCTTCGGGCGGCTCGCCCATCCGGCCGGACCCCGCCCGCGTTCAAAACCCTCCGTCCCCCCGTGCGCGGCACCCCTCCAGCAGGGCGTACAGCAGCGTGCCGACGACGGCTAGGACGGCGCAGAGCCTCATGGCCCCGTCGAAGTCGCCCCGCGACACGCAGTTGAAGATCTCCAGGGACAGGGTGTTGGTCCTGCCCGAGATATTCCCTCCCAGCATCATCGTGATGCCCACCTCCCCCGAGGCCCTGGCGACCCCCAGCAGGAGGCAGGAGAAGAGCGTCCTCGAGACCTGCGGGACCGTCACGAAAAGGAACGTCCCCATCGCCCCGCACCCCAGGGTACGGGCGGCCTCCTCCAGCCGGCGCAGTTCGGGGCGCTCCATCGCCGCCTGTAGGGGCCGGACCACCAGCGGCAGCCCCGCGACGAACGCGGAGAGGATCACCCCCGTCTCGGAGAAGACGATGCGCAACCCCAGCCAACGCTCCAGGGGCCCCCCAATGGGGCCGTTCCTGCCCAACAGCAGCAGGAGGAGGAAGCCCATCGCCACGGGAGGGAAGATCAGCGGCAGCGTCACCAGGAACGCCAGCGCGCGGGCCAAAAGGCCGCGCCTCCGGCTGCAGAACCGGGCGCAGGGCAGCCCCACGCAGAGGTAGAGCAGGACGCAGGCCACGCACACCCGCAGCGTTAGGAGGATGGGGAAGCTCAGGGCAGCCTCGTCCGGCACGGCGCTCCCCTCCCATCCGGGAAACAGGGGCCGGCCGCTCCGCCAGGCCCCGCCCCCTCGGAGGGGGAGCAGAAAAGGGCTCGGAGCTGGATCACCAGATGCCGTGACGTTTCAGGATCTCCTTGCCCTTCTCGCCCCTCAGGAACTCCAGGAAGCTCAGGACCCCGGCGTCCGTCTCCCGCCCCTGGACCACCGCGGCGACCATCCTCAGGGGCGGGTATCCCTCGGCGATCTCCAACCATCCGCCCAGCTTCTGCCCGCCGTTCAGCACCATGACGCGGTTGACGAACCCCGCGTCCATCTCGCCGGAGACGAGGTAGGAGAAGACCTGGGGGACGGTGGAGACGACCGCGAGCCTGTCCCCGAGCTTTTTACCAATGCCGGAGCTCTCCAGGAACGCGGACGCGGCCCGGCCGTAGATGGCCGCCTTGGGGTCCGGCATGGCGACCCGGGCGAACTCCTGCTTCTCCAGATCCTTCGGGGACTCGAGGCTCAGTCCCTTCCGCCACGCCAGGACCAACACCGTCTCGCCAAGCGGCTCTATGCGGCCGAACTCCAACCCCTGCGAGGCCGCTTCCAGGGCCCCCCTGTCCGAGATCACCACGTCGGCCCCGCTGCCCTGCTTGATCTGGACCAGGACCTGGCCGATGGGACCGCCGTACATCTCCTCGAGGGACCCGCCCGACTCGCGATAGGCCCTGCCAAGCTCCTCGACCATCTGCTTGTAGCCCGCCCCGGTGGTCACCGCGACGCCGCAGAACGCGGCGGTGGCAAGCACAAAGACGCACAGCAGCGCCAACGGAAAAACACGCGTCACCATTCTCCTGCCCATCTCTTCATCATCCTTTCCTTACGGGACCCTGCGGCATCCGCAGGGCTTCACATCCGGGGCCGTGGAGATCGGGCTGCAGGGAACGCAGCCGGGTCTCCTTCCCCCTCTCCACGATGAGGACCCGGTCGGCAAGACGCCGGATCTCCTCCTCGGCGTGGGAGACGTAGAGCACGGGGACGCCGAGGGCCTGCGGGATCGTCGCGATATATCCCATCAGCTCGTCCCTGAGCCGAGCGTCCAGGGAGGCCAGGGGCTCGTCCATCAGCAGAAACGACGTGCAGGCCAGCAACGCCCTGCCGATGGCCACGCGCTGGCTCTCGCCCCCCGAGAGCGAGCCGACGCCGCGCCCAAGCATGGGCTCCAGGTCCATCAGCGCGACCACGCGATCGAAAAAGGACCGGCTGTACGGCCGGCCGCAGAAACGCGGGGCGAAGAGCAGGTTGTTCCGCACCGAAAGGTGGGGGAAGAGACGATGCTCCTGAAACACGTACCCCACGCCGCGCCCCCGCGCCGGCAAAAAGACCCTCTCCGCCGCATCGAAGAACACCGTGCCGTTGTGGACGATGCGCCCCTCGTCGGGGACGACGAGCCCCGCGACCATATTGAGCAGGGTCGTCTTGCCGGCCCCGGACGGGCCGTAGAGGGCGGTGATCCCGACCCCATCCAGGACGAAGTCCGCACCCGTCGAAAAATCGCCCAGGCGTTTTCTGACCCGAACCTCCAGCACTCCTCCCAACCTCCGCACGGGACGACGCGAACCGAAACGACGCCCCGGCCTGTCGGACATCGAGTTATTTCATGGAACAACTCGACAGGCCGGAATCAGAATAAGGCATAATGAAAAAAGTGTCAAACAGCAGGGCAAACCCCGCAGCCCGCAGCCCCATGAGGGCGGAACACTCCGCGGCGTCTCAACTCACCCTCTACCGTGACCGTGGGGCCGGTCCGGGGAAGAGGTCCAGCAGCTTCTCCCTCAGCAACTCCATGCCATGGCCCGCGCCGGCGCGGATCACGGTGAAATGGGATTTGCTCGGAAGCGCGACCTCGTTGGGGTCGATCAGGAACGCGGGCGTCCCCGGGCGCAGGTCATGGATCAGGCCGGCGGCCGGATACACGTTCAGGGACGTGCCCACCACGGCGAAGATGTCCGCCCCCGCCACCCACCGGGAAGCCTCCGCGATCATCGGGACCGCCTCCCCGAACCAGACGATATGGGGGCGCAGCGGGGAGCCGTCCGTATCCGTCTCTCCGAACTCCATCCGGCTGTAGCCGATGTCGCGGACCCGGGTCTCGTCCCGGACGCTGCGCACCTTGGTCAGCTCCCCGTGCAGGTGCAGCACCTTCGTGCTCCCGGCGCGCTCGTGCAGGTTGTCCACGTTCTGGGTGACGATCCCCACGTCGAAGAACCCCTCGAGCTCCGCCAGGATGCGGTGCCCAAGGTTTGGCTCCGCATGGGCCAGCTGTTCCCGGCGCTGGTTGTAGAACTCGGTAACCAGCTTGGGGTTGCGGTGCCACCCCTCGATGCTGGCGACCTCCATGACGTCGTACTCCTCCCAAAGCCCCCCGGCGTCGCGGAAGGTCTTGAGCCCACTCTCGGCGCTCATCCCCGCCCCGGTCAGCACGACCAGGCGCTTTCCTCGTTCGTTCCCGTTCATCCTCGCCGTCCCTCCTTCTCGATAATCCGTACCATGAAAACCCCGCTCCCCCGTCCACATCCCATACGCTGTACCCATACGTTATACCCATACGCTATAATTAGGGAAGCGCAAATAAAAAACACACATCTTGTCCAAGATGAATATGCAAAATATCGATATGATATACAGAAATCTCCGGCGCTTCCCTAAAATTTAACATGGGGGCAAGCCCCCTGGTGAAGAAACTAAGCGACCTGCACAGCTCACTACGTTCGCTGGCAGTCTGCTTAAAGCCCCCACGCCGCTATACAATAGCGGCGGCCCCGGCAGGCTTCCTCCTCGAAACAGGCAAGCTGGGGTTCCACGGGGAGGCTTCACGGATTAAAACGGTTTCTCCTTGAAATTATCGCACACCAGGAACACAGGGGGAAGGAACGTACCCGGACGAGGGCTTTTCCGAACGTGACTGCCGGAGCCGGGACGGAATCGGAGCGAAAGGAACGGATGGTATTGAGCAAAGATTACGGTCAACTGCAGCGCCAGGGAAGGCAGCTGAGATCACGGATTGCGGAGGGCATGGTCTTCCTGCGGCGCTTCGTCGGCGCTCCCCGCCAAGTGGGGAGCGTCATACCCAGCTCGCCCTACCTCACCCGCGCGGTCCTGGACAAGATCGACTGGAGCCAGGTCCGAAACGTCGCCGAGCTCGGGGCCGGGACGGGGGTCTTTACCCGGAGCATCGTCCGTCGGGCGCGGCCCGACGCCCGGCTTCTTGTGTTCGAGATCGACCCCGACCTCCAGCGGATGATCGGCCTCTCGCACCCCGGCCTGAAGCTCTACGGGGACGCCCAGGAACTGCCCGCCATCCTGGAGGACCTGGGAATCGACAAGCTGGACTGCATCGTCTCGAGCCTGCCCTTCACCGTCCTTCCCCCGGCGATGACCGCCCGCATCCTGGACGCCGTCCAGGATACCCTGGTCCCCGGCGGAAAGTTCGTGGCCTACCAGTACTCCAAGATCATGAAGCGCCACTTCGAATCGCGCTTCTCGGAGATCCGGACCTCCTTCGTCCCCATCAACATCCCTCCGGCGTTCGTCTACGAGTGCCGGGGAGACCTTCGAAAAAAATGAGAGGGGGTTCCTCAAACCCCCTCTCGTCCTTTCATCGTTCTGCGGCGCCCGTCATTTCTCGATGACGATGCGGCCATCCGTCTTCATATCCACCCTTCCGTCGGGGAAGGAACGCAGGTAGTCCACCAGGGCGTCCAGATCCCGAACCTCCGTCGATTCCCTCCGGGCCTCCTTGAACACGAAGTAACGGTCACCCCCATCGGCCGTCCAGCTGTTGACCGCCACGGTGTATTTTGCCTTATCGTCGACCTTCCGCCACTCCCCATCCTTCAGCACGGAGATTTGTTTCAGGCGGTTACCCCAGGATAAAAGCCTGCCCTCCGCGTCAAAGGATGCCGCTTTCTCCTTGAGGTCGTAGACGACCTTCAGCCCGGAGATCTGGAGGAACCCTCCGTCCGGGACGCGAAACGCGGGGTCGAAGTGCTCGCCCTCGACGATGAGGGCGGAGGCGGAGAGCTCCATGATCTGCCTAAGCTGCATCCCCGTCACCGTGACGACCTCGATGCCGTTGCCGAACGGCAGGATCTCCGTCAGGTTCTTCTCCGAGACCTCCCCGGCGGGGAAGATCCGGTCCCCCCTCAGGGACCCGCCGTTGACGAGCCCCACGTCCGTCTTGAACCTCCACCGCAGCCCATCCGCCATGAAGTCCCCCAGAGGCATCTCCCGAACCCGCAGGGTCCTCTTCTGCGCGTCGACGGGGCTCTCGAAGAAGCCGACCGCCCGCTCCAGGCTGCCGTTGAGCTTGCTCTCGTACTCCGCAGCGATCCTCATGACCTCCGGGTTCGGGGGGATCTTCGGGGTGACGTTCAAAAGGCGCCAGGACGTCCGGTCCCACAGCAGCCTGCCCTTTTCGGTCGTCAGGACGAGTTTGCCCAGGAACTTTCCCCTGGATCCGCCCCAGGCCAGGGCGGTCGTCCAATCGCCGGGACCCTGAACGAGCTGCAGCTGCACCTCCTCCTTCTCGGACACCCCGCGGCCGACGATCGCGTGGATTCCCGGGACCGACTCCGCCAGGTGACGGTTCTCGCCCTCGCTGAGGTTGCTGAGCATCACGATGACGTCCGCGCCCTGGGACCGCAGGTCGGCGACCATCTCCCGGGCTATGCCCTCCGTGTCGGTCAGGACGACCAGCTCGTCCGTCTTCCTCGTCACGGAGAAGAGCCAGGTCGAGAGCATCGCGAAGAAGCCGACCTTCAGGTCCCCCGCCGGGACGACGACGTTCCGCGCGAATTTGCGCGCCGCCTCGGGATCGGATATCGACACGTTCGAGAGGACCATGGGGAAGGACGCATGATCCAGGGCCTGTTTCAGATGATCCCACCCGTAGTCGAACTCGCGTTTGCCGATCATCCCCACCTGGATCCCGGCGGCCGAGAGGGCCGAGAACTCCGGAACTCCGCCGAAATAACGCCACATCGGCCCCTCGACGGCCTCCCCAGTCTGGACGAAGATAGCGTTCGGATCGTCCTGGGACCGCTCCTGTTCCACGAGCCCCGCGGCATGGGACAGCCCCCCGATGCGCACCGAGGTCTTGTTCACCTTCTCCGAGATCGGCAGAAGCTGGCTCTTCAGATGGTTGATGGAGAGGATGGTCACCCTCCCATCCCTTCCGGGGGCCGGGGAGACGAACGCCAGAAGGATACCGCAGATCAAGCCCGCTCCCAATAACCGTTTCCTCATCTCTCTCTTTCCCTCCGAATCAGTTTTTCGGCGTCGGCCCAGGACAGCGGTTGGGAGAAATAGAAGCCTTGCGCCTTTCCGCACCCCGCCTCGTCGAGCCAGGACAACTGCTCCTCCGTCTCGACCCCCTCGGCGACCGTATCCAGGTTCAGCGCGTTGGCCATGTCGATGATGGTGTGAAGCATCCTGGCCTCCTTCTCGGAGTCGAAGACGTGGCGGACAAAGGCCATGTCCAGCTTGATGCAGTCGAGCGGCAGGGAATGGATGTACTGCAGCGACGAGTAGCCCGTCCCGAAGTCGTCGAGGAAGATCCGGACCCCCATCTCCCGAAGCCTGTCGAGCGTCGCGCTGACCCCCTTCAGGTTGTCGATGAGAACGCTCTCGGTCACCTCGACCACGAAACAGGAGGGGTCGATGGCCGCCTCGTCCAAGGAGTCCTGGATGACGGCCGCCGCATTGGGGCTCTGCAGCAGGTTGGACGACCCGTTGGCCGAGAAGTAAAAGGTGTTCGAGGACTTGCGTATGGCCTCCATGGCACGGCGCATCATGCAGCGGTCGATCTCGCCCACCAGCCCGATGCGCTCGGCGTAGGGGATGAAGCGCGAGGGCGGCAGGAAGCCCTTTTGAGGGTGCATCCAGCGAACCAGCGTCTCGAACCCGCTGAGCCCCCGACCCTCGATGGAGTAGACGGGCTGGAAGTAGGGGATGAACTGCTCCTGCTCGATGCCCTCCTGGATCTCGTAGCGCATCCGCAGGATGTTCGCGGCGAAGGAGGCGTCCACCTCGCCGCCGTCCTCCTTCTCCTTGTAGATCGTGATGAGGCCCAGGCCGGCGCTCTTGGAGGCCTTCAGCGCCGTGGTGGCCTTTTCGATGATGAGGGAGGAGTTCTCGTAGCTCAGCGCGTCGAACAGGACGCCCATGCTGGCGGAGGGGTGCACCACCCTCTCGCCCATCTGACAGGGCAGGGAAACGTCATCCCGGATCTTGCTCAGGAGGGTCACCAGCTCCTCCGGGGAGATCATCTTTCCGTCCTCGTCCTTCGTGAAGAGGATGGAGAACTCGTCGCCGCTGGTGCGGAAGAGGGCGCCGCGCTCCTCCAGCGCGTTCTTGATGCGCTCGGCGATGACGGCGAGGATGATGTCCCCTCCCGTGTTGGTGACCTCGGCGTTGATGCTCTTGAAGTGGTCCATGTTGATGATCACCAGCGTGAGGGGCTGGGGATCCGGTCGTGCGCTGCTCTTGCCAAAGATGGTGTTGTCCGCCTTCAGCAGCCTGTTCAGCGTATCGACGAAGGACTTGCGGTTCGGCAGTCCCGTGTAGGCGTCGTGGTGGTCGTTCCAGTCGATGCGGGCGGCCAGGTTGTGCCGCTCCG
>ERZ773042.2410-NODE-2410-length-10187-cov-3.224832_pt1 | contig 10187 bp, 9 predicted proteins | sample MGYA00511664_ERZ773042 | MGnify/ENA primary metagenome ERZ773042 (study PRJEB29015, sample SAMEA2737984) | human oral metagenome | biome: human oral; feature: human-associated habitat; material: dental | place: China | collected 2036 ... | reverse complement strand
GGAAGCGGTTTTTGCTGCTTCTCGCGAAGTTCCGGCTGAAGTTTTCGCCGCGTTTTTTTCCGCAGCGCTCCGAGTCGTTTCCGCTTCTTTTGCCGCGCTCTTTTTGCCTACGGCGGAAGCCGTTTTTTTCGCTTGAGTTTTCGGCTTTGCGCTCTTCGATTTTGCGGATTCGGCGCGCTTTTCTTTCGCTTGAGTTTTTTTTGCCGAAGCAGCTTTCGTACCGCCCTTCACATCGGTCTTTTTTGCGGCCGCCGCAAGCAGTCCGCCTTTTTTTTGAATACCACCCATATAATCAGTATATAACAATTTTTCGCACGGAGCAAGGACACGCATACCACACAAACCAAACGGCAATAAGCAAAAAAGAACCGATGATGTACGGCAGTCGTGAAGTTTTATTCATGGTTTTATCTTCATTTTACGAAGTCGCAATTCCTATTTTCAATTTATATTTACTTGCTAATATTTCTTTAATAGCTCCTATTTGTCAAGAACGCTATTACAGCGAATGCCCCGCGTGCTCGCTTTCTGCACTCGCTTTCGTACAAATTGGACAAAGGCGTAAAAGCGCGGTACGGTAAAAATCATGACGCGTGACGGCAACAACGGCACATCCGCTTTCATCCTCACATGACCGGTATGGCGCTCGCTCCTTTCGTTTTTTTCCCGATTCTGCTCGGCGCTAAAGTACAAGCTCCGCTTCCGCTTCAAGTTCATCGCCCCGCCGTATCGCATCGATACACGGCGTGAGGATGCGCACGCGGATGGCGGCACCCGGACGCGGCACGGAGATGCCCGTACAACGAACCCTGCAATGGATGAAATTTTCGGTTACCGCTCGGATATGAAAAGCTCCGTCGCCTTCTTTTGCGTTTTCTGCAATCGCGCGCACGGTCGTGCCGCAAATCGATTCGATATAGACCGTTTTACTTTGCAGGGCGAAGTCGGAAAGCAGACGCACCCGCTCGCGCACGGCCGCCGAAGGAACTTTCGGCTTCATCGAAAAAGCGCGGGTTCCCGGGCGCGGGGAAAACGGAAAGACGTGAACGTATGCAAAACCGCACGCGCGGCAGAGTTCGATCGTCTTTTCAAAATCTTCATCCGTTTCGCCGGGAAAACCTGCGATGATGTCGCATGCAAAAAATGCGTTGCCTTTCGCCCGCCTCAACATTGAAACCGATCGGAGAATATCGTCCGCGCGATAGCTTCTGTTCATGGCGGCGAGAATCGCATCGCTTCCGCTCTGTACCGAAAGGTGAAAATGCGGACGTACACGCTCGTCTTTGACGATGCGGCAAAAGCGGTCGTCGACGAGTTCGGGATACATGCTCGATATGCGAAATGCAACGCCGCTCGTTTCATCGAGCGCTTTTTCGAGGAGGTCGGCGAAAGTATAATACGCGCCGTCGTATTCGCCGCGGTACTGAGCGATATTGACCGCCGTAAAAACGATTTCGTTTTGCCCTTCCGCTTTGAGGGAGGCGATCCGGGAAAGCACGTCGCGCACCGGAAGCGAAACCGATTTTCCCCGAGCGATTCGGATCGCACAGTAGGAGCAGGCGCTGTCGCAGCCGTCCTGTATTTTAAGGGATGAACGCGAATGCGCAAGAAAGGTATCGGTCGCCAAACGGAAAGACGCTTCGGCTTTTCCCGAATGCGATTTCGTATCGGCAAAAAGCGTCGATGCAAGGAGAGTCGAAAAATCTTCCGCAAAAAACATTTCGTGCGTTTCGATAAAATCCGAAAGGAGAGAGGGAACATCTGCGAGCCTGTCTTTGCAGAGCCCCGGAAGGACTGCGACGCGGGGAGCGAGTTCGGCGATTTTATCCGCGGCGAGCTGGGCATAGCAGCCCGTGACGATGACGGAAGATGACGGACACTTTTGCAAAAGCAATCGGATTTCGCGCCGCGCTTTTTGCTCCGCCTTTTGCGTTACCGCACACGTGTTTACGACGCACACAAGCACATCTCGAAGAACTTCGCTTGCAGCCGTCGGCGGTATCATGGAAACGGAAAATCCCGTATCGACAAAAAAACGCGCCGCCGACTCGCTTTCGATTTGATTGAGGCGGCAGCCCAAAGTTTCAAAGATGATTTGCGGCAAGGCGGCTTTGTCGATTATTGCAGTCGGGAGGCGACGCGCGCTTTGCCGCTTTGCGCGTCGGAAGAAGCGGCATTGAGCAGGAGCGCTTCGTCGTAAGCTTCGGCCGCTTCGTAATAATTGCCCGCCATTTCGCGCGCGTAGCCCAGCCGCGTCCACCAGCGGTCGAGCAGCGGCTCCTTTTTTACCGCAGCCGAAAGAGAGATATCCGCGTGCTGATAGCGCGCTTGGCGGATATAGATTTCACCCATAAAATAATACGCCGCTCCGACGCGTGAACCGCTTTCGGGAGCGTTTGCAACATAGCGCTGAAACTGTTCGAGCGCGCCGTTATTTTTTCCGAGATAATATTTCGCTTCTCCCAGTATTTCAATGAGGCGCAGATCGTAGGGGCTCACTTTCAGTCCGTCCGTCGCACGCTGCTCCGCTTCCGCGTATTGCCGATTTCGAACGAGCGACCAGCACAAAACCACATAAGATTCGATGCGTGACGGATTGCGCGCGATTTCCGTTTCGCAGATTTGAATCGCCGCCGCATAGTCTCCGTTTTGATAGAGAACGAGCGCATCCCGCCGCTGCGCGCTTTGCCTGCGCTGAGGAGATGCGGGAGGTGCCGCCTGAGGGGAAGGCGTCTGCGGCGGAGCGGCTTGCACAGAAGGAGTCTGCGGCGATTGCGGAGCGGGCGTTTGACCTTGCGCCTGAGGCGCGGGAGCAAGCGCGTCTCCGGGTACGGCTTGTGCTGCAGGCGTTTGCGGAGAAGGAACCGTTTGAGGAACGGGAGACGGCTCGGCTTCGCCCGACGTTTGAGAAAAAAGCGGAAAGGCAAAGGCGATCGCCAATGCCCAGATAATCGACTGTCGTAAAAATCGCTGCATATTATTTTACCATTGTACATTTGCCGGTAAAGGTGCTGCCCGGCTCAAGCACCACCTGTTCGGCCGTAATATCTCCGTCAATCGAGCCTGAAGCCGTAACGAATACCATTTTTTTTGCGGCAACGTTGCCCTTCACTTTTCCTTTAACAAGCACGCGGAGCGCCTTTATATCCGCTTCGACGGATGCGCCGCTGTCTATAACCAAATCGCTCGTCGCATCGATGCTGCCTTTTACCTTGCCGCGTATCATAAACGGCTTTGCAAAGCGGATGCTTCCCGTAAACGCGATATCGCTTTCTATGACGGTATCGAACGCTTCTTCTTCGAGATCGAACAGATCCATATCTTTTACATCGAACATGACTACACTTTAACGTGAAAAAATTGCTCGGTCAATACGGCGGGGAATGACATATTTTTTATTTTCCGGTGCCTTTACCGTCGGCGTTTTTTTCCTTATTAACAAAATTGACTATCCCTTGCTATTTTATCTACGAGGGTTTATTATAAAAGCGTACACATCGTACATTCGATCAATTGTGGCAAAACCGAAGCGACGCTCTTTGCTGTAAGGGCGTATGGAGGATGAAATATGGCTGTTGTTAAAAAACCCGCCGTAAAAAAAACGGCGGTAAAAAAGACAAGCGCCGGTAAAGCGGCAAAAAAATCGGCTGTTAAAAAGGCAGCTTCGAAAACGGTAAAAAAGACGGCTGAAAAAAAAGCGTCCGTGAAAAAAACGGTAAAAAAAGTTTCCGCTAAAAAACCCGCCGCAAAAAAAGCGGTACAGGCAAAAGCCGCCGTAAAACCGAAAGCGAAAAAAAATGCGGCAAAGAGCGGTATCGATTTTACCGCGGAAATGATCAAAAAGGCGAAAGCGTATCAAAAGTCGCTCGTGCTTCCCGAAGGCGATGAAGAGCGCACGATTCGCGCCGCCGCGAAGATTGTCGCAAAAAAAATCGCAAAAAAAGTGATCCTGCTCGGCTCCCGCGAAAAAATCGAAAGCGCGGCACAGGCGCTTAAAGTTTCGCTTGCAGGCATCGACATCATCGACCCCGCAACCTCTCCGTGGCTCGACGATTTCGGTCAAACCTATTTTGAACTCAGGCAGGGAAAAATCAATAAAAAAACGAATCTTCCCGAAGTGAGCGACGCTGCGGCGGGAAAAGCGTATATGCTTTCCGATTATTTGAGCTTCGGTGCGATGATGGTGAGAAAAGGTTATGCCGACGCTATGGTAAGCGGCGCGCGCTCGTCGACGGCAGCCCTCCTCCGCGCAGGATTAAAAGTTATCGGCACGGAAAGCAAAACGGCATCTTCGTGCTTCGTCATGGATATGCACGATTCGGCGTGGGGCTATAAGGGCTTGATGATTTTTTCCGACTGCGCGGTCGTCCCCGAACCGGATGCCGAACAGCTTTCCGACATCGCAGTCGCGGCGGGAAAATCGTGCAAAGCGCTTTTGGGCTGCGATCCGTGCATCGCACTCCTTTCCTTTTCGACAAAGGGTTCGGGCGGCGCTCAGCCTTCCGTCCTCACGGTGCAGGAAGCGGTGCAAAAAGCGCACGCAAAAGCGCCTTCTCTTTTGCTCGACGGAGAGCTGCAGGCGGATGCGGCTCTTATCCCGTCCGTCACCGACAAAAAAGCTCCCGGATCTCCTGTCAAAGGCAAAGTGAACACGATCGTATTCCCGAACCTTTCGGCCGGAAACATCGGCTATAAACTCGTGCAGCGCCTCGCCCATGCGGATGCGTACGGTCCGATCCTGCAGGGATTTGCCAAGCCGATAAGCGATCTTTCACGCGGCTGTTCGGTCGACGATATCGTCATAACGGCGGCGATCACGCTCGTACAGGCGGGAAGCGCCGCATAAATGAAGAGTCGGAACAGTTTTCACCTGCTTTTTTTCATCATCGTCCTCGCTTCGTGTAAAGCTGTTCCGAAGCAAGGGTCAGAAACGGAAGCGCCTCAAACGCCGAGCGGACAAAGCGTTTCCGTTTTAAACGAAGAAAATGGGACATCTTCGCTTGAAAGCGAAAAAAAAGCATCCGAGACGCAGCAGCACAACCTTACGCTTTTGTTCGCAGGCGATATCATGGCGCATAAGCCGAACTATTCGATGAGCGATTATTCACTCATCTGGAAAGATATCGCACCTCTCGCCCGCTCGTGCGATTTTTCGTTTGCGAATATCGAAGCTCCCGTCGATGACAGCATCCCCTATGCAACCTATCCGCGTTTCAATATGCACCACGAATATCCGGAAGCTGCGATCAGCGCGGGCTTCAACGTCTTTTCTCTCGTAAACAATCATTCGAACGATCAGGGACTCTCGGGCATAAAGCATACGCGCGAGTGGGCGGAAAAAACGGAGAAGATATACAAGGGCAAAGAGCGTGAAGTCTTTTTTTCGGGATTGAAAGAATCGGGCGGAGAAGCGATCGGATATAAAATTATTAAAAAAAACGGATGGACGATCATCTTTTGCGCAGTGACGGAATTGCTGAATGAAAAAAAATATACCGAATATATGGACTACGTGCCGCCGGCAGCGCGGGAAGCGTTGGAAAACCGCATACGGCAAATCAGAGCGGAAAACCCGTGCGATATTTTTATCCTTTCGATTCACGCAAACGTCCCGGAATACATCCGAAGCGTCTCCGCTTCGCAGCGCGCGTATTATTACAAACTGCTCGACTGCGGAGCCGACATCATTTGGGCGAATCACCCGCACGTCGTGCAGGAACGCGAGTTTATCGGAAAAAAATCGGAACGGCGTTTTTCGAAGCTCATACTTTACGCGAACGGCAATACGATAAGCGCTCAGCGCTATAAACCCGCCTTCAACACGCCCGATGCACCGCACGAATATACGGGCGACGGGCTTTTATACAAAGTGCTCTATTATAAAAAAGAAGAAGGCGGCATTGCAATCCTGCACGAAACGGAAGCGCACTACATAACGACGTACATCACGACGGCATATCAATTCGTCATAAAATATCTCGACGACGATTTTATCGATTATTTACGAGATGCGGAACGGATCGATTGGATGCGCTATATCGCCGCGCGAAAAACCGTCATGGAAAACACACGGGTACGAAAAACATGGCTATAGACTATAAATCGCTTCCGGTATACGAACAAAAGCGGCGCATTTTGGACACGCTCGCACACAACCAAGTGATCGTCGTGCAGAGCCCGACCGGCAGCGGTAAAACGACGCAGATCCCGGTCATCCTTTACGAAGCGGGTTACGCCGAAACGGGCGTCGTCGCGGTGACGCAGCCGAGACGGATCGCCGCCCTTTCCGTAAGCGAATTCATTGCAAAGCAGCTCGGCACAAGCTACCCCGGACTCGTCGGATACAAAATGCGCTTCGAAGATAAAACCGACGCGACGACGAGGATTAAAATAATGACCGACGGCATTTTGCTGCAGGAGATGAAGCTCGACCCGTGGATGTCGAAGTATTCGGTCGTTATGGTAGACGAAGCGCACGAGCGCAGTTTGAACATCGACTTCGTACTCGGATTGTTAAAACGCGTTTTGGCCGAACGCAAAGATTTCAAAGTCATCGTTTCGTCGGCGACGATGAACGCCGAAGCCTTTTCGTCCTACTTCGACGGATGCCCCATCGTCACGATCGATACGGTCACCTTTCCCGTCACCCTCGTTTACGATCCGCCGGCAATCTCGGCCGGCACCGTATCGGACGCCGCGTGCGACGCGCTTTTGACGAAAATCGAAAACACGGTCGGGCGCGTCCTCGACAACAGAATCGACGGCGGTATCTTGATTTTTTTGCCGGGAGAAAAAATTATTAAGGACTGCCTTTTCCGCCTCGACCGTTCGCCCTTCGCTCGGAAAATCCACACGCTGCCGCTCTACGGCAGACTTCCGAAAGAAGAGCAGGAGCGCGTTTTCGCCCCTCCCCCGTTCGGAAAAAAGAAAATAATAATTTCCACGAATATCGCCGAAACGTCCGTCACGATAAGCGACATCACGACCGTCATCGATTCGGGACTGGCAAAGCTCAATTTTTACAATCCGCACACGTACACGTCGAGCCTCGTCGAAACGCCCGTTTCAAAAGCGTCGTGCAATCAGCGCAAAGGAAGGGCGGGACGCACGTGCCCCGGAACCTGTTACCGCCTCTATCCGCGCAAAGATTACGAAACGAGGGAAATGTATACGACCGAAGAGATCTACCGCACCGATTTGAGCGAAGTCGTTTTGCGCATGGCCGAACTCGGCATTACGAATTTTTACGATTTCAATTTCCTCTCCCCGCCTTCCCGCGAAGGAATCGCAGGCGCGGTCGAAACGCTCGTCATGCTGAAAGCGATAACGAAAGACAATACGCTCTCTTCGATCGGAAAACTCATGGTCGAATTTCCGCTCGAGCCGAGGATAAGCCGCATCATCGTCGAAGCGATTATGAAATATCCCGCCGTTCTCGAAGAAGCGCTCGTCGCAGCCTCTTTTCTTTCGACAAACTCGCCGTTCGTGCTTCCTCCCGGAGAAGAGATGGAAGCGAGACGAGCGCATCACGCGTTCCGCGACGTGCAGGGCGACTTCGTTTCCTACCTGCACATCTTCCGCGCGTACCGCGGCGCTTCGAATAAAGCGCGCTTTTGCAAAAACAGTTTCCTTGACGAGCGCGTTATGGCGGAAATCGAAAACATAGACATACAGCTTTCGCAGATCGTCGCCGACATGCAGATCCCGATCACCGGAGGCGGAGCGATGAGCGATTATCTGTGCTGCATAGCCGCGGGCATGATGCAGTTTGTGTGCGTGCGCGAAGGAAAAGACAATTACAAAACGCTGACGACCGAACACATCTGCATCCATCCGGGAAGCAGTATGTTCCGAACCGATCCGCTGTACATCGTCGCAGGGGAAATCGTGCGCACATCGCGCATGTTCGCAATGAGCGTCTCTCCCTTGACGAGGACACTGCTCGACGCGATCGATCCCGAGCTGCGAGAAAAGCTCGAAAAAAAATGTACGCGTAAAACCAAAGCGCGCGAAACGGATATCATTTCCCCGAAACAAAAGGCGAAAGACGAAAACGGAAAAGCGAAAAAAATTATTAAAGAGATAAAAGACGAAGAACGCGTTTCGTTCGGCGGAAAAACGTTCGAACTGAAAAAAATCAAAGGTAAAAAAACCGCGCTCCTGCCCTACGAAAATTTTATAAAGGCGGCAAAAAGCGAAACCGACGAAAGCCTTGTAAAACAGGTCGGAGGCCTCCGCTGCAAAATACTCTTCGAAAACGGCTATACGCTCCTCGACGGCGAAAAGCTCGAACTTGCTTTAAAGCTTGCAAAATCGATTTCGCTTTCTCCGATGCCGGAAAACAAATTCGACAAAAAGCTCAACATAAGCCTCGCCGACGAAGGTGCGTCCGCGCGCCTTTCCGATGCGCTCGACATCGTGCTGGGCGTGGCGGTTGCAAAACAAAAGAGCAAAGAGTACGGCTTCGTGTGTCTCTTTACCGACGGTAACGGCACCTATTGGTTTAAAGTATCGCGCGGCTTTACCACAGCGCTCAACGAAAGCCTTTCATCGCTCGAATTGTTAAGCGACGACGTAAACGCCGACTTTACCGAAGCACAAAAAGAAAAAGCGAACCGCGTATACCGCGCCCTCCACTCGCTGTACGAAAGCTGAGGTATCCGTACCGCAATTTACAAAACGCTCCGTTCGGGTTATGATGGATTGCAGGAAAGAATATTTCCGAACAATTAATAGGTCGAAAGTCGAGTTTCGAAAGTATTTCTAAATAAAGCTATGCTTTCGGCGAGAACCCGTCCGCTTAGCCGCGGTCGAGCTTTTAGAGCAGGCTTCCGCAAGCCTAACGCTCGAAACGGCACGCAGCCGGAACCTCGCCTTCGCACACTTTTATTCGTTTTTCAAAACTCGCCATTCCGGTATTACACGAAACTGATGGAAAATTTCGAGTTTTAAAAAACTCGAAATTGAACCTTTTAATAATTTTTCACAACACATAATGTGTTTTCCCTTGCCCGCAAGTGCGCTTTCCGGCATTCTTCGCCGGTACTCGTTTTTACGTACTCTGTCGTAAAACTTGTCGATGGACATATGCTCGTTATCGTGATATTTTATTCGTGCGGAGGGTTTAATACCCCGACGCTTGCGTCGGGGGTGTTGATTATACGGTTTCCATAAGAGTGCCGCATTGTTTGGTCGGGCACACATTCTATTAATAAAATCGCTGCGGGAGATACAATGAAAACGATCGGATTATTGGGCGGAATGAGTTGGGAAAGCACGGTAACGTATTACCGCATAATCAACGAAACCGTCAAAGAAAAACTCGGAGGCCTTCATTCGGCAAAAATCGTCATGTACAGCGTCGACTTTGCGGAAATCGAAGCGTGTCAGGCGAACGGGGATTGGGAAAAAAGCGGTCGAATACTTGCCGAAGCCGCTGCATCGCTTGAAAAAGCGGGCGCGGATTTTATTGTCATCTGTACCAATACGATGCACAAAACGGTTCCCGCGATCCAAGCGCGTATTTCCGTTCCGATTTTGCATATCGCCGACGCGACGGCGGAAGAGCTGATTCGAAACGGAATAAAACGTGTCGGCCTTCTCGGCACGAAATACACCCTTACGCAGGATTTTTATAAAGACCGCATCGCGGCAAAAGGCTTGGACGTGCTTGTTCCCGAGCCGGCGCAAATCGAGCTGGTCAATGCGGTCATCTACGATGAACTGTGTCTCGGCATCGTTTCCGAAAAATCGAAAAAAGAGTATCTCCGTATCATAGCCGATTTGAAATCGCGCGGAGCCGAAGCCGTTATCCTCGGCTGCACCGAAATAGGCTTGCTTATTTCGCAGGAAGATTCGGATATTCCCGTTTTCGATACCGCGAAAATTCACGCGCAGCTTGCGGCACAAAAGGCCGTTTCTTGTTGATCATTTATCTTTCATCTTAGATACAGCGGTAGGTGGACTCTGTGGCAGCTTTTACGGCTTTTAAAATTCAATTTATCATAAGTGGAAAAAGTTCAATGTTTTCTGTTCGCAATAAATGATATCGAAAAAGCTGTAGATGAATTAGTTAATTATGTCGGTAATCAAATGGGATGGGAGAGCTGACAGAATGTTTGCATGGTTGAAGAATTTACAATCGTTTATTTATGAAAGAAGATCCTTGAAGATAAAAATTTTTAAAG
>ERZ773042.2409-NODE-2409-length-10188-cov-6.930425_pt1 | contig 10188 bp, 5 predicted proteins | sample MGYA00511664_ERZ773042 | MGnify/ENA primary metagenome ERZ773042 (study PRJEB29015, sample SAMEA2737984) | human oral metagenome | biome: human oral; feature: human-associated habitat; material: dental | place: China | collected 2036 ... | reverse complement strand
GAACCGGATGGCCTCGATCAATTCCTCGTCGGAGTCCGCCACGGGTGGGTGGGGTTCCCGGTGCCCGTCGCCGTACTGGATCATCACCGAGTCCCAGCCGGTGATCTCGATGTTCTCGGCCTCCGGGATGCTCAGGACCGGACTCAGCCTCCCATAGCCGAAGATGGCCTGTGCCACGGCTTCCGCGTAGCCGGTTTCCAACTCCAGTGGCCACAGCGCCGCGCCCTCGCTGCTGAGGCGTTCGGCGTGGGCGTGCACGACGGTGCGGATGATCGCTCTGCCCTGGACCCTCCGGTCGTCCTCGGGCATCACCGTTCCGTGCTCGGTCAGCCAGCGTTCGCTGGCCTGACCGATCTGCTCGGCGGCCTGTCGGCGAAGCGACACCACGAGCTGCCAGTCGACATCGGAGCTCGGACGGCATTCCTCCTCTTCGAGGAACTGGTGTCGAGGCACCGCCTGGGGATGCCAGTCGGAGGTCGCGAGGGCGGCGAACGCCCCGGACAGGCTGGGTGGTCTCGAGGCATCGCTGATCACGGTGCACCGCCTTGGAGCAGTTCACGCCTGAGGGCCCTGGCGCGTTCGAGTCTTTGTGTCAGGTGCAACGCGACCACTCGGTACGAGCCGAGGAGCTGCGAGTTGTTGAACCTCCTGGGCGGTGTCAGGCCGTGGCTCAACACCCCGGCGGGTCCCGGATCCCAGGGAATCCGGGCCCAGCAGTCGATCCCGAACTGGGCGGTGATCTCGTGCGCCGAGTAGGGACGATCCGGTCCCACGAGCATCAACCCCAGCGGGCGATCCGTTGGTAGGGTGCGGACCTGCTCCACCAGCAGGGGCAGGTACAGGCGCGACGCGGCCAGCGACTTCAGGTTGCTCTGCAGCACGAAACCGATGGCGTCCGCAATTTCCAGCAGCGCGACTGGGAGGCCGTCGCGACCAAGCCTCCCGGCGTCCACGATGACGTCGATTCCCCGGGACTCCAGGCCTGCGAAGGCCTCCGCGAGTTCCGGCCAGATGTGGTCGAACAATCGCACCGCCCCCGGCTGGGCGAAACCGGGGAGGAAACGCCGGCTGGTGGTGTCCCCCTCGGTCAGCGGAATGGTCTGCCGGGCCAGCTCCGGCCCGATGTCCCGGGTCTCGCGGTGCAGGCGGGCCAGGACGGCCAGTCCCCTGCCCCCGAGGTCAAGGCCGCGGAGGTACCCGGCGGGTATGGCCTGCGCCGGGTCACGGTCGCAGTCGGAGAGCATCACGTCGCCGGGCCAGCAGAGCGCCAGCCCCAGGGCGGTCGTGGTGATTCCGGGGGCACCCGGTCCGCCTGTCAGTACCGTCACCGACATCAGGACTCCTGGAGGACGAAGAGGGCCACCTGTTCCGCTGCGGCGCGGGATGCCATCAGAGGGGCCTTGTCCGCTGGCAGGCTGATGTCCAGCAGCCAGGTGGCACCATCGGGCAGCTTCTCAGGGAGGGCTGACACCACGGCATCGGTCATCAGGACGCCCTCCTTGAAATCGATCAGCTGGACTCTCTGGCCCGGTGCCAAGGGGGTGTTGGGTATTCTCCCGGGACCAAGTTTCAGCCCCATCGTGACGTTTCCCTTGGGAAACGACCGGGCCGCCACGTGCTTCTCGGCGGGGAAACTGCCCGCAGGCAGGTCGAACAGGGCCTGTTTCCCGATCAGAACGTCCATCTCCCGCGGGTCAATTCCCCCCTCCTGGTCTCCTGGCAGCTCACGCACGGTCAGGTCGGAGGAGCGGATCTCCTGGCCGCGGGTCACGTCGTTCGCCATCGCGATGGCCTGCCGGTGGCCGGTCACGGCCGTGTACAAGGCAGCGGCTCCCAGCGCTCCCAACACGATGAGAAGCACACCCAGGGCGATCAGGCGCGGACTCCGTCGAGCGCGCAACTGGACTCCCTCGGGCCGGGTGGCGGAGGATTCGGTCACGTCATTGTCCCTTTCGTTGTGCCGGAAGACGTAGGGACAGCTGGTCTCCACAGTGGTTTCCCGGGGAGCGACACCTTCTCCGCGCCTTCGCGTTGCCTGAAGTTAACTCACATCGGAGACTGGGTGTGTGGAGTTAACCAAGAATTAACCTTTAACCCGTGCGGGTAGGGCCTATCCATCGAATCGCCAAATCCCGTCGAATCGAGGAAATGGGTGTTCCGATCGGGGCCGAACCCAACTAGGCTGCTGGAGACACTGGGGAGCAGGCGTGAATCCGGTCATGCCCCTCCCTCCGGAAAGGAAGTGCCGTTGTGAGTGCAGAGTCGACCGCGCGGGTAAGTCTCAGGGCGCCCCTGACAGGCGTCATGGTGCCTTTAGGAGACGTGCCGGACCCAGTCTTTGCGAGGAAAATGGTGGGGGACGGGTTCTCCATCGATCCCCTTGAGGGGCGGCTGACGTCGCCAGTCAGCGGGGAGGTGGTGGACCTTCAACCGTCTCGCCACGCTGTCACCATACGCAGTGCCGAAGGCCTTGAAATCCTGATGCACATAGGCTTGGACACCGTCCGCCTGGGCGGTGAGGGCTTCCGGGCGCATGTCGCAGAGGGGCAGCAGGTTGGCGCCGGAGACCTACTCATCGACTTTGACCTCGACGACGTGGGGCGCAATGCCAAGTCGCTCCTCACGCAGGTGGTCATTACCAATACCGAGCTGATCTCCGGGATTACCCCGGTCACGGGTCTGGTGAACGCCGGAATCGACGAGGCCGCCGTGGCGGAACTCAAAGCACGTGAGGAGGGCGATCAGGAGTCGGGGACCGCTGTGGACGCCGCCTCGGAGGCCCTGATCGTGCCGAACCCAACGGGCTTGCACGCCCGCCCAACCGCAACCCTCGTCGCGTTGGCCAAGAAGTACCACTCCGACATCCAGCTGCGCCGGGGCGACGACTCCGTGAACGCGAAGTCCATCGTCGCGATCATGAGCCTCGCGGTGGCCTGCGGTGAGAAGGTCGTCGTCACCGCGCATGGAGCAGATGCCAACGAGGCCGTGGAAGCCATATCCCAGGGTATCCGCGAGGGTCTTGGGGAGGATTGCCCAACCCTGCCCAGCGGTGGCGTGGTCAGCACCGAGGACACCACCCCCATGCCCACCATCACGGAGCCAGTCGCGGAGGCTGCCGGCCCGCGGTCGGGGGACTGGAATCTGCTGCTCGGCGCCTCAGCCTCTCCGGGGCTCGGCATCGGGCGTGTGATTCAGCTCCACCATGAGGACATCGTGGTGGAGGAGTTCGCCGAGGACCGTCACAAGGAGCGGCGCAAGCTGAACTCCGCCATCGACCGGGCCTTGCTCGACCTGTCTGCCCTGCAGAAGCGGATGGCGGACGAGTCCTCCGAGGAGAAGGCCGCGATCTTCGCCGCCCACCAGGAGATCCTGGGTGATCCCGAGCTTCTTGATCTGGCTGCCTCGGCCATCGACAAGGGCAAGTCCGCTGCGTTCGCGTGGCGTGGCGCCTTCAACGCCTTCGCCGACCAACTGGCCGGCCTGAAGAACGAGGTGCTCGCCGGGCGCGCCAACGATGTGCGCGACGTCGGGCAGCGGGTGCTTGAGGAGCTCACCGGCCAGCGTTCCGAGAAGGCGGAACTGCCGGAGAACACCATCCTGATTGCCGAGGAGCTCACTCCCTCCGACACCGCGCAACTGGATCGCAGCCGCGTGGTCGGTTTCGCCACCACGGGTGGCGGGGCCTCCTCACACGTGGCGATCATCGCACGGTCCCTCGACCTCCCCGCGGTAGCAGGAATCGAGGCGCGGGCCCTCGACATCGCCGACGACACCCTGGTGGTCCTCGATGGGTCGAAGGGCACCCTGCGTATGGGCGTCACGGATGAGGAGGTCGCCCGGTTGCGGGAGCGGCAGGCGCGCCTGGCGGAGCGCAAGGCGGTCGAGGAGGCCGCCAAGGATGAGCCTGCCGTCACCACCGACGGCCATCGGGTGGCGGTGGTGGCCAACATTGGGGGAGTGGACGATGCGGTTGCTGCTATGGGAAAGGGCGCGGAAGGCGTTGGCCTGCTACGCAGCGAGTTCGTGTTTATGGGACGCTCCACCGCTCCCAGCGAGTCGGAGCAGGCGCAGATCTACACCGACTGCGCCAAGGCCCTCAAGCCCGAGCAGCCGCTGGTGATCCGGACTCTGGATGTCGGTGGGGACAAGCCACTGGCCTACCTGCCCATCCCGGCCGAGGAGAATCCCTTCCTCGGGATCCGGGGTGTCAGGGTCGGCTTGGAGCAGCCCGAGGTACTCCGCACCCAGATCCGGGCGATCCTGGCCTCCGCGGATGCTGGGGCCAAGCTGCACGTGATGTTCCCTATGATCGCCACCATCGACGACTGGCGCCGGGCGAAGCAGATCTTCGATGAGGAACGTTCCAAAGTGCCAGCGTGGGACCGGGTCAGCGTGGGCATCATGATGGAGGTGCCCTCCGTCGCGGTCATGGCCAGGCAGTTCGCAGCCGAGGATGGGTGCGACTTCTTCAGCGTCGGCACCAATGACCTCACCAGCTACACCCTCGCCATGGACCGCGGCCACCCCAAGCTGGCCAGCCAGGTCGATCCGTGCAACCCAGCTGTGCTGGCTCTCATCGGGCAGGCCGCCGAGGCCCTCCATGAGCGCGGCAAGTGGCTGGGCGTGTGTGGTGGCGTCGCCTCCGACCCGCAGGCGGTGCCGATTCTCGTCGGTCTCGGAGTCGACGAGCTGAGTTGTTCCATTCCCGCGATCCCCTCGGTCAAGGCGGCTGTGCGTGCGTATTCACGCGAGCGTTGCAAGGAGCTTGCTGACCGGGCGGTCGTCTGTGCCACCCCCGCTGAAGTACGTGCCCTCGTCCCGCTGGACGAGGCGTGAGGAGATCGTCATGTCCACTGCGCAAGAGATCGTCAAGGCCGTTGGCGGCCCGGGCAACATCCAGAGTCTGACGCACTGCGCCACCAGGCTACGTTTCCAGCTGATCGACTCCTCCGGTGTGAAAGTCGAGGAGGTGGAATCGATCAAGGGCGTCATGGGTGCGGTGCCACAGGCCGGCAACCGGTTCCAGGTCATCATGGGCGGCGCCGTCCAGAACGCCTACAACGAGATCAATGCCCTGCCGGAGATGGCAAATGTCGGCCAGCCCAGCGATGAAGAGATCAAGGCAGCAGCTCGCGCGGGTGGTGTCCGTGGCAAATTCGCCTGGGTGGATTCGTTCTTCGAGTTCCTCTCCGACTCCTTCCGTCCCATCCTGGGAGCTCTGCTCGGCGCCTCGCTATACATCACCTTCATGTCGCTGATGGTCACGCTGGGCGTGATCGAGAACTGGAACCTGCCGGGCGTGACCTTGCCGCCCGACTGGGCATTCATCAACCTGATGTGGCAGTCGGTCTTCGTCTTCCTTCCCCTGATGGTGGCCTACAACGCCACGAAGAAGGTCGGCGCCGATCCCTGGGTCGGCTTCGCGGTTATGGCGCTGGTGATGCTGCCGGCATTTGCGAATCTCAAGAGCGACCCGAGTGCATACAAGGCCGTCATCGCCGGGAGCGAGGTCACCCTCGTCAATATCTTCGGCGTCCCGCTGACGATCTTCGATTACAGCTCCCAGGTGTTCCCGCCGCTGCTCATGGCGGGCCTACTCGGCCCGCTCTACAAGCTGTTAAGAAAGATCATCCCCGACTCCCTGCAGCTGATTTTCGTGCCGTTCTTCGCGATGCTCATCATGCTTCCGCTGACGGCTTTCCTCATCGGTCCCATCGGGGTCTTTGCCGGCGCCTGGCTGGCGGGTGCCCTGCAGGCCATCAACGGCTTCTCACCGTTCGTGTTCGCGATTCTCGTCCCACTGGCCTATCCGTTCATGGTGCCGTTGGGACTGCACTGGCCCATCAATGCGATCATGATCCTGAACATCAACCAGCTTGGGTATGACTACATCGAGGGTCCCATGGGCGCCTGGAATTTCGCCTGCTTCGGGGCCGCTGCGGGCGTGCTGGTCCTGGCTGTCCGCGACCGGGACAAGCAAATGAGCCAGACCGCCACCGGCGCGCTGGTCGCAGGCCTGCTCGGTGGTATCTCGGAGCCGGCCCTGTACGGCATCCACCTGCGGTTCAAGAAGATCTATCCGAGGATGCTGGCCGGTTGCGCCCTGGGCGGAATCATCATCGGCTTCGGTGGCGGGCTCAAGGCCGGCGGGTTCGTCTTCTCCTCGCTGCTGACCATACCGATCTTCTCGCCCACGTTCCTCTACGTCATCGCCATTGCCGCGGCGTTCTTCCTGAGCTTCGCCCTGGTGGTCCTCTTCGACTACCGCACGCCAGAGCAGAAGGCCGCCGCCCGCCGGGCCGGTGAACCTGAGGATGCGGCAGCCCCCGAGCCGCGTGTGATCGTGGTCGGCGACGTCGAGACCAATCAGGCCAAGCAGTGGGTCACGGCGCTCGGCGGGGAGGAGAACGTGCGTTCCGTCGAGCCCATAGCCGAGACCCGGGTACGGGTCGAGGTTGCCGACGACTCCATGGTCGATGTCGATGCCCTGAAGCGGGCCGGATTGATCGCAGCGGTCAAGGTCGGCGAAGGGGTCTGGCACCTCCTGGCAGGCCTGGAAGCGGCCCAATATGCAGAGGGAATGCGCAGACGGGTGGCCTCCGCCGTCAGTTGATTTCTTCTTCCTACGAGGCCTCCGGGACCCCGGAGGCCTCGTAACGTTTCGGGGTATTGGTCCGCGGAAGTCCCGGTGATACCGGCGGGGGGTTGGCGGTGATCCTTCGGCAGGCTAGTCTGCCTTTCGGTCATCGTTTCCACTCGGAGCGGAGATCTGAGGAGGGAAGGGAAGCGAAGGCCTTTGTGGGCCCTGATGGGTCCTTCGCACAAGGAAAGGCAGAACCTTGCGAAGTAGAAAGTTACTAGCCGCTGTGGGCGTCCTGGCGCTCATTCTCCCGGTGTCCACGGCCACTGCGGATGACTCGAGCAACGAGGGCGGCCTGGAAAATCTGATTGCCAAGGCTCCGGAAGGGGAGAGCCAGGCCGACACGGGCACAGAGCTCTCTGACGCCAATGGCAAGGTCACCGTCATGGTGGAACTCAAGGACGATCCCGTTGCCGTGGTCAAGGCGGAAAAGGGGGGCGACCTCAGCGCCGCCCAGGAGGAGAAGATCGAGAGTGACCTGTCGGGCGTCCAGGACAAGGTCGCCGCGACCATCAAGGCCAAGGGCGGCGTCGTCGAGAGCAAGATGCAGTCCGCCATCAACGGTATGCGCGTGACCATCGACAGCAGCGAGCTGAAGAATCTCGAATCCCTTCCTGAGGTCAAGGCCGTTCATCCCGTCTCCACCTATGAACGCAGCAACGTTCGCGGGGTTCCGATGATCGGAGCGCCGAAGGCGTGGGAGGGCACCGGTGGCGCCACCGGATACACCGGTGAGGGCGTCAAGGTCGCCGTCATCGACACCGGCATCGACTACACCCACGCAACCTTCGGTGGCCCGGGAACCGTCGACGCGTTCAACGAACAGTCCACCGCCAGCACCCCCAACCCGGCCTGGTTCGGTCCCAACGCCCCGCACGTCAAGGGCGGGGTGGACCTCGCCGGCGACGACTACACCGGCACCAACACCCCCAACGGTGACAACAACCCCATCGACTGCGCCAGGGCAGGGCACGGTACCCACGTCGCCGGCACCGTCGGCGGAGCCGGAGTCCTCGCCGACGGCACGACCTACGGCGGCGCCTACAACCAGAAGACCTACGAGAACAAGTTCAAGGTGGGGCCCGGTGTAGCACCCAAGGCCGATCTCTACGCGGTCCGTGTCTTCGGTTGCGAGGGGGCCACTAACCTGATCACGGAAGCCATTGACTGGGCCGTGAAGAACAAGATGGACGTGATCAACATGTCGCTCGGTTCGCCTTACGGCAAGCGCAGCGATGCCGATTCGATCGCCTCCTCCAACGCCGTCGCCGCGGGGGTCGTTGTTCTGTCCTCGGCCGGTAACTATGGTTCGCAGCCGTACCTGACGGGTTCGCCCGCGGTCGGTGCCGGGGTCATCTCCGTCGCCGCCAACGACCCCACGGAGAACCGCCCGGGTGCTCAACTCACCGTTGACGGCAAGACCGTTCAGGCCATGAACACCAACGATGCGAAGCTCCCCACCAACGCCCCCGTGCACGTGTTGAAGGACGCTGCGGGTAATGCTTCCCTCGGCTGCGCCGACTCCGACTACGCCAATGTGCCGGAGGGGTCCATCGTGATCACTGCGCGGGGTGACTGCGCCCGCGTGACCCGTGCCATTCTTGGGCAAAAGCACAAGGCTGCGGCCGTGGTCATGATCAACTCCGCCGAAGACTATGCCGATTTCGAAGGAACGATCACCGGCGACCCGACCACTGGGGAGCAGCTGGACGTGACGATTCCCTTCTTCAGCGTCAAGTCCTCGGATGGCGCAGCCCTGACGGCCTCCGACGGCAAGCAGATGACCTTCGCCGAGAGCACGATCTCCAATACGAAATTCACCAGCTATGGCGACTTCAGCTCCGCCGGTCCGCGCAGCGGCGATTCCGGCTTGCGCCCCAGCGTGGTGGCCCCCGGCGTGTCCATCGCCTCGGCCCGGGTGGGTTCTGGGACTGAAGCCAGTGTCATGTCCGGCACCTCCATGGCCGCTCCGCACGCGACGGGTGTCGCGGCCCTCACCAAGCAGGCTCATCCTTCCTGGGACTCCCAGGAGATCTCGGCGGCGATCGTCTCGACAGCCGATGCCTCCAAGGTGAGCGACTACGGGCCCACCCGCGGCGGTGGCCTTGTGGATCCGGTGGACTCCACCGCCACCCAGGTCTTCGCGTACGGTGACTCCACTGATGTGAAGGACAAGACCGTCCGTGACGCCATGCTCAGCTTTGGCTACCAGGAATCCAACGGTTCCTTCGAGGGAACCAAGACGATCACCCTCGTCAACAAGGGGAACTCGGAGGTCACCTTCAATGGGGAGATCAAGGCTTCGAACCAGAGCCTGCCCGCCCAGGTGAAACTCAACAACACCAAGGTCACTGTCCCCGCGGGCGGCACCGCCGAGGTCACGGTCACCATGAGCCTGAAGGCCTCGGATGTCCCGAGCAGCATCAAGACCCAGAAGTCCCAGAACTTCTACGAGGCCTCGGGCAATGTGCAGTTCACCTCAGGCGACAGGACGCTGAGCGTCCCCTACCTGATGGTTCCCCGTTCCACCACCAAGGTGACCGGCGAGATCAGCTCTGATTCCTCCAAGATCAGCTTCCAGAACCAGGGTGGTGCCTACGAGGCCAGCGGATTCCTGTTCGACTGGGGTGCCACCGACCCGAAGGGTGATCTCCCGGCTGGTGCCGACCCCGAATCGAGCGACGGCGTTGACATCGCCAATGTCGGTTCCCTGACCACCACGCTCGGCGGCGAGAAGGCCTTGGTCTTCGCGATCAACAGCCACACACGCCACTCGAACGCGGCCGGCAATCGCTACGAGATTCCGATTGACAACAACAACGACGGCAACCCGGAGTACATCCTGTTCAGCACTGACTCCGGGAAGGAACGTTCGAAAAACTACAACGGCGTTTCCGAGGTGTTCATCTATGACACGGCCAAGAAGACGCCCGCTGTTGCGGCGGGGACCTATGCCGTGGCGCCCAGCGATTCCAGTACCGTTCTCCTCACGGTCAAGGCATCCGATGTCGGCGTGACCGGCAAGTTCCAGTACGGGGCCAAAACCAGCAGTATCAGGTACGGAAATCTGCAGGACAACATCGAAGGTATGGTCACCTACGATCCGGACAACCGTCCCTTCAACGACGGCCAGGTCTTCCAGGTTCCTGCCGGAGGATCGAAGGACGTGTCCGTCTCGTACAACAAGGCTGCGGCTGATGACCAGAAGTCGCTGGGCTGGATGGCAGTGGTCCTCGACAACGATCAGGGAACCCCCGAGGCGGTCACGGGTGCATTGACCGGCGGTGGAACCACCCCGACGGCGACACCCACGGACCCGAACCCGACGGTGACACCCACGGATCCGAACCCGACGGTGACACCCACGGGCCCGGCACCCACGGGCTCGGCCTCCCCGGGTGACCCGAGTGCTCCGGTTTCGCCCATCCCGACCCGTGCTCCGCTCAAGCCGGGTCTGCCCAAGACGGGCGACCTGGTGTGACGGTCTGAACCGGGCCTGAAACACAGGGATGGCCCCCGCAATCGGCGGGGGGCCCCCCTTTTTTTTT
>ERZ773042.2405-NODE-2405-length-10190-cov-12.528564_pt1 | contig 10190 bp, 5 predicted proteins | sample MGYA00511664_ERZ773042 | MGnify/ENA primary metagenome ERZ773042 (study PRJEB29015, sample SAMEA2737984) | human oral metagenome | biome: human oral; feature: human-associated habitat; material: dental | place: China | collected 2036 ... | reverse complement strand
CGCCGCCAGCCGGAAGAATCTCAGTCCGCCCCCCGCCGGACTCGCCGCCGGCCGGAAGAATCTCAGTCCGCCCCCCGCCGGGTCCTGGCGCTCCGAGGACTTCCGTTGCCTGCCCTCCCAGCTGAGCTCGCCGCATCCGCAGAGCGGTTTCCGGGCCCTCGTCCCACCCGCGGGCGTCGTCGCTCCGCCGGGCGCCATAGTCTGCGTCGCCGTATTCCTCGGACCCGGCGTCGTTCCCGAAAGCGCCGGAAGCTCGAAGCGCCTCGGCGGCGCCGTCGGGCCTCCCCGGATGCTGGCCAAGCACCTCGGTGGCGCCCTGCGGCGTCGCTCCCGGAGCGTTCCGCGAAGCGGTGTCGCCGACGCCTCGCGCGGCGGTCTCGCCCGTGACGAGTGGCTCGAAGGTGTCTCCCTCCCCCATTGCGGAGTCCGCGGCGGCGAGGCTTCCGACTCCCCCCATCACGCCGGCGATGCCGGCGAAGGCCGCGTGCGGCGCGGAAGAGTCGTCGTCGAACCGGCCGGTCTTGAGAACCTCGACGAGCTCGTCGATCCCGATCCGATCCTCGATGTCCGGCGCGAGAGCGCGCACGAAAGCGGCAGCCACCGGGCCCTGAATGCCGACGATGTCCGGCACCCCCTCGAAAACCCTGCGCATGATCGCCTGCGGATTGCCCTTGCCGAAAGGCGCCCGACCCGTAGCGGCGAAGGCGAGGACGGCGGCCAATGCCCACCAGTCCGCGCTTTCATCCGGGTTGGCGCCGTTGATGACGCGCGGATCGCAGTACCCGGGCGTGTGCGCAACCGAGCCGGGCACGGTCAGGCGCGAATCCTCATCGACCTGCGCGATTCCGAAATCTATGAGCACGGGCCCGTCCGGGCCCAGCATGACGTTGGACGGCTTGAGGTCTCGGTGGAGGACCCCCGCCTCGTGGATCGCCTCTACCGCCTGGCGGAGATGCTCAGCGAGTTCGACCAAGTCTTCCCCTTCGAACACCCCCGAATCGACGACGTCTTGCTCCAACGTCGGCCCGTCTATGAGTTCCGTCACGATAAAAGCCTCGTCGGCGTCGGTCTCGGCGTCCAAAACCTCGGCGACGTAGCGGCCGCGCACCTTCTGGAGCATCGCGACTTCCCGGCGAAGGCGCTCCCTTCCCGAGTGGTCCACCACCAGGGCCGGATGCAATAGTTTGAGGGCGACACGGACCCCGGCGCCATCCTCCGCCTCGAAGACGGTGGACATGCCGCCCGCGCCGATTCGCTTGATGAGCCTGTATCCGCCAATGTTCATCTGCCTACGCACACCTCTACGCTATCGAAGGACGCCCCCTGCGCGCTCGTTACGCTCCCTGAGCAGGCTGTGCACGAATCGCCAAAAAGGCAGATTTGCGTTGGGAAGTCGCAATTCTGCGTCCTTCTGCACATGTCTCCCCAAAAAAGTGGCACGCTTAGCGCGTTTCTGTGTAATAATTTTCACGGGTGTTTTAAGCATCCGTGTCAGAGTCGACACTTTGGCACTCTTCACTCGGACCGTCCGGCACGTTCCTGCCGGTGAAGGGACCATTTGAATATGGCAACTGTGACCTTTAACGGGGCTACTCGCCTCTACCCGGGCTCGGAGAAGCCCGCAGTCGATCACCTCTCTCTGGACATCAACGACGGAGAATTCCTCGTTCTGGTCGGGCCTTCGGGCTGCGGCAAGTCCACCTCGCTGCGCATGCTCGCAGGTTTGGAGCAAGTGGACGACGGAACCGTCTACATCGGCGACGACGACGTCACCTACGTTCCGCCGAAGGACCGGGACATCGCCATGGTGTTCCAAAACTACGCCCTCTACCCCCACATGACCGTGGCGGACAATATGGGCTTCGCCCTCAAGATCCAAGGCGTGCCGCGCGAGAAGATTCGCGAACGCGTGGTCGACGCCGCCAAGATCCTCGACCTCGAGCCCTATCTCGACCGGAAGCCGAAGGCGCTCTCCGGCGGACAGCGCCAGCGCGTGGCGATGGGCCGCGCCATCGTGCGCGAACCTCGGGTCTTCCTCATGGACGAACCGCTGTCGAACCTGGACGCGAAGCTCCGCGTCCAGACCCGCACCCAAATCGCCTCCCTCCAAAAGCGGCTGGGAATCACCACCGTGTACGTAACCCACGATCAGACCGAGGCTCTGACGATGGGCGACCGGATCGCCGTGCTCAAGGACGGCCTGCTCCAGCAGGTGGGCATGCCGAATGAGATGTACTCCTCGCCCGCCAACGCCTTCGTCGCCGGATTCATCGGCTCCCCCGCCATGAACCTGGGGCGTTGGCGCCTCGTCGGCAACGCCGCCGTCTACGGCGATTCTTCCCTCCCTGTTCCGTCGAGCGTCGCTAACTCCGTCACCCGCGAAGACAACGGGCAGATCATCGTCGGCTTCCGACCCGAGGCCCTTTCGTGGAACTCGAACGACACGTACACGCCGGGCTCCGATGAGGGCGCCCCGCTGGGCAAGATACCGCTCAAGGTCACGCTCGTTGAGGAGCTCGGATCGGACGCTTATGTCTACGGCCACGTGGTCGGCGCCGATCGCGAAGTCGATAAGTTCGGCTCCGGCGACGGTTCGGACCTCGTGACGATTCGCATCGAACCTGATAGAGTTCCAGCTCCCGGGGAAGTGATCCTCGTGGAACCGAACCCGGATCGGATTCACTTCTTCTCCGCCAGCGGCGGCGAACGGATCAACTGATGGCGTTCGGGGCCGGGGTTTGAAAGAGCATGCCCCGGCCCTCGCCGTTTCCAGGCGGGGCTGCGGAAGGAGAGAAAGACGTCTTCTCGCCCATTGGGCGTAGCCCATATTTAAATAGAGGCACCTCAAAGGACGAGGAGATAAGTAAAATATAACCAATACGCGCAAATATCATGGATAATTCAATTCAACAACTCAAACCAGTTCCAAAGAAGGAACGGGTATCGTCAGAGTCGACGAGACGCTCAAAGGCCTCCAAGAAGGCGAGGCCGGTGAGCTCCTCGCTGCGGATCACCGCGGCCAAGCCTGATGCGGCCCTCCTCGACCTTCCTTGGGACAAGCCGTTGAGCCGATGGCCGGACAGCATTGTGGCTGCGCTTCCTCAGGGCATTTCCCGCCACGTCGTGCGATTCGTCCACCTGGACGGGCGCATTCTGGCCATCAAGGAGATCGGCGATTCCGCGGCCCATCACGAGTACCAGATGCTGCGCACGCTTCAGCGGCTGGACGCGCCCTGCGTCGAGCCGGTAGCCGTCATCACCGGGAGGACGACCCGTTCGGGCCACCCGCTCAATTCGGCCTTCGTTTCGGAGCATCTGCCGTACTCGCTTCCCTACCGCGCTTTGTTCGGCCAGTATCAGCGCCCCGAGACGGTTGACAGGCTCATCCGAGCCCTTTCGGTTCTGCTCGTGCGGCTTCACCTCCTCGGATTCTTCTGGGGCGACGTTTCCCTTTCCAATGCGCTGTTCCGGCGCGACGCCGGGGAATTCGCCGCATACCTCGTCGACGCCGAGACGGGCGAGGTCTACGACGGGATCACCCAGGGCAAGCGGCTGTATGACATCGACGTGGCACGCACGAACATCATCGGCGAGCTCATGGATCTGCAGGCGGCGGGCCACCTTTCCGAGGATTACGACACCATCGACATCGGGAACCGGCTGGTCGCGCAGTACACGACCCTGTGGGACGCGCTCACCGGAGAGACCACGTTCTTCACGGACGAAAAGTGGCGGGTGAACGAGCACGTCAAACGCTTGAACGAGCTGGGCTTCGACGTCGACGAGCTTCAAATCGTCGCCGACGAGGACGGCCGGAGGATTCGGATCCAGCCGAAGGTGGTGGACGCGGGGCACTTCTCGCGCAAGATCATCCGCCTGACCGGCATGGACGTTCAGGAGAACCAGGCGAGGCGGCTCATTCAGGACATCGAGCAGTACCGCGTGGCGGCGAACAAGAGCTCCTCGCTTCCGATCGCCGCACACGACTGGATGACGAACGTGTTCGAACCGATGATCAACGCCGTGCCAGGCGAGCTCAAGGGCAAGCTTGAGCCGGCCGAGCTGTTCCACCAGTTCCTCGACCACCGCTGGTACATCTCGGAGCAGGCTGGCCGCGACATCCCCGTGGACGAGGCGATTGCGAGCTTCATCGACAACGTCTTGCGCCATCAACGCGACGAGCGCTCCTACATCGTGGTCAGCGGGGCGACGCCGATCACCAGCGCCAGCCCCATCACCGGCGACAGCCCGATCACCGGCGACAGCCCCATCACGGGAGACAGCGCTCCCTCCGTGGAATCGGGCGACGAGGATGAGTTCGACGACGAATTCGACGAAGACAAGTACGACTCGTAAACCGCGTTGCCCGGCCGAGCGGACGCTCTGGCTGAGCGGTTGAACGCAGCGGGGGCGGGACGGCCTAAAAGGCGGTCCCGCCCCCGCTTTAAGCAACTGGCAGCCTTATGCGACCGGAGGTTCTCTGCAGTTGGCCGCTTTATGCGACCGGCCTCCCCAATTCGAAGAGCGCGGGCGACCACCGGTCGAAGAGCCATCGGCCGGCGAGCGAGCTCCTCCGACTCGGATCGGAGGCCCTTCGGCCTTGCCAGGCGAGCCGAAGCCAGCCGGGCCCGGCGAACCGGCCCGCGGCTATGAGCTCTTCAGCTCGGCGAGGACGATCTCGGCCAGCTGGATGGCGTTGAGGGCCGCTCCCTTGCGCAGGTTGTCGCCCACGATGAACATGGCCAGGCCGCGGCCGTCGGGCACCGACTGGTCGGTGCGGATCCGGCCCACATAGCAGGGGTCCGTGCCGGCTGCGCGCAGCGGCGTCGGCACGTCGTCGAGTTCTACCCCGGGGGCGTCCGCGAGGATCGCCCTGGCTTCGTCGGGCGTCACAGGATTGGCGAACTCGGCGTTGACGGCCAGGCCGTGGCCCGAGAACACTGGGACGCGCACGCATGTGCCAGAGACGGCCAGATCCGGCGCCTCGAGGATTTTGCGCGATTCGTTGCGGAGCTTTTGCTCCTCGTCGGTCTCCTCGGACCCGTCGTCGACGATCTTGCCGGCGAGGGCCACCACGTCGAAGGCGATGGGCGCGACATAAACGGAGGGCTCGGGAAGGTCCACCGCCGATCCGTCGACGGCGAGCTTGACGACGTCCTGCTCGACCGCCGAGCGAACCTGCCCTTCGAGTTCTTTGACTCCGGCGAGCCCTGAGCCGGAGACGGCCTGGTAGGAGGAGACCACGAGGCGGGTCAGCCCGTACCGGTCGTGAAGGGGCTTGAGCACCGGCATCGCGGCCATCGTGGTGCAATTGGGGTTGGCGACGATCCCCTTCGGGCGGTCCTTGATCGCGTGGGGGTTGACCTCGGAGACGACGAGCGGCACGTCGGGGTCCTTGCGCCACGCCGAGGAGTTGTCGACCACCACTGCGCCGGCGGCCGCGAATTTCGGGGCGTATTCGAGGGAGGCGCCGCCGCCCGCGGAGAACACGGCGACGTCGATCCCGGAAAGGTCGGCGGTCGCCACGTCCTCGACCACGACGTCTTTGCCCCGGAAGGGGAGCACTTTGCCCGCGGATCGGGCCGAGGCGAAGAAGCGGACGTCGTCGACGTCGACGTTCCTCTCCTCGAGAAGCGTGCGCATGACGCGACCGACTTGTCCGGTCGCTCCAACGACTGCGAGGGTTGTCATCTTCCAGTACCTCCGTATACGACGGCCTCGGACTCGCTGTCGAGGCCGAATGCTGTGTGGACTGCGCGAGCGGCCTCGTCGAGGCGCTCGGGGTCGACGACCACGGAGATTCGAATCTCCGAGGTGGCGATCATGTCGGCGTTGATGCCCAGGTCTCCCAGCGTGGCGAAAAGCTTGGCCGAAATGCCCGAGTGGGACCGCATCCCGGCGCCCACGACGGACAGGATGCCGATGTCTTCAGCCACTCGGATCTCGCCGAAGCCGAGCTCCCCGCGATGGCTCTTCAGCGCCTCGACCACTGCGGCGACCTCCGCCTTGGGGAGGGTGAAGCTCAGGTTCGACACGTCGGGCGCCGCGACGGCCGTGTTTTGGACGATCATGTCGATGTTGCCGTCGATTCCGGCCACGATGGCGAAGATCTTCGACGCCATTCCGGGAACGTTGGGCACGCGCGTGATCGTGACCTTCCCTTGGGAGCGGTCGTGGGCGACGCCGGCGACGACGGGCGCTTCCAGGGCTTTGTCTTTCATAGTTTTCTCGTCCACGATCCAGGTGCCTTCCTTGTTTGAGAATGACGATCGCACGTGCACGGGCACGTTGAACTTTCGGGCGAATTCGACGGCTCGCAGGTGAAGGACCTTCGCGCCGTGGGCGGCCAGTTCGAGGGTTTCCTCGTGGGTCATGTAGGGCAGCTGCCTGGCCGCGGGGACGATTCGCGGGTCCGCGGAGAACACGCCGTCGACGTCGGTGTAGATCTCGCACACGTCCGCGCGCAGGGCTGCGGCGAGCGCGACGGCCGTGGTGTCGGACCCTCCGCGCCCGAGGGTGGTGACGTCGTTGCGGTCGTTGACCCCCTGGAATCCGGCGACGATCGCGACGGCGCCGGATTTGATCGTTCGTGCGATTCGCTCCGGGACGACGCCGACGATTGAGGCCTTGCCGTAGTGGGCGTCGGTGCGCAGGCCCGCTTGCTGGCCGGTGAAGGCGTGGGCGCCGACCCCCAGCGAGTTGACCGCCATCGACAGGAGCGCCATGGAGATGCGTTCGCCCGCCGTCAGCAGGATGTCCATCTCGCGGGCGGGAGCGTCCGGCGCGATCTCGTTGGCGAGGTCGATGAGCTCGTCGGTGGTGTCGCCCATCGCGGAGACGACCACGACGACGTCGTTCCCCGCGTTCTTCGTGTCGACTATCCTCTGTGCGACGCGTTTGACGCTGGCCGCGTCCGAAACGGACGAGCCGCCGAACTTCTGCACGATTAAAGCCACGTGTTACTCCTTCAGTCTCCGTTATGTTAGCTGCGCGCAGCCGCGGGCCTGCTACGGATTCTCAAATTTGAACGCGGGCATTCGTCACACTATTGCCTTCGTCTCGGTGCCTTCGCGCCTTTCGTCCCCTGGGGGCGCGCCGTTTAATGCCCCGGCGACGCCGGGCCGGGCCCCGCCTCAGCGGGCGACGTCGGAGCGGGCGCAGCTTCCGCAGGCGAGGCCAAGCCTGACGCCGGACCGGCGTCCGCGGTGGGGCTGCCGTGCGAGGCCTGGGCCGACGACGAGCCCCGCGCCGTCGGGGAGCTCTGTGCCGACAGGGAGTCCTGTGCCATTGACGAGCCCTGTGCCGTCGGAGAGCCCTGTGCCATTGACGAGCCCTGTGCCGACGTCGAATCAGGCGCTCCGGGGGTGGCCTGGGCGAGGATCCGCTGTCTTCCTTCGAAGGCTCGGGAGAGCGTGATTTCGTCGGCGTATTCCAGGTCTCCGCCCACGGGCAGGCCGGAGGCGAGTCTGGAGACAGCCACGCCGATCGACGAAAGGATGCGGATGAGATACGCGGCCGTCGCCTCGCCCTCGATGTTGGGGTCGGTGGCGATGATGACTTCGGCGACGGCGCCGTCGCTCAGCCGCGAGATGAGTTCGCGGATGCGCAGGTCGTCCGGCCCCACCCCTTGGATTGGATTGATCGATCCGCCGAGCACGTGGTAGCGCCCGCGGTATTCGCGGGTTCTCTCGATGGCGACGATGTCTTTCGACTCTTCGACCACGCATATGACCGAGTCCATTCGGCGCGGGTCGGTGCAGATCGAGCACACTTCGGCCTCCGTGACGTTTCCGCATATCTCGCAGAACCGCACCTTCTCCTTCACGCGCAGCAGCGCGGAGGCCAGGGCTTTGACCTCCTCAGGGTCCTCGGCCAAGACGTGGAAGGCTATGCGCTGTGCGCTTTTCGGCCCGACGCCGGGCAATCGACCCAGTTCGTCGATGAGCTCCTGAACGGCGCCGTCGTACACTCCAGCCATCAGTTCCCTCCGTCAGTGCGGGCTATTTCTTCGATGATCGTGCCGTCGAACGTCGAGAGGACGACGTCGAGGCCGACCAGCTTCGATTGGGAGATCGTGGGGTCGGACTGGCTGACGTCGCTTTCGCCGTCGTCGACCGCGGCGCTTTCGACTCGCGGTTTCTGCCGCTCCTGCCCGTGCGCGGCCATGATCCGTTCCGAGATCGACGCCGCCCCTCGCGGCGCGGCTCCGCCGCTTCGCGGACGCTGCGGAACGGGCGTGCGCTGCTCCGGGCGCCTCGCGCGTTCGCCCGGTCCCGCCTGTTCCTCGCCGCTTCGCGGACGCTGCGGCATAGGCATGCGCTGCTCGTAGAAAGGAACGTCGTCGGATTCGGACGGCGAGGCGGCGCCGGCCTGGGACGATCCCGGACCGGGCGACGACGGAGAGGAGCCCGGACCCGAAGGCGACGGAATCGGACTGGGCGACGACGGAGAGGAGCCCCCCGCGGACGAGGTTGCGCCGGACGCCGAGGAGGCTGCGCCGACCGAAGACGAAACCGATCCAGGCGGGGAGGCAGTGTCTGAAGCGGGCGCGGCTCTCTTGACGCCGCGGCCGTCGCCGTCGAGCAATTGAGCGAGAACTCCGGCCGGGTCCTCGCTCCCTCGACCGTCGGCCGCGGCGGCGCCGCCGAAGGGCTGTGGCTCGGGAACGGGGAAATACGGGTCCGGTTCGTCGTCGAGCTCGACCGGCTCGGGCAGGCCTCCGAAAGCGTCGCTTCCCCGGGCGGTTTTGGCGCGCGCCGCAGCGACGGATTCTGCTCGCGCCGCCGGGTCGAGCTCGGCATGCGGCGTGGAGACGGGTTCTGCACGCGTCTGCGCCGCGGGGACGCGTTCGCCGGTCGCCGTCCAGCCGGACCCTCGGGACGCGGTTGGAGCAGTTTCGGACTGCGCCGGAAGGGCAGATCGGCCGTGCGCCGTGGGTGCGGCATCGGCGTCGTCCCCGGCCCCGCCTTCGGGGCTTTCCGGCCGGATCACGCGCACGCCAGCCGCGTCAGGCGCGTCTGGGTCTGGGATCTCTTCAGCCGCTCGCGGATCCGACGCCGCTTCGGGCACGGGCGACCCGGGCGTGCCCTCCTCGGACGCCGACGCTCTGCCGCCAGGCGAGGGCTTTTGACCCTCAGGGCTCGAGGCGTCCGCCGGACGCCCGGAAGCGCGCGCCGCCTGCTCGGACTCAAGCTCTCGAAGCGCGGACGCAAGCTGATCTCTGGTCGGCCGAGGGCCTTCGGGAATCTCGACTCGATCGGAAGAGAGAACTAGGCCGCGCTCTTCCATGTCCGGCGAGGGCCGCCACTCGCCTTCGCTAGGCTGCGCCTTTTCGGCGCCCCGCTTCGTTTCCGCAGCCCGCGACGCCGGTTTCGGCGCTCTCCGATCCGTTTCGGAAGAGTTCGGACTCCGCGTCTCGGAGGAAGCCGAACTCTCCGATTCAGGGGGCTCGTCTGGCTCGGACCGCTCGGACCGGGGCTGGCTTTGCGGAACCGCGGAGGCCGGTCGAGGAGGAGCTTGCGACGGCGGAACTTGCGACACCGGTTGAGACGGAGCTTGCGACGGCGGGACTTGCGACGCCGGACGGCTGGCCTGCTCCGGTCGCTCCGCCCGGCTACGGGCGGGAGGCGCTTTTGGGCCTGCATCACCGCCCACGAGGCCGCGTACCCGCAGATTCAACCCCAGAACGTCGTGGAGGGCCGAAGCCACGCGGCGCGCATGATCGCGATCGTTGAAGGTCGTGGCGAGCCCCGCCGTGCGGAACTGGAGGCCTAACACCCCGTCTCGGATCCCGGCGACTATCGCGTTGCGTTCGTCGATGAGGGCGGCCGTCGATTTTGACGACCGGGCGACGGCGGCCGCAACCTCGGCCCAGCGCTGACGGACGATCGCCGCGTCGCCGCTCGCAGATTGCACGCCCTCGCGTGGGGCGCCGGCGCTCTCGCGCACGGGCGGGACGCCGCTTTCCGCTCCCGCCTTCCTTTCTTGCGCAGTCGCTTCGTTCCCGCCTGCGGCCGCCTCAGCCGCGGCCGCAGGTTTGTTCGCAGCCGCGGAACCGTTCCGGCCCGCTGCGCGCGGTTCGTCGCGTTGCGGAGCCCGCGAGCGCGTCGGCTCGTCCGGGCCGTCGTCGGCGCCCGCCGCCCACGTCGGCGAGATCCCGCGACCGGAGAACGGCCCCGATCCCCCGCGCT
>ERZ773042.2404-NODE-2404-length-10197-cov-2.919838_pt1 | contig 10197 bp, 10 predicted proteins | sample MGYA00511664_ERZ773042 | MGnify/ENA primary metagenome ERZ773042 (study PRJEB29015, sample SAMEA2737984) | human oral metagenome | biome: human oral; feature: human-associated habitat; material: dental | place: China | collected 2036 ... | reverse complement strand
TTCTCAACAAGGCCGGTAACGCGCCACACGGCTCCTTCTTCTTCATCCCCGCCAACCTCGGCCGCATTGATGCAATCTCCGGCAATGATGCCGTAACGATAGGTTTGATCTGCAGGAACCGGAGCAACCGCAATAACGGATGCGCCGCCGTGTGCTTGAGAAACCTCGGCCATGCGAATACACATCTGCCGATCGGGGACAAAATAATCACCTAAGAGAACAAAAAACGGCTCATCACCGACTCCCTCGGAAGCACACAACACGGCATGTCCAAGGCCACGTGGATTATCTTGATAGACAAAAGACACTGGAAGCACCGAGTCCTCATGTACCTTTTTTGCAAGGCTATCCTTACCACACGCTACAAGGGTATCTTCAAGGTTTGTATCGACAGAAAAATAGTGCTCTATCTGTGGTTTTTCTCGCGAGTTTACAATAATAACGCCATCAACATCAGCTGGTTCAAGCGCTTCTTCAACAACATATTGAATGACGGGCTTATCAAGAACGGGGAGAAGTTCCTTAGGCATTGACTTAGTTGCAGGAAGGAAGCGTGTACCGAGTCCTGCTGCTGGAATGATTGCCTTCATTGTATCCCTTCCCAATGACTCACATATCAGACTACGCCAACACCATACCCCAAATTTCCCGCTTCAGTCACAGTGAGGCCTCAGCAAATCGCCAACGGTCTGATTTAGCCGCTCTGCGTAATATTGCCTCTATAGACATTACTTTTATGGATATTACTTCTCGTCGATGGTAATTCCGCGATTCTCGAGAAATGCAATGAGTTTTGTCATCGTACCCAAAGAAAGCGTGTGCTCCATAAGGCACGCTTCCCTATCGGCCGTGTCCTTGTCAACGTGCAAATCATATTCAAGAAACGTTCTTAAAGCACGATGCGCCCGCCATACTTGACGTGCGGTTTCTTCTCCATCTGAAGTCAGCGTTACGCGTCCGTAACGACTTTGCTCGACCATGCCCTGTTCTTTCAGAAGAGAAAGAGCCTTGTTTACGCTTGCTTTAGAGACATCCAGCGACTCAGCGATATCGACCGAACGGACACTTCTGTCGTTTTCAGGCTGGTCCAGCGAAATGCGGTAGATTGCCTCCAAGTAATCTTCCCCTGCTTTACTTAGGGTGTGATCAGGAAGTATTGTGTCATTAGCCATACCGTCCTCCAACAACATGCTCGATATATCAAAAGGGAAATTGAAACCCGCTCTTTGACCATCATACCCAAATTACGGAAAATTTGCTCAAGCCACCGCGGATCCCACTCAAGAACCTTGCACTCTCGACGCCTTACACGCGTAACATCCTTACGCTCTCGGCAAACCCTACGCGCGCAAGAGTCTTACGCACGCAAAACTCTACTGAAGGATATCTTCGCTGTTTACGGTAACCGGATTATCAGTGTGCTCTGTGGAAGTCGAACGTTCAGAATGGGTCTTTTGAGTCTCTTCTTCAGACGAAGATTCTCCTTCCCCAGCCTCTTTGTCAGCTTCAGCGTCAGTCTTATCGTTAAGCTTTGAAGGATCTTTTCCTTGATCGATCAGCTTCATCATCTCTGCCAACGCATCGTCGTCGGCTATCACGTAAGACTGGTCCCCTATCGTTTCAGGCGTTGACGGGACATACGCGGTATAAATGCCGGACTCCGCATTGAGACCCACCATCTGTGAGGCCAGCGAGATTGCATCTGAAACGGAAAGATCGGTCACTACCATATCGGCAACAGAGTTGATAATAGATGCGATTTTAACCGGGTCTCCCGAAGAAAGAACCTGAGATAGCAGCGCTTTAATGAATGTCCGCTGGTGACGCATGCGGGTATAGTCACTGTCTGCAAATGCATACCGGCATCTTGTATAGAAAAGTGCCTGCTCACCGTTGAGCGTTTGCCTTCCCGCGTAGAGCTCGGTAACTCCGCTGAAATTCTCGGTATCACGCATATACTGGTCAACATCAACGGTCACGCCACCGACCGCATTTGTAATGCCCGCAAGACCATCAAAATTAACCTCGGCATAATGAGAGATTTTGACCCCGCAGAGTTCATTGACAATCTGCACCATACCTGCAGCGCCATCATAAAAATGTACCGCATTGATCTTCATCTGCGAGCCCTTCCACGTAACATAGGTATCACGCGGAATGGAAAGAAGCGTCACCCGTTTTTGAGCGGGATCAACGCGCGCCAGGATAATCGAATCGGCTCGGTATTCCGTCTCTCCGGGACGACCATCGGTTCCCAACAACAAAACATAGTATGGATCCGAATTAACGGGCTGCTCTTTGAGGGAGCTTCGAAGGTCATTGTTAATAACCCGCGGATTGTTGAGGCGGGTCTGAACGCTTACCATCCATAGTGCCGCTGTGGCGATTGCTATAACCACTACCGAGAATAGCGTTGTAAGGAGAGCCTTCTTTGCAATGCTCCTTCGTGCGGTTTTCTTACGCCTCTGCTGATAATCACCTGCTGATGCTCGGCTGAATCGGGATACGCCGCGTACTTCGGCGGCTTTCTTTTTGGGAGTTTTATCAGCTCGTGAGCTCATGGAGTCTACTCTCCGAAGAGATCTTCTTCTTCATCAAGAACCGTTGTACGTTTTGCATGCGCACCAAGCGAGACGAGCTTCTCGACAAAGCCTTCATAGCCTCGGTCAATGTGATGGATGGCAGAAACCGTTGTCTCTCCTTCGGCCACAAGCCCCGCCATCACAAGTGCCGCACCGCCGCGAAGATCCGGTGACTTTACCTGCGTTCCTTCAAATCCATCAACACCACGAACAATGGCATGATGGCCTTCGATGGTGATGTCGGCTCCCATACGCTGCAGCTCGGAGGCAAGCATAAAGCGGCTCTCAAACACGTTTTCCGTAATGATGCAACTTCCCTCTGAAAGCGCAAGGAGTGTCATGGTCTGTGCCTGCATGTCGGTAGGAAAGCCCGGGAACGGAAGCGTTTGTATATCAATGGCTTTCAGCGGTTTTTGGCGAGAAGCACATGCCCACCGAGAACCGTATTCAATGTTAATGCCCATCTGCTCGTACTTTTTGAGCACCAAGCCCAGGTGTTTGGGGTCAAATCCATTGACCCGTATGGGGTCTCCGGTAAGAGCACCAATGGCGAGAAACGTTCCCGCCTCAATGCGATCTCCCACAACCGCATGCTCACAGGGATGCAGCTCGGTAACCCCATGGATTTCAATCACGGGAGTTCCAGCCCCGATAATATGGGCGCCCATCTCGTTTAAGAGGTTAGCAAGATCAACAATCTCAGGCTCACGCGCTGCATTATCGATAACCGTTGTACCTTTTGCAAAAACGGATGCCATCATCAAGTTTTCCGTGGCACCCACTGAGGCGAAGGCGAGAGAAACCGTCTCCCCCACAATACCGTTTGGTGCGGAAGCATGAATGTTTCCGTGCGCAACTTTAAAGGTAACCCCTAAGGCTTCAAGGCCGAGAATGTGCATGTCAATCTTGCGGGCACCAATATTGCAGCCGCCCGGCATAGCTACGATAGCTTTGCCAAAGCGTGAAATCAGCGGTCCTAAAACAGCAGTTGAAGCTCGCATTTGAGCCACAAGACTATAGGGCGTCTCCCAGCTATCAATATCTTCGGTATCAATTTTTAACGTATGCTTATCGACAACTTCAATGCGAGCGCCGAGGGTCTTTAGAACCTTACCCATTACGTGCACGTCAGCAATATCCGGAACATTGGTAAGCGTCGTTACCCCGGGCGCCATAATCGTTGCCGCCATAAGTTTCAAGGCAGAATTCTTTGCACCCTCAACCGTTACTTGCCCCGTAACAGTATGACCGCCCTCAATCTGTATGACGTCCATAAGCCTCCGAATGAGCCGACACAACCCTATTTGGCAGTGCGTCCTGAATCTTCAAGAACTTGCTTTAAAAGAAGGTTACACCACTTAATCTTGTTCTCATAGTAGGTACGTCGATTGTCCTTCTCGTCAAAATCGTTCATTTTATCAATAGCCGCATCACGTGTTTCACGAACCACGTCCGCATCGATATCATCCGAACGCCGAGCATGATCGGCGAGAATAATGACACCGGAAGGATCGATCTCAGCATATCCACCCGAGATGACAACCTTTTGTATGGATACCTCACCGTTGGGCTGATTGATGCTAAGGCGTACGACCCCATCGCCGAGTGCAACGATCTCAGGCTCATGGCCGGGCCAAACACCCAGCTCGCCATCAATGGTTGCAAGGATGAGGCTTGCAACATTTCCCTCATACACCAAGCGATCAGGTCGCACAAACTGACAAGTCAACTCAGCCATGATAACCCTTAGTTTTGGGAGCCGTCAGAAGCAGCCATCTCTGCCGCACGGGCACGTACATCATCAATGGTGCCCGCAAAACGGAAGGCCTGTTCCGGCAAGTCATCGCATTTGCCGTCAATAATCTCAGCAAAGGAGCGAACGGTCTGCTCGACCGTGCAATACGTACCGGGATTGCCCGTGAACTTCTCCGCTACATGGAACGATTGAGACAGGAACTGCTGAATCTTACGGGCGCGCGCAACGGTCTTTTGCTGCTCTTCCGAAAGCTCGTCCATACCCAAAATTGCAATGATGTCTTGAAGATCCGAGTACTCCTGCAAGGTCTCCTGGACTGCCATGGCAACGCGATAGTGCTCCTCGCCCACGATCGAAGGATCAAGTGCGGAACTTGAGCTTGCGAGAGGATCGACTGCCGGATAAATTCCCAGCTCAGTAATGGAACGGGAAAGAACGGTTGTTGCATCCAAGTGCGTAAAGGTTGTTGCCGGTGCAGGGTCGGTAAGGTCATCTGCAGGAACATAGACTGCCTGTACCGATGTAATGGATCCCTCTTTTGTGGAGGTAATGCGCTCCTGGAGTTCACCCATCTCGGTAGCAAGGGTTGGCTGATAGCCAACGGCCGAAGGCATACGGCCGAGAAGAGCCGAGACCTCGGAACCTGCCTGAGAGAAGCGGAAAATATTGTCGATAAAGAGAAGAACGTCCTGGCCCTGATCACGGAAGTACTCAGCGGTGGTCAAACCTGCCAGAGCAACACGCATACGAGCTCCGGGTGGTTCGTTCATCTGACCGTACACGAGACAGGTCTTCTCGATAACTCCCGATTCGGTCATCTCAAGATAGAGGTCAGTACCCTCACGGGTGCGCTCACCAACACCGGTAAAGACTGAAGTTCCACCATGCTGCTGGGCAAGGTTGTTAATGAGCTCCTGAATAAGAACGGTTTTACCGACACCTGCGCCACCAAAAAGTCCCGTCTTGCCACCACGAACGTATGGCTCCAAAAGGTCAATGGCTTTGATGCCCGTTTCGAAGACCTCGGTCTGTGTAGTAAGTTCCTCAAACGCCGGTGCCGGGTGATGGATGGGGTAATATTCCACATCATCAGGAATGGGTTTACCGTCTACCGGCTGACCCATAACATTCCAAACGCGGCCAAGTGTCGAAGAACCTACCGGCATCATCATGGACTCGCCGGTATCAACGACACGAAGGTTGCGCTGGAGGCCGTCGGTTGACGACATGGCAACGGTACGCACGACACCGTCGGGAAGCTGCGACTCAACTTCAAGAACCGTGCTCACATGACCGACCGGCGTATCGTCTTCGACTTTGAGCGCGTTGTAGATGCTTGGAACGTCGCCCTCAAACTTCACGTCAACAACAGGTCCAACCACGCGGACAATAACGCCGTCCTTTACGCGGCGCGTGTGCTTGTTAAGGAAGGCTTCCTCGAGAGCAGAACTCGCGGTCTGTTTTTCTGACATTTACTTATCCTCCAATGCTGCAGCACCACCGATAATCTCGTTAAGCTCAGTGGTGATTGCGCCCTGGCGTTCACGATTATAGGTCCGGCTCAGTGAACTCAAAACTCCTTCTGCATTATCCGTTGCAGACTGCATGGCCCGTCGGCGTGCACCATGCTCGGCTGCCGCAGAATCGAGAAGCGCGTGATAAATGACCGTCCGTATATAGGCGGGCATCAAATAAGAAAGCACTTCTCCCGCAGAAGGGGTAAACAGATAGCTGGGATGTGCAATGCGCTCGACTGACGAAAGAGCTTCATTGTCACGAGGCCTGTTTGGCATAGTCAGTTCTTCTTCAGAAACCGGAAGAAGCTGCTCTGAAACCTGCATCTGATCGACACGATTCTTGGCATGCCAGTAACGAATAATAACTCGATCAATACGCCCTGCCGCATACCCGTCCATAATGTATGACGCAATACGATCGGCTTCATCAGGCGTTGGTTCGGAAGAAATGCCTACGAATGACATCACGGGGTTGATGTTACGAAACGCAAAGTACTCGGTTGGCTTACGCCCGCAGGTAATAACCGAAGATGAAATACCTTTTGCCTTCAGCTTTTCCATATCTCGCTCGGTCTGACGCTCAAGCAAGATATTAAAACCTCCGGCAAGCCCGCGATCGGATGCCACCACGAGGTACAAGACGTGCTTAACCTCAGTGTGTGTATTCAGCAGCGGCTGTGTGGAATCAAATCCTGCACTTGCAACATTTGCCAACATACGCGTAATGGCTTCTTTATACGGCATGGCTTCTTCAGCTCTATCAAGCGCTCTGCGGACACGCGCAGTCGAAATCATCGACATCGTACGCGTAATCTGCATGGTGCTCTTAATAGAGCTCATACGCCTTTGTATTTCGTGAAGGTTAGCCATTCCTCATTACTCCTGCTTGGAACCTTGCTGATCTGCCGTAAGGTCACTCGGGTTTTCTGCGTTGGCAAGCACGTCTTCCACAACCTTATTGGGATGCTCGTCAAGGAACTTCTCCTTGAAATGCTTGATGTGCAAACGCAGACGATCCGCTGCCTCATCGGAAATCTTTCCGTCCATGATGCTGTTACGGAGCTTTGGATGACGCTCAGCCATATAGACCGCAAGATCATCACGAAATGCACCCACGTGATCAAGATCAATGTCATCAAGGAAGTCTTCCTTGGCTGCAAAGATGGCAATAACCTGATCGCGCACGTCAAGAGCTGAGTAGCGTTGCTGTTTCAGAAGCTCCATCGTATGGGCACCATGATTGAGCTGGTACTGCGTCGTTGCGTCCAAATCGGAGCCAAACTGAGAGAACGCCTGTTTCTCACGATAGCTTGCAAGATCCAAACGAAGCGTACCGGCAACCTGCTTCATTGCTTTAATCTGTGCATCTCCGCCAACGCGAGAGACGGAAATACCAACATCGACTGCAGGACGTTGTCCCTGGAAGAAGAGATTGGATTGCAAATAAATCTGGCCGTCCGTAATGGAAATAACGTTGGTCGGAATGTACGCCGAAACGTCGCCTTCCTGTGTCTCAATGATGGGGAGCGCGGTAAGAGAACCGGCACCGTTGGCATCGGAGAGCTTACACGCACGCTCCAAAAGACGAGAGTGCAGATAGAAGATGTCGCCAGGATATGCCTCACGTCCTGGTGGACGGTGAAGTGTCAACGACATCTGGCGGTATGCCACCGCCTGCTTGGAAAGATCGTCGTAGACGACAAGAACGTGTCCTCCGGGATGCTTCTCATCCGCGGGGTTGCCGTCCTTATCGTTATACATAAAGTACTCACCAATGGCAGCGCCGGCCATCGGAGCAATATACTGCATAGGGGCCGAATCTGCTGCAGTAGCTGCAACGATAACGGTCTTATTCAAAACTCCATGGCGTGCAAGGGATTCCTTGATTGCCGCAACCGTGGATGCCTTCTGGCCGATAGCTACGTAGATACAAACCATATCGGTCTTTGCCTGATTGACAATGGCGTCAATCGCGATGGCGGTTTTTCCCGTTTTGCGGTCACCAATGATCAGCTCTCGCTGACCACGCCCGATAGGAACCATTGCATCAATCGCAAGAAGACCCGTTTGAACGGGCTGATTTACCGGCTGGCGCTCCATAATGCCAGGAGCCTTAAACTCAACGGGACGGCGATGTGTCGTGTGGATAGGACCCAGTCCGTCAATGGGCTGACCGAGGGAGTTAACAACGCGCCCGAGCATGTCGTGGTCAACGGGAATGTCCATGACATGGCCGGTTGTACGACATTCGTCTCCTTCTCTAATGTCAGAGACGTCACCAAACAAAACGGCGCCGACTTCGGTCTCATCCAAGTTTTGCGCGAGGCCATATACCGTGTGACCTGTCGAAGAGCTGGTAAATTGCAGCAACTCACCGGCCATGGCGGTTCGAAGACCAGCAACACGAGCAATGCCGTCTGCAACCTCAGTTACGACGGAAACCTCTTGCTGATCAACCATAGAATTGACCTCAGAGAGACGCTTACGCAGAAGCTCGATAATAGAGTCTGAGTTCAGTGTCCCTTCCTCAATTGTGGTCTTTTCTTCAGTCATTACATTTCGCTTTCAACGGTATTTAATGAGAGCTTGTTTTTGATATAGGTAAGCTGGGCTCGAACGGAGGCATCATAGCGATGCCCACGTGTCTCAACCACAATGCCACCAAGAATGGAAGGATCCACCCTCTCAACAAGATAAATTGAAGCGCCAAACTGCGAGCTCAGCGTGTCTTTTATCTTTGAGCGAAGTCCATCGTCAAGAGACACTGCCGTTGTTACAACCACCGTAATGGTGGTGTCTTCAGCATCGAGAAGCTCTTTGAACTGATCGGCAACATCCTTAATCAGGCCAAAGTCTTCGCTTGCCTGCATCGCACCAAGCGTCTCAAGAACTTCAGGAGAGAACTTCCGCGCATGCTGCCACTGTATGAGATCGGCATTGAGACGACCTTCGGCGCGAGCAGCCTCTATAAGCGCTCGTGTGTAGCCCTCAACCCGCTTTTCCTGTTCACGCTTATTTGCGCTCATCAGGCTTACCTACTTCCGCAAGGTACTTCTCGGCAAGACGCCGCTGCTGAGCTTCGTCAAGTTCGTTGCCAATAATCTTTCCGGCAATCTCAACCGAAAGGTCCACAACGGAGCTGGAAAGATCCGTGAGGCACCGACGCCTCTCTGAATCAACGGCGCTGTGGCCCTTGGCAATAATGTCCGACGCTTCTTTCTTTGCCTGCTCAATAATGCGAGCACGCTCTTCTTCACCCTCGCGCTTAGCAGCAGAAACAATCTCGTCTGCTTGCTGCTTAGCTGCATCGATACCAGCTGCTGCGATTTCACGATCCTTGTTGGCTTCCTCGCGAGACTTTGCTGCAGCGTCCAGATCGCCTTGGATCTTCTCTTGACGCTTGTCAAGCATACGTAGAACGGAAGGCCACACAAACTTTGCTACAACAGCAAAGATGATCAGAAACGCAATCAGAGCAGGAACAAACTCAGCGGGCTTTGGAAGAAGAATATCGGCACCACTTGCACCCTCTTCGGCAAGTGCGACTGAGGGAGCCATTGCCACAAGTAGAGCAGCAGTTGCGCCTACTGTGCTGGCCTTTCTTGCTCCCTTACAAATCGTATTCATGCATTCCTCCAACGTAGCGATTTCGCTGTTACGTACTGTTATTTACTTAACCATCAGGGTAACAACGAAGCCAATCAGGGTAAGAGCCTCGATAAATGCGCAGCCAAGAATAAAGACTGTGAAGAGACGGCCCTGAACCTCAGGCTGACGAGCCATGTTGTTAGCGGCAGTCGTTGCCACGGCGCTAATACAAACTGCTGCTCCGATAACGCAAAGAGCATATCCGAAAATACCCACGATTCCTCCTTTTTCGCTCGCCCCTCTCAAGGCGACCAATATACATACCTATCATCAACTGAGCGTGGGCTCAGAAGACTTCATCTTTTGTGCCGTTTGGCACCAGTGTGGCAATGCCACCAACTAAGCGTTTTGCTTAGTGCTCAGACTCTACCAGCTGGATGTAGACAGTGGAGAGTAGGGTAAAAACGTATGCCTGAATGAAAGCAACAATAGTTTCTACCAAATAAATGATAATCAACAGCAAAACCCAGAAAATCGAAAATCCTGCCTGAGCAGCTGTTGATGCGGAGAAGTTCTCAATTGCTGGCATAAAGTACATAGATGCAAGAATTGCAAACGTACCCATAACGATGTGACCTGCATACATGTTGCAGAACAGACGGACGGCGAGCGTGATGAGGCGCAGGAAGGTCGAGAAAAGCTCGACGACCCACACGAGCACGTTCATCGGGAAGCTCACGCCCTGCGGGGCGAG
>ERZ773042.2402-NODE-2402-length-10200-cov-24.593396_pt1 | contig 10200 bp, 10 predicted proteins | sample MGYA00511664_ERZ773042 | MGnify/ENA primary metagenome ERZ773042 (study PRJEB29015, sample SAMEA2737984) | human oral metagenome | biome: human oral; feature: human-associated habitat; material: dental | place: China | collected 2036 ... | reverse complement strand
CTTCATTGGGCTCCAGCTCGTCTCCGTTTGGGAAAATCCGAGACCAGGCAATGGAGGTCCGGTAGACCTTGAAGCCCATCTCTGCAAAGAGGGCAATGTCCTCCTTATAGCGATGATAGAAATCAATTCCTTCCAGCTTGAGATTATCTGGTGTCGGACCCTCGGTAATCAAAGGATTGCGATCACCTGGCGAGGCCGGCACTCCGCCTTTTGGAGTCACATCCTGAACAGACAGGCCTTTTCCATCCAGATTATAGGCGCCCTCATATTGATTTGCCGCCGTTGCACCACCCCAGAGGAAATTTTTAGGAAATTTAGCCATTGCATTTCTCACTTTCGTTTTTTCTTTGATTATATTATAATCTTAGATGAAAATGTTTTCTTGCACAATTCTCTTATATATTGATACTATTCTACTACAAGGAGCAGGAAATGCTAGATCTTGGACAGCTTCATAAAAATACCATATATAAAAATCAAGGGACCCCCTATTCACTGACCCGAACTATTACTAAAAATGGGCAACCTGACATCCTCTTTCATTGGCATACTGACGTTGAAATGATCTATGTCCATGAGGGGACTGCTAAGTTTCATATTGACCAGGAATATTTCAACAGCAAGGCGGGAGATATCATCCTGATCCGCCCCAATGCTCTACACTCCATTCATCCTATCGAAAATCAAAAACACTACATGGATGCCTTGAACTTCCAGCTGGACTTAATGGGCTACTCTGCAATGGACCAGGCTAGTATCGATTACCTTCAACCTCTCTACAAGGGAGAGCTGGACTTGACTCATGTGATCAAGCCCAATGATACAGCCTATGCGGAGATTCGCCAGTGCCTCTTAGCAGCTATGGAAACGGGCTATTTCCGCAAATCTCACTACGAGTTTCAGCTCAAAGCCCAACTCAACCAGCTCTTCTACCTCCTCTTTGAGAACGGCTATGTCATTTCCAAAGACCTGTCACCCGAAGGCTATCGCAAGGAAGAAAAGATTCGCTCCATCATCGACTACATCAATGCCCACTACCAAGAAGACCTGAATATTGACCAACTGGCTGGTATCTGTGGCTACAGCTCCACCCATTTCATGAACTTCTTCAAGAAGCATCTGGGCGTTTCCTGCATTGAGTACCTCATTCAGTTTCGCTTGAGAAAGGCGACCGAACTCCTACAACATTCAAATCTTTCAATCCTTGAAATCGCGAGTCAATCCGGCTTCAACAACTTGTCTAACTTCAATCGTCAGTTCAAAAAATACTATCAAATGACACCCAGACAGTATCGGAAGAAATGATGCTTATGGAAAAGAAGAAAAAACAACTTCGACTAGATGAAGTTGTTTTTTTGTCAAAAATATTGAAAATTATCTTTTTTATCTTACTTTTTTATCCAAGTCATTTAAATCAGCAAGGCTATAATGATATTCAAAAGTCCCAACACTAGCAAACTCCGCAAAAGCAAATGTCCTAACTTATCTTTAAAGAAATTGTGGCGAAGAAAAAAGGCCAAAAATCAGCAGAACGATGGCTACTAAAGCCAGAATCAACCAAATCACCAAAAGCAACCAAAAGAAAATGAATTGATATAAGAACATGATTCCTCCTAATTATCTAGTAAGCATGACCAGTAATGAGAGCATAGATAATTCCAAAAACGAAGTATAAAGCAAGCCCCATGCCAAACAAGAGCCATAGACGTCCCAAAAATTTCAAGTAGAGAGACTTGCCTGGCTGACCAAAGAAAATCATCAAAAGAGCTGGCAGACTAAGGATTGATAGTATAGAGAATATCGGAACAAAGAAACCCACCATCAATAAACCACTACCAATTCCTTCCATCTCTTAGCTCCTTTCTGTTCATTATAGCAAATGCCATATTCATCACCAAATAAAAACCAGAAAAGCCTAGCTCCTCTGGTAATGTTGATTGACAAGAAAATAGTTAGTCCCAATTCAAGCCAACATGGTCTTTCATTTCTTGGTAGGCTTTATCAATCCGCTCCTTGGTAGCTTCATCCAGCCTATCCCGATATTTTCCACCTTCTATAAAGTCTTCCAGAACCAAGGTTTGGTAACTATAAAGCGGATAGCCTTCAGCAGAAAAACCTCCTTTTTCTACACGGCTGACCCAGGTCGGATGAGCCTGAGCACTCTTGATTCGGGTACCTTTGAGCGTCTTTTCAAGAGTCAGATCCATGAGAACCCCCCGCTCGGTCCACTGAGCATTTTCAACTCCTTCCATGGTCTCAATCCGTTGATTAGAGATGAAATTTCCCATAGAGTAGATGATTAGTTTTTTCTGGCCATCCTTTTCCAGAGTTTCAGATGGTTGTGTCACATGTGGGTGTCCACCAAAGACGATGTCTGCCCCCCAGTCAACCATTTTGTGATAGAGGCTTACCTGCTCTTCTGTCGGTTGTAGCTGATACTCTACTCCCATTTGGGGCATAACAACCGTAATGTCGGCTTCTTTCTCAGCACGTTCGATTTCCGATTTCATTTTCTCCTCATCAAGATTAGATAAATGTTGGTCATATTCATCTTGACTGAGATTTCCTTCCATTCCATTAAATCCGTAGGAATAGGCTAAAATAGCTATTTTAATCCCATTTACCTCTTTAACAGTCAGAGGCGCTTGGCCACGTGGTTCATGGGTATAAACACCAACCGGTGTAATTCCTTGGTCTTCAAAAGCCTTAGCAGTCGAAAATAGACCAGACAATTGGGAATCTAAAATATGATTATGAGCCAAGTCAAGCACATGATAACCCGCATCTTTAATAGCTCCTACTACTGACTCAGGTGCATTAAACAGCGGATAGCCTGCTAAAGGTAGGTCTGGACTAATGGTCCCTTCAAAATCTCCAATCGTAAGATCTGCTTGATGGAGCCACTCTTTAGCATACTGGAAATTCTCTGAGAAATCATAGCTACCATCTTCTCGTAGGGCGCTCATATAGAGGGCATCATGGTAAAGCAAATCACCATTTGCCATAATACGAGCCGTTTGAACCTGCTTGTTTGCTACAGTCTTCGGCCTAGCTAAATTTTTATTTTCTATACTTGCCTGCCTCGTATGCTTTCTTGCATCTATTTCCTTTTGGAAAAATAAAATGAGACTAGCCGAAAGAATAATCAGACTAAACAAAGCAAAAACAAACCATTTCTTTTGGGCTTCAGCTTTTCTTCTATCCGAACGTTTCATCCTTGTCGCCTCCTACCATATCTATTTTACCATAAAATAGATGTTCTAGTCATCCTCTAGAAAAACATTGTCATCATTAAAACCTCTGAACATTAAGGCCTTTTGAAACTTAAAAAGAGCAGGCAACATTCACATCCTGCTCTTTTCATACCATTTTTAGTTTAATTCAAATAGAGTATCCCCTAGGTCAACTTCCCCTTCTGCCAAAACCTTCAGGTCTCTGAAGCGACTCATATTGGTGACAATAATCGGAGTTGTCACTGGATAACCAGCTTCTTTAATCGCATCTATATCAAAGCTGAGCAAAAGTTGGCCTTTCTTGACCTTAGAGCCTTGCACAACATGGGCAGTGAAACCTTTCCCGTCAAGAGCAACCGTATCCATCCCCACGTGAATAAGGAGTTCTGCACCATCGTCTGTAGCTAAACCAATAGCATGGTTGGTAGGGAAGAGCAGGCGAATGACCCCATCAGCAGGCGCTACTACTTCACCGACACTTGGCTCAATGGCAACTCCTTTGCCCATAGCTCCGCTGGCAAAGACTGCATCTGGAGTTTCTGAAAGAGGAATCACTTTACCAGTGATTGGGCTGACGAGGATTTGCTTTTTCACTGATGCCTTTTCTCCGTCTTCAACGACTGCTTTATTCTCTTTTTTAGTATAGAGAGTAGGAATTGGGACAAACATTTGGATGGTAAATGATAGGGCAATCGCAAGCACTGTGCCAATCAAAGCAACATACATACTCATAAAGTTTCCATCCGGACTAACCAGTGAAGGATAAACGAACACCCCAAGAGCTCCGAAAGAATACATTGTCATGTTAAAGAAGCCTACAAAAGCACCAACGATACCAGATACGATACAGCTAATAATAAATGGAGTCCGCATAGGAAGTGTTACCCCGTAGATCGCTGGCTCAGTTACTCCAAAGATTGAAGAAATAAGTGCTGGCATGGTGATGGCCTTAACTTTTTCTTCTTTTGTCTTAAGATAGATGGCTGCTAAGACACCCGTTTGAGTGAAACATGGTAGTATTGCAGCTCCTAAAATCACCCCTGCTCCCTTCTGAGTTAATTCAAGGATAGCTAATGGCACCAATCCCCAGTGCAGGCCAAACATAACCATGACTTGCCAAAGAGCACCTAATAGAAGTCCATATACAACAGGATTGAAGCCATGAACTGCTGTCAAGAAAGAACCAAGAAGGTTAGAAGCTCCATTAGCGATTGGACCAACCAAAAGGAAAGTGAGTGGGACTGACACAACCAACGTTACAAAAGGAACAATGAAAAGTTTAACTGTATCTGGAGTTACTTTTCTCATGAACTTTTCAATATGAGACGCAACCCATACGGCTAAAATTGCAGGAATGACTGTTGATAAATAGCCACCAGTTGGCATGGTGAGAGGAATCCCGAAGAAATTGGCAGCTCCCGCTTTTCCTAGTGCAGTAACACTCGCTTCCAAATTTGGATAGACCAGGGCTGCTGCTATTGCTAAAGCTGTAAAGTCATTCATTTTAAATTTACGAGCCGCATTCACAGCAATCATCATTGGTAAAAACTGGAAGAAACCATCACCAGCAGCAGTAAGAACTAAAGCAACTCCGTTATTGGATGCAGTCCAGCCTAAAAAGGCTGTTAAAATTGCAACGATACCTTTAATAATTCCAGCCGCAGCTAAGGGGCCAAGGAAAGGTTGGAAAATACTCGATACAATATCAATAAAAGCATCTAGTGGATTTTTCTTAATTCCATCCTCTTCATCAGCATCAACGGCGCCAGCCCCCTGTAGACCACCAACAGCTAGTACTGCGGCATAAACATCAGGCACATGATTGCCAATAACAACCTGATATTGGCCACCTGCCTTGACAATTGTCACAACACCATCTCGTTCCATAAGATAGTCTGTGTCTGCCTTTGATTCATCCTTTAAGGAAAAACGCAAGCGTGTCACGCAGTGTACTAGTTTGGTAATATTGTCTTTGCCCCCAACATGGGCAACAATGTCCTTAGCTAATTCGGTATAATCTTTAGCCATTTGGGATCCTCCTGTTCTATTTTGATCACGCTAGACCTGTTCAAACTCCTGAAAAAAAAGAAGAAACCTAGACGAATACCAAATGAGAAGATAGAACAGAGTCCCAACTCATTATTTGTATTCATCTAGGTTTTGCCTGCGTGATCAGTAACAATCCTTACATCTAGTATAGCATATGATTTTAAAATTGCAAGCGTTTTCTAAAAAATATTTAATATTTTTAGAAAGTATTTTAAAAAAAGAGACTGACAACAGATGCAGCCTCTATTTCTTCTCAAAATCAATCTTCTATATTGACATTCACTGTCAAAACTTGTCCATCTCGGACAACCTGCCGACCGGCAATATAGACATCCTGAACATCGCTTCCCTTCACAGCATACACGAGGTGCGACAGCATATTTTCCAAAGGATAAAGGTGAATCCGCCCCTTTGGTTGAATAGCAATGAAATCGGCTTGCTTACCCACTTCCAGACTACCAATTTTGTCCTCCAAACCCAGCGCTTTAGCACCCTCAATCGTCAGTGCTTTCAAGGCTTGATCAATCGTAAACTGACTTGCATCACCCTCCCGCATCTTTTGAAGTAGAGCTGCGGTCCGACCTTCTTCAAACATATCCAGATTATTGTTAGAAGCGACAGAGTCTGTCGCTAATCCAACGGTCACCCCAGCGGCTAATAAGTCCGTCACTGGAGCTACACCGGAAGCCAACTTGAGGTTGCTGATAGGATTGTGGGCGATGCTGACTGGTGAAGCCGCCAAATCCGCAATCTCTGACGGATTCAGCTCAACCCCGTGAGCAAAAATGGCTGGTCGCTCCAAGTAACCCAGCCCTTTCAAGAAAGCAAGAGGCCGTTTACCATAGCGCTCCAGTATGATTTTATTTTCATCCTGTGTCTCCGCTACATGGATATGAAGCTTCAAGTCTAGCTCACGCGCTAAATCTACACTGCCCTGTAGCAAATCTTCATCACAGGCATAGGGTGAATGAGGAGCCACCATTACCTGAAAATCTTCGTCATCATAGGAGAGGATCTCCTCTATAATAGCCCGGGTACGAGCCAGGGTCTCTGCTGCTGTTTCTGCTGGTGAAGTGAAGAGAGTTGGCGAGAAATAACAGCGCATCCCCGACTGACGGACAGCTTGGTAAATCTGCTTAATATCCACCCCATGAGGATTATACATATCATTAAATGTTGTTGTTCCTGACAGCAACATCTCAGCCAGAGCAAATTGAACTGCTTTAGTGGTCACTTCTTCTGTAAACTGGCTCTCTGCTGGCCAGATATAATCCTCCAACCATTCATGCAGATTGCTATCATCACGAATCCCACGTAGCAAAGTCATGGCCGAGTGAGTATGGCAGTTGACCAAGCCTGGCATGATCCAAGCCCCCTCATAATCCACTGTTTCACTACATTTCGCTAGCCAAGCTTGGTCATAGGGTCCGCAGTAGGCAATGCGGTCATCCTCCACCACAAGCAGCCCTTCCCGATAAACATGAAATTCGCTATCACAGGTCACCAGATTAATATTTATATAAGCTTTCATCCAAACAATATCCTCGCTTTCTAAACACTTGCACTCAGGAGATTTTAGCTATTATAACAAGCTTCATAAAATAGTTCAAGGGATTCTGGTCGTTTAGTCAAAATTAAGATAATCAGGGTCCGGTGTAATATATAATAATTGGCCTTTATAAAATACGAGGAAGACCTCGTTCTTCTTGTAACTATATAAGACGTAGCTGTTAGCAGAGTCTTCTCCCCCAGCTAGTCCAACTCCGACTGCAACATCTGCTACTGCAGCACCAAAGGCGCTCAGTTGCTCCTTTGTAAGATGCTGGTCTAAATATAATGATTTTAAGTTTTTAATTTCTTGGTTTCTAAAGTTTCCAGTGAGGTATTTTGGATCCCTTATCACTGCCTCGGGTTCCCCCAGAGCTTCTTTGACTTTTTCTTCAGTATAACCTTCATAACTAGGCACTTGAGCTTTAATTTGCCCGTCAGAAGAGTTGTAAGATACACTTCCATGTCCTTTTGCATAGATTTTATCTTTTGGAGCTGACTGGTCTCCTTCGTCCGAAGCTTCCCTTTTTTCCGAGAATCCAGAATTATCCTTCTCTCCACTTTCCTTACTTGACGACTGGGTCTCTTTACTAGTTTTCTCTTCTTTACTAGTTGACTTAGTCTTTTCTTCTGATTTTGAGCTTGAACTTTCTTCAGTTGGTTTATTCGAATTAGCCTGCCCTTTACCATTAGATTTACAAGCAGTTAGAGTGACAATCGTTAAAATAGTAAGTAAAATCGCCGAAAATCTTTTTAATTTCATCTTTCACTACTCCTTTTTATTATGATCATTATCCCTTATCTAAAAATTTTTGTCAACGCTCAGCAAAAAAGGCCATTAGGCCTTTTATTTCATGTGTTGAAGCAGATAAGCATAACCTTCTGCTTCCATTTTTTCTTTTGGAATAAATCGCAGAGCTGCTGAGTTGATGCAGTAGCGAAGACCGCCTGCTGATTCTGGACCGTCAGTAAAGACATGACCCAGATGGGCATTGCCAGAACGGCTACGCACTTCAATCCGCTCCATGCCATGACTCTTGTCTTCATAGTATCTCAAAACTTCTCTGGCAATAGGCCGACTAAAGCTAGGCCAGCCACAGCCCGACTCAAACTTGTCACCGGCAAAAAAGAGAGGCTCACCAGTCGTCACATCAACATAAATCCCCTCTTCAAAAGTGGCATTGTAGGCATTATGGAAAGGACGCTCTGTCGCACTGTGCTGAGTCACCTGGTACTGCTCTTGCGTCAGCTGCTCTTTTAGTTCCGCATCTGTAGGTTTCTCATATTGGCCAGGATCGACCAAGGGCTGATAGGCATCATTGACATTGATATGGCAGTAGCCACCGGGATTTTTCTTGAGATAATCCTGATGGTAGTCTTCAGCTAATACATAGTGTCGTAAAGGTTCCAGCTCAACAGCTATCTTTTGTCCCAGCTGTTTTTCCTGCTCAGCAAAAACCTGCTCTATGACTGCCTTATCTCCTTCATCTGTATAATAAACACCCGTCCGATACTGACGCCCGACATCATTTCCTTGCTTATTGACCGACAGAGGATCAATGACTCGGAAATAATAAAGCAGGATTTCCCGCAGGCTGACCCGTTTTTCATCATAGATCAGATGAACCGTCTCTGCATGGTCCGTTTGATGAATCAGCTGGTAGTTGGTTGATTCCACCTGTCCATTGGCGTATCCCACTGTCGTTTTCTTAACACCTTCAATGCGGGAGAAATACTCTTCCAAGCCCCAGAAGCACCCGCCTGCTAGATAAATTTCAGCCATAAAAACACCTCATTTCTTTGCGTCTATTTTCTCATAAAAAGAGTCGAAATTATAGCAATTTGATTAGAACTTTCTTCAAAATAATATGAAAAAGCTAGGTTTCAATACTTCTCAACCCAGCCATATTCTTCATTTCAAATCACAACAACACTTATTATAGAAGATTACTCCTCAATATACTTCAATTTTCCTCGGAAATCTTCCAGACTTTCATAGCCTTTTTCTTCCATAATAGTCTTGAGTTCTGCGGTGATGCGCTCGAAGGCTACCACTCCTTCTTTATGAAGGGTTGTGCCGACCTGCACCATACTGGCCCCACAGAGGATATGCTCAAAGGCATCGCGCCCCGTCAGGACACCACCAGTTCCGATGATTTGGATTTCCGGTTTAAGGCGTTGGTAAAAAGCATGGACATTGGCTAAAGCGGTCGGCTTGATGTACTGACCTCCGATACCTCCAAAACCATTTTTGGGACGAATAACCACTGACTCATCTTCTATATAAAGACCGTTTCCGATAGAGTTTACACAATTGACAAACTTGAGCGGATAGTTGTTAAAAATCGCAGCAGCTTGGTCAAAATGCACGATATCAAAATAAGGAGGCAACTTGATGCCTAGAGGCTTGATGAAATAAGCAAAAACCTCTGCCAAAAGCTTATCCGTCGTTTCAAAGTCATAGGCAATCTGAGGCTTGCCAGGGACATTGGGGCAGGAGAGATTGAGCTCAGTAATGCCTTTAAAGTCACTTGCCTGCACTTTCTGAAGAATGGTGTGGGTTTCTTCTGGCGACATACCGACCAAAGAGAGGAAGAAAGTGCGATTTGGTTCACTTTCCTGGAGTTCCAGCAGATAGTCAAGATAGTAATCTAAGCCATTGTTTGGCAGACCCATGGAGTTGATAGACCCCAGCGGAACATCCTGATAGCGCGGTTCCGGGTTTCCCTGACGAAAGTCCAGCGTTGCCGTCTTGGTCACAAAGGTTCCTGCAGCAGAATCTTTGACTTCTGCCAGTTCCTCTTTTGTCATGCAGGCAACACCAGCTGCATTCATCAGGCAGTTGTCAAATTCAAAACCCGCAATTTTTGTCTTGGTTGTCGTCATTATCTTGACCTCATATTCCTTATTTTCTTCTATTATAGCATTAAAGTTCTTCCTATAAAAAAGTTATCCCATTTTTCCAATAAAAGGTTCGGTATTTGCACCTAGAATCTTCAAAAAAGACATTATGGAAATTTTCAGAAAATTCAACTTTTTTCTTTACAAGTAGAAAAATCTCTGCTATAATTGACCCCGTAAGAAAACAATCTTTCTAAGGAGAAACATCATGACAACTGCTAAAGAATATATCCAAAGCACTTTTGAAGCTGTAAAAGCCCGCAACGGACACGAAGCAGAATTCCTCCAAGCTGTTGAAGAGTTTTTCAGCACGCTAGAGCCAGTCTTTGAAAAACACCCAGAATACATCGAAGAAAACATCTTAGCTCGTATCACTGAGCCTGAGCGCGTAATTTCTTTCCGTGTGCCTTGGGTTGACCGTGAGGGGAAAATCCAAGTCAACCGCGGTTACCGCGTGCAATTTAACTCA
>ERZ773042.2401-NODE-2401-length-10209-cov-7.650975_pt1 | contig 10209 bp, 3 predicted proteins | sample MGYA00511664_ERZ773042 | MGnify/ENA primary metagenome ERZ773042 (study PRJEB29015, sample SAMEA2737984) | human oral metagenome | biome: human oral; feature: human-associated habitat; material: dental | place: China | collected 2036 ... | reverse complement strand
TGAAAACTCACTTACGTCGGTACCAAAAAAATTACTAATCGGACCATAGAGTGGGTGTGTACTTTTGTTGCCGCTAATCTCGCTTGATGCCCAAGCGGTATGGATCACAGCGAGGACGAGGATCCATGAGAGTGTGTAGATCCGTGACATCTGGTCAGGACTTGGTTGGTGAGTGACGAAAAGATAGGTTATGACCAGGCTTTGAACGATAATGACAACTAAAGTGAGCGGGGTAGCCATTACATAAAACGTGCTCCCAATTCCATCAAGGCCAGAAATGATTCGAAAATAGAGTCCCACAATGATTGTCAGAACGCTAACGCAAGTCCAGCATAGGAAGAACCTGGTACCAGTGTTTATAATTTTATCTAGTAGGAAATATCCCAAGAGTAGTACTATGCAGGACCCGCCACCGACGCAGTGGAAGAACTTGCTGATCTTACCGGGATGATGAAATTTATGTTTCTTATTCATGATATTGTCCCTACCTTCATAACATTTATTGCCTGACCATGAGGGCTGCTATGGTGATCCATAGGATGCTTGCCCCAAAAGCTGATAGCGGCATGATGAGTTTTGACAATTGTGCGAAATTAATACCAATTGATTGGCTAATGGTCTCATAGGGCGTATTTTCGAAGTCGTAGCCCCATACCCAGAGAGTATGGATAATGGTGGTGGAGAGAATCCACGAGAGCATGTAGATTCGTGACATTTGGTCGGGGCCTGGTTGGTAGGTTGCGAACAGGTAGGTCATGATGAGACTTTGGCTGATGGCGCCAACGAGAATAACCGGGGTGCATTTTTTGCCAGGAAAATTATTAGCACCCATTAAAGCAGAGGAGAGCTGGAATAAAAGCCCGATAGTAACTGTCAAAATGCTGGCGCAGGTCCAGCGGAGAAAGAACTCAGTGGTGGCGTTCACACTGTCTTTGAGCATAAAGTACGCTAGGAAAAACGCTAAAGGACTCAAAATGCAGATCAGCAAAATGAATATAGCAGTTATAGCGCGGATTATGTTGATAATTGATTTTGGGGAAAGTTTTTGCTTCTCCATGATGCTCCTTAGCTTCAGCGATTTGCCATGAGGGCAGTTATGGCGGTCTACGGTCTTATGCTGATGATGGCAACCCAAACCACCCGCCCTTACGCGGACTCGAACCGCTGCCAACCATCATCTTTTCGAAAAATACACTCTCCATATACCTATTCTATAGCAATGAAATGGCTGGTCAGATCAATTTTTTGCATGTCTGTTGTCGGAAGGGTGATATCTGAAGTCTCTGGTGAGTACACTAGGTTGATGAATAAGAATAATCCGCCGCTCACCCTTGACCAGCTGCGCCGCGATCAGCGGGTCCGCGGCATTGTCCCAAATCAGACGGTCACTATCAAACATGTGGATAGACTCGATGATGTTACCGTCGAAGTAATTTACTGTGATGAGGCTGGGCATTACTCGCCGGCTATCCTTACCCCGGATCGTCTCGCCAGAGTGGAAATAGTCACTGAATCGGGCGATATACCTGCTTTCGACGGGAATGCTGACGATTTCCGGCTCGTTGCCGAGGCTCTGCGCATCACCTATGCTGCCCGCCATGACCCCATGGTTGCTGTCAATAGTTCCGACGTTGACCCGCTGCCGCACCAGATTCGGGCCGTGTATGAGGAACTGCTGCCTAGAGTCCCCTTGCGGTTTCTGCTTGCCGACGACCCCGGCGCGGGAAAAACCATTATGGCTGGCCTCTATCTGAAGGAACTTATTCTGCGCTCCAGTTGTGAGCGCGCCATCATTGTGGTGCCTGGTGGTCTGGTGGAGCAGTGGCGGGACGAGCTCGCCCAAAAATTCGATCTCCACTTCGAAGTGTTTAATGCCGCCAGTGATGACTCCACCGGTAAAAACCCCTTTGATGTGCACCCCTACCTCATTGTGCGCATGGATCAAATTGCGCGCAATGATCGTCTCATGCGGTTGCTGGAGCAGGTGAAGTGGGATGTGGCCATCGTGGATGAGGCGCACCGCATGTCCGCCCACTATTCCCTGTGGGCCGGGGAAATCAATGCCACCAAACGGTTCAAGCTGGGGCAGTTACTGTCGGAAACCTCCCATAACTTTCTGCTCATGACCGCCACCCCACACTCCGGGAAGGAGGAAGACTTCCAATCGTTCATGTCCCTGCTGGATAGAGACCGATTCGAAGGCCAGTACCGGCAGGGCATTCACCGGACGGACACCAAGGGCCTGATGCGCCGCATGGTGAAAGAAGACCTGCTCACGCTCGATGGTCGGCCCCTGTTTCCCGAGCGGCGGGCCTACACCGTTCCCTACGAGCTGAGCCGTGCCGAACGCGACCTGTACGAGCAGGTGTCCGACTATGTGCGTGACGAAATGGGGAAGGCCGATGCCATTCAGGATGGGAAGCGCCGCAACAATGTGGGGTTCGCGTTGATGGTGTTGCAACGGAGGTTGGCGTCGTCCCCGGAGGCGATTTTGCGGTCGTTAGAGCGTCGTAAAGCAAAACTGCGACGAAGCCAGAGAGAATACGACGCCCCCAATGACTACGACAGCGCCGTGTCGGAAACCAATTGGGCGGAGCTGGAACAACAGGTCGACGAGGTTGTGGATCGCGCGACCGCGGCCCAAGACCAGGTGCAGCTCACGCACGAAATCACCGTGCTGGATGGGCTCATTGCGACTGCCCGGCGGGTGCGCAACCAAGACGAGGATCGGAAGTGGGTGGAGCTGCGCAAAATCCTGGAAAGCAAGGTGCTGACCGGCACGAATGGGGAAAACCGCAAGATCATTATCTTCACCGAACACCGCGATACCCTCACCTACCTGGAGGATAAAATCAGCACCCAACTGGGCAGCACCGACGCCGTTGTCACCATTCATGGGGGCACGCCGCGGCATCTTCGCCAGGCCATCCGCGAACAATTCGCGCACGACCCTCGCACCCTCGTGCTGCTTGCTACCGACGCCGCCGGTGAGGGGCTCAACCTGCAACGCGCCCACCTCATGGTCAACTACGACCTGCCCTGGAACCCCAATCGCATCGAACAAAGATTCGGCCGTATTCACCGCATTGGTCAACGCGAGGTCTGCCACCTCTGGAACTTGGTCGCCCGCAACACCCGCGAAGGTGACGTGTTTAACCGGCTGCTCGAAAAAATCGACACCATGTCCGAAGCCTACAACGGCAACCTATTCAACGTGCTCGGCGATACTAACTCCTTCGACGGTCGTCCCCTCAAAGACCTGCTTATCGACGCAATCCGCTACGGTGACCGGCCAGAAACCAGGCGGCGGCTCGATAAAATCATCGACGCCAGCGTCTCCAAAGGGCTTGATGAACTCCGCGCCAAACGCGCCCTCAGCGAAGACATATTCAACAGCCGCGAACTCGACCAAGTGCGAAACACCATGCGGGACGCCGAAGAACGCAAACTCCAACCCGGATTCATCCGCTCCTTCTTTATCCCCGCATTCAAACGTTTGCGCGGATTGATTGATAAACGAGAATCCGGCTGCTACAAGGTCACATATGTGCCGCCGCTGCTTCGTGACATTGCACGCCGCACCAACGCCACCCCCATGCCCAACCAGTACGAGTGCGTCACCTTCGACGTCGACTACATGCATCCCGCCGGCACCCACCACGATGCCACCCTCATCGCGCCGGGACACCCACTGCTCGACGCGGTGCTGGTCCGCACTACCGAAGACCTGAAACCAACCCTGGCCCAGGGCACCATTTTCGTGGACCGGAGCAGCAAACAACTCGCCACTCCGGCGCTGCTCTACATTGTGGAACAGCGCATCACCGCAGGCGGGGACAAGGACACGCTCTACCACCATTTCGACTACCTGCTGGTCCCCCAAGACAGTGACACCAATATGAATGTCCCAAATAATGGGGGCATTACCGTGACCACGACGCCGCCGTTCCTCGACTACGACACCCCCAAGGAGGAGGAACAAGCCGTCATTCAGAACATCATGCGTGATCCCATGCTCCAATCCTGGCTGCGCAAAGACCATGGTAGAACCGTGAAATTATGGGCGTCCCGGAAGGGGACCCAGCCACGCATGGACGAACTGGAGCGGCAACGCCATGCAGAAACCCAGCGGGTGTGGGACCAGGTAAAAAACCGGTTGACCACCGAAATTAACTATTGGGAACGAATGATTAGCCAGCTGCGGCACCAGGAGCGAAACGGGCACGTGAACCAGCGCCTCGGCTCCAAGGACGCGGCGGCCAAGGTTGCCGACCTGGAGCAGCGGCTCAAACTGCGGAAACGCGAGAAGGAGCAAGCATCATGGTTGAATGCGGGAACACCCCTGATTCGCGGTGTTGCCCTGGTGATTCCCGGGCATCTGATCGACGCACACTCGGCGCCCAACGCGAAGAAGCAGGCGGCGACGTTCGCCAAGGAAACCCAGGAGGTGGAGCGCCGGGCCGTGGAAGCCGCCCTTGCCGCCGAGCGGGCCCTGGGTCGGGTGCCGGAGGAAATGCCGCGCAATAATCCCGGCTTCGACATTCGCTCCACCGACCCTGCCGACCCGCTTGCCCACCGGTACTACCTGGAGGTCAAAGGCCGCATCGCGGGATCGAACACGTTTACGATCACCAATTCGGAGATTAATTTCGCCCAGAACCATAAGGGCACTCATCGCCTGGTGTTAGTGTCTGTGCACCCCGATGGTCCCGAGTTTGATGAGGTGCGCTATGTCACGCATGCGTTCGATGACATGGAGGCGTCCATGAGCACGCATTCCCGCAACGAGAAATGGTCCCACTATTGGGGGCAGGGTGGTGCACCAGTATAGTTATTGTTCAGCTACCTGATGATCCCCAAGGAAGACCGACATGACCAGCGTGAAGAAGAAACTGATCGAGACGTCACTACCGCTCGAAGCCATTAATGCGGCATCCGCGCGCGAGAAATCCATCCGCCACGGCCACCCCTCTACGCTGCATTTATATTGGGCTCGGCGTCCGCTCGCAACCGCCCGGGCCGTGCTTTTCGCCCAGCTTGTTGACGACCCGGCGTCGCGGCCGGAAGAGTTTCCCACGGTGGAATCCCAGGATGCGGAGCGGGCCCGCCTGCATGCTCTTATGGAAAAACTTATCATTTGGGAGAACAGCAATGATGGGAAACTCCTGGAGCAGGCCAGGGAGGAGATACGCAAGAGTAATAACGGGAAATTGCCTGCGGTTGTGGACCCGTTTGCGGGTGGCGGCTCGATTCCGCTAGAGGCCCAACGCCTGGGATTGGAGTCACACGCCAGCGACCTCAACCCGTTGGCAGTGCTGATTAATAAGGCACTCATTGAGATTCCCCCGAAGTTTGCTGGCTGGTCACCGGTGTTCCCCGGGGTTGCGGAGGAACAATCATCATGGCTGCGTGCCGAGGGCCTGGCCGTCGACGTGCAACACTACGGTCAGTGGCTGCGGGACGAGGCAGAGAAACGTATCGGTCACCTATACCCGAAGGTCACGGCTCCTGGTGGCACTGAACACACCGTGATCGCCTGGATTTGGGCCCGAACCGTCATTAGTCCGAATCCCGCCAACCCGATCGAAACCCCCTTGGTTCGGTCATGGTGGTTGAGTAAGAGGAAGGGCAAGGAAGCCTGGGTGAAGGCCACTGTGGTGGACGGGCAGGTGCGGTATGAAGTGCAGCATAATGCGGATGGGCCGAAGGGCGATGCTGATGGAACCGTCAACCGTAGAGGGGCGGTGTCGATTGCAGATGGGACGCCTATTGATCTGAAGTATGTGAGGTCGGAGGCTCGTGCTGGGCGGATGGGCGCTCACCTCATAGCTGTCGTTGCCGATGGTGGTAAAGGCCGGTTATATATTTCACCTAATAATAAGCATATTGATACTGCCAATGTACCCAGCCCAGATGATGTTCCAACAGGGGACGTATTTGATTGGCCTGGTCGGATTAATGTTTACAGATATGGAATGACTGAATGGGCTGCCCTTTTCACTAACCGCCAACTTGTGGCTCTCACCACCTTGAGCGACCTGGTTTCCGAAGCACGCAGTAAAGTTCTCAAAGATGCCTTGGCTGCAGGTATTCCTGCGGGTGAACGACTGGAGGACGGTGGTGCGGGGGCTGAAGCGTACGCTGATGCGGTAGCGACGTATTTGGGGTTAGCTGTTAGTCGGACGACAGATCGGTCATCATCATTGGCTAGTTGGGATTCGTCAAATCCCAAGGTGCGGAATACTTTTGGTAGGCAGGCTTTGCCCATGGTGTGGGATTATGCAGAGGCTAATATTTTGTCCCACTCTACAGGCGGATTACAAAGTCAGTTGCAGTATATTTCACGTGCTATCGCTCATACGCCTGCTGCGGCAAAAAGTGAAGCAGTGCAAATCAGCGCCATGTCGCGCGATTATGCCGGTTTGGTTGTGTCCACTGATCCGCCTTATTACGACAATATTGGGTACTCGGATCTGTCAGATTTCTTCTACGTATGGTTGCGAAAATCATTGCGCACGATTCATCCCTCTGTGGTGGGAACCATGCTCACCCCCAAGGCCGATGAGTTGGTGGCCAACCCTTACCGGCACGATGGTAAACAAGGTGCGGAAAAATTCTTCATCGAAGGCTTTAACTCCGTGTTCCACCGCATTCGGGAAGACGATGCCAACCCTGACGTGCCCATGACCGTGTACTACGCCTATAAGCAACAAGATCGTGGTAAAGACGGCACTTCCTCCACAGGCTGGCATACCCTGTTAGACGGGCTCATCCAATCCGGGTGGGAGATCACTGCCACCTGGCCCATGCGTAGCGAACTGAAAAACCGCATGCTCTCCCATGGTACCAACGCCCTTGCGTCCTCCATTCTCCTGGCCTGCCGGCCCCGCCCTGCCGATGCGCGGGCCGTGGCGCGCCGGGCCTTCGTCGCGGCCCTCAAATCCGAGCTCCCTGAAGCGTTGCGTACCCTCATGCAGGGCGCCATTGCCCCCGTGGATTTGGCCCAAGCGGCCATTGGGCCAGGGATTTCCGTGTTCTCCCGGTACGCCAAAGTGCGGGAAGCCGATGGGTCGGATATGAGCGTCCGGGATGCGCTGCAACTCATCAATGCCACCCTCGACGAGGTGTTGGGCGAGCAGGAATCCGACCTGGATTCGGACACCCGGTTCGCTGTGCGCTGGTACCGCCAATACGGGTGGGATGCCGACAGCTCCGGCATTGCCGACCAGCTGGCACGCAGCTCCGACACCTCCCTGGCAGAGCTGCAGCGTGGCGGCATTTTCGAAGCCAAGGGCGGCAAAGCCCGGCTGCTGTCGCCAACCCAACTGAATGAGGGGTGGGATCCGGTCGCGGACGAGCACGTGAGCGTGTGGGAGGCAACCGTGCGGCTGGCCGCAGTACTGGCGAAAGACGGTGTGGACAAGGTTGCGGAACTCCTGCCCGCGGTGGGGGAGAAAGTCAGCCTCGACGCGGTGAAAGAACTCGGCTTCCTCCTGTTCCACGAGGCGGAGAAAAACAAAGACACCGATGACGCCATCCTGTTCAACGGCCTGGTGAGTTCCTGGGGTGACCTCAACGAGCAGGCCCGTCAGATTGTGGCGCATCCGAAAGCCCACCAAGAAGCCCTCACATTCGAAGAAGACTAGGACGCAATGAATCATGGCACTCAATAACCGGGAACGCATCACAAGAGCATTCGACCTGCTCCAGGAGGGGCTGCATGACCTTGTGGACGAGGTGATGACCAGGTATTTTCACACCAGCGATTGGCCGGAACGGATGTCCGCCCAGGACGCACAACGTTACGGCAGAGAGCGCCGCAGGCTGGAGAAAACCGACCCGCAGGTGCAACTACGGGCGATCACCGAGTACGGTCGGGAGTTCAGCAGGGAACTGTCCCGGGGGCAGCAAAGCTTAGCTTCGGAACTGCGGGACACCCGAAACGAGTGGGCACACGGTGCCGCGTTCAACTCTGACGACACGGGCCGCGCCCTGGACACGATCGAACGCCTGCTGCGCGCGGTCAATTCGATGGATTCCGCCAATGACGTGCGTAAACTCCGCGAAGATCTGCAGCGCACGGTGTACGAGGACCGGACCCGGAAGCGGTCAAAGCCCACGAACCCGGCGTCGATAAGCGCAAGCAAGGGCCTGAAACCGTGGCGCGAAATCATTCACCCGCACGACGATGTGGCACGCGGCGACTTTACCGCCTCCGAATTCGCCGCCGACCTCCACGATGTGAGCAAGGGGCAGGCGAGCAGCGAATACGGCGACCCGATCGAGTTTTTCAGCCGCACCTACCTGACCGAGGGGCTGCGGGACCTGCTCACCCGCGCTTTACGACGCCTCAGCGGGGACGCCAACGCCAGCCCGGTGGTGAACCTACAAACCAACTTCGGCGGCGGCAAAACCCACTCCATGCTGGCCCTCTACCACCTGTTCAGTGGCACCAAGAAGGACGATTTTCCGCAGGAAATACAGGACCTGATCCAAGACGCCGGCAATCCGCGACTGGATGACCTGGGGGTGCGGCGCGTCACCCTGGTGGGAACGTATTTGCAGGCGGGGTCGCCAAGCATCAAGGAAGACGGCACTGAGGTCAACACGCTGTGGGGTGAGCTCGCGTGGCAGCTGGGTGGCAAGGAAGCCTACAACATTGTTGCTGGTGCGGACAGGTCTGGCACCAACCCTGGCGAAGCATTGCACACACTCATTAGCGCCCACGGCCCGGTTCTCATCCTCATCGACGAATGGGTGGCGTATGCGCGCCAACTCGTCACCGATAAGGAGCTGCCCGCTGGCTCGTTCGATACTCAATTCACTTTCGCGCAATCATTAACGGAGACCGTGCGGGGCATCCCCGGGGCGATGCTCGTGGTGTCCATCCCCGCCTCCGACGGCGGGAAAGACGGGCGTGGTACCGACATCGAGGTCGGCGGCACCAACGGGCAGCTCGCCCTCGAACGACTCCAGAACGTGATCCGGCGTGTCGCCGACCAGTGGCGGCCCTCAAGCCGGGACGAATCCTTCGAAATCGTGCGCCGGCGACTCTTCAAAGAACCCGACGCGCAAGGCCTCGCCGACATCGCGGTGGTGGCCCGCCAATTCGTCACCATGTACCGCAATAATGCGCCCTCATTCCCGCGGGACGTGGCCACCACCAACGACTATGAACACCGCATTCGGGCCTCCTACCCCCTGCACCCCGAGCTCTTGGACCGACTTTACGAGGACTGGTCCACCCTGGAGCGATTCCAACGCACCCGCGGCGTGCTCAAACTCGTGTCCTCCATCGTGCACGAACTCTGGGTCAACAATAACGATGCGGCGCCGCTGATCCTGCCCGGCAACGTGCCGCTGTCCGCCACCCGGGTGAACACCGATCTCACCCAATACCTGGAAGATCAGTGGAAACCCATCATCGACTCTGACATTGACGGCGTTGGCTCCACTGCGCAGCGTATCGACGCGGACCGCTCCGCACTGGGGGAACGGTCGATCACGCAACGCATCGCCCGCACCATCTTCATCGGGGCGGCCCCGCGCAGTAAAACCTCCCACAAGGGCCTGGACAAGCAATACCTGTGGCTGGGCACCGCGATCCCCGGCGACCCGCTCGGCAACTTCGGCACCGCGGTCGAACAGATTTCCCAACGCTCCACCTACTTCTACGAAGAACAGGGCCTGTACTGGTTCGACACCCAGCCGTCGGTGGCGAAAGCCGCACGCGACCATGCGGAACAGCTGCGGGAAGACCCAGACACCGCATGGAACGAAATCGTCCGCCGGTTGAAGGCCGCGGAGGGCAAAGGTCGGGGCTTCTTCAGCAACATCCACATTGCGCCTGACACCGCCGCCGACATCCCCGACATGGACACGGTTCGGCTCGTCATCGTGCACCCCCGGCTGCGGCGCCGTAAGAAAGACGGGGCGGAATCTGAGGTGGTCAAGTGGATTCGCGCCGCGGTGGAATCTAAAGGCGCGGCACAACGAACCCACCGCAACACGCTGGTCTTCCTGGTCGCCGACTCCGATGAACTGGAACGTCTCGAAAACACCACTCGTAACTACCTGGGGTGGAAAATGGTGCAGGACAGTGCGGAACAGCTCAACCTGTCCAAGCAGCAAAGTAACCAGGCCGACAGCTGGGTGAAACGACTCAACGACACCATTAACAGCAACATTCGCAGCACCTACATGTGGATG
>ERZ773042.2399-NODE-2399-length-10216-cov-5.203720_pt1 | contig 10216 bp, 6 predicted proteins | sample MGYA00511664_ERZ773042 | MGnify/ENA primary metagenome ERZ773042 (study PRJEB29015, sample SAMEA2737984) | human oral metagenome | biome: human oral; feature: human-associated habitat; material: dental | place: China | collected 2036 ... | reverse complement strand
CTGCCAAGAGCTGCCGAGGGCGACCTGTCGACCATCGGCAGCTCTTGGCAGGGCGCCGCATCGGCGCAGTTCACGGTGCTGATGGCTCAGTGGCAGGAAAACGCCGCCAAGGTTAACCAGGCCCTTCAGGACCTCGCAGATAACCTGCGCGCCACTGATTCGTCGATGGAAGCCAACGAGTCGGAGACCGAGAACTCGTTCTCCAACCTGCTCGGCGGACTGTGAGAGATTAGGTAGATTAGGAGACTGATATGGATTTCCAGGTAAACTACGCCGCGCTTGACGCTGCCGCCGCTGACATCAACACGGGTGCCGCCAACCTTGAGGCCGCCCTCGACGAGCTCGAGCAGATCCTGAACCAGCTGCGTTCCTCGTGGGAAGGCCAGACCCAGGAAGCCTACGACGAGGCTCAGCGTCGTTGGAACCAGGGCCTCGAGGGCCTGAAGGACGTTCTGCGTCGCACCTCCAGCGCTGTCGACGCCGCTCGCTCCAACTACCAGACGACGGACCAGTCCAACGCTGCCCGCTTCTGAGAGCATGAGCGCCTAGCGCTACGGAAAAGGGTCGCCCCTTTGGGGCGGCCCTTTTCCGTAGCCACGAGCGTCCGATTCCGCGCTACGACAGACCATTTCCGTGCACACAAGCGACCAGCTAGGTATTTTCCGACCCCACCCGCAAGAATTTCCCAGTCGGTTCAATCGGGGCGGGCGCGAGCGCATACACAACCGCCGTCGTCCCGTGTCGGGACGGCGGCGGTGACCATTCAAAGGATCGGCGCAGCGAGACGATCAACGCGGAGACACGACCGACGCACGAGAGAATCAACGTGGCGAGGGATCGCCCGCCAACAGTGTCAGTGCACCGAATCGGCGTCGGCGTAGACGATCGTGGCTCGCCGATCACCCATGATGACCTCGGTACCGGCGGGCACCTCGACCGCCTGTCCACCCGTCAGTTCCATGACGCGGCCGTCGGGCGTGCGAATCTGCGTGCCGTTCGCGGAGAAGGAGTCTTCGATCCAGGCACCGGTGGCCGTGGGGCCCAGGCGCATGTGCGTACGCGAGAGCGACATCGTGGCATCAGGGACGACGACCGCTCGCGATCCCTCGACGGCTGCGGGTGCACGCCCAAGCGTCACCGGCATGTCGATGAGCTCGCGCTGCCCAGAGTCGAAGATAAGCCACAGAAGCTGCGTGCGCGGCGGCGTCACCGGCACACCCCACTGAGACTGGCCGGCACCACCCCACTGGGACGCGCCGGAGCGCTGCACAGTCTGCACGTCGCGGCGACTCGGCGGAGGGGCAGGCACACCGGATGCGGGAGCCGCATACTGCCCTCCCCCACCGTACGAGGCTTGGGCGGGCTGAGGGGACACCTGCTGAGTGGGAGCTCCCCAGCTGGGCGGGGCGGGAACCTGGGCGGGAGCGGCAGGCACAGCGGGCACCGCGGGAGCGGCGGGCGTGGACGGCGCTGCGGGACGCTGAGGCGCGGGGCGATGAGTATCCGGCGCGCCCTGGGGCGGCGCGAGGAGTGTGTCGAACTCGTTGGGCTCGCGCACTGCGGGAGCAGCCGGTGCAGCAGGAACGCTGGGCGCAGCAGGCAGCGGGGAGACCGCCGGCGTTGCGGGTGCGCTGTAATCCTCCCCGTAGGGGTCGTTCGCGCGCTGACCGGGTGCCGAGTAGTCCGGCACCGAAGAAGGCACGGGCGTCAGCGGCGCAGCGGGGGCACTCCACTGATCGGCTCCCCCGCGAACGCTATCGAAATCGCTGGGAGCCCGGCTCGGACGCTCGGAGCGCTCAACCTCACCGGGGCCCGCCGCGAGCGCCGCGTGCTTGCGCAGGTCGACGAAGCGGGTGCGGGTGGGGCCGCTCAGCCAGGTGCGCCCGTCGTGGACCATCGCATACGAGGCAAGCAGGCCCACGCCGGTGACTTGGAGGAGAACGGCGAGGGCCGTGTAGCCCAGCGCCGCGCCGAGCGACGGAGTCTGCGCGTCGTCCTCGTCGCGGATCAGGCACACACGCATGACGGCCATGCCCGGCGTCCGGCCCGATGCGCCGAGCATGAGCGCGGAGGCAACCACTGCCTCGGCGGTGACCATTCCAATCGTCCACGCCGTGAAGTGCACGTACCACGTCACACCAAGCAGGACCCCGAGGATCAGCAGGTCGATGAGATACGCGCCGACGAGCCGCGATGCGGGCGCGTGGGCGAAAGGAGTCTTCGTCGTATCAGCCATTACAGGACTGCCCTCCAAGCAAACTCGAAGAGACCCGAGGAGATAACCGCCGCGGGAAGGAGTGTAAAGATGCAGAAAGTCTGCAAGAAGTCGAGGATCGTCCCCGAAAGGGCGGCGTCGCCCTTAGGAACGTGCAGCGTCATCCACAGGACCGTCGCGATCGCGATTATCAGCAGGATGGACAACGGGAGCAGGGGGAACAGCGAGTACGTTGCTTCGCTGGTCCCCACCGCCAAGGACTGCGACCACTTGCCAAACAGGAACGCACACCCGACGCCCGCAGCGGCGACGCGAGGCAGGATCTGACCGACATGCGCGCGAATCCCCCGAGGTGCCGTCAATAGGGTCACGATGGACATGATGACGAAGATAAAGCCGCCGAGGCCTCGGCCCAACGTGATCGCGGGAGTCACCGTATATGCCAGGGGAATGCCGCCGACCAGGATGAACAGCGTCGAGGCGGCCACCAGGAGGGTATACCGAGCGTCGGTGTGCCCGAGGGCGTCCGCCATACGGCCGCCGGTCAGCGTGCTGGGCTTTTGCGCGGGAGGCTGACGGATGCGCGACGCGATCGTCTGCACCGACGCGGAATCGATGAGCTGGCTGTCGGGCACACGCAGCGCAAAACGGGGCGCCATCAGGAACAGGAACACTCCGAGGAGGAGAGCCAGCGGAGCGATGTCGATGAGGCCGAACATCGGGTAGGCGCCAATCGTGACGAGAGCCGTGGCGCCGATCCACGCGAAGAGGGCGCTGAGCGCGGTGGGGGTCGTCGTCAGCGACACGACCGCCAGCGAAACCGCGAGGGCAACCCACACGCCGATCACAGGGGCGACCGACAGGGCGTGGATGCCGGACATTGACACGAAGCCGATCGCGCTATATCCGGCGAGCGCGGGCATCAGGAGTAGCAGGGCAGGCCTCGAACGGACCATGCGCGAAGCGAAAAGCGGGAGGATGGAAGCAGCGCAGCACACGGCGGCACACGCGCCGCGCGCCCACAGCGGGATCTTCGCGACTTCGACGGCCCACTTCGGGCCATCCTCGGGGTGAGCAAAGCCAATCAGGGCCGCATCTCCGAGCATCGGCAGGAGGCACAGCGAGCTAACCGCACCTATCACGATGAAGCAGTAGCCGAGGAGGGCGAGGACCGGGGACAGCCACTGGTTCTCCTGGCGCTCCGAGGCCTCGTTCACCTGCTGAGCGGACAGGACGCGACTGGACAGAGCGATCGTCGAGCCTGCGGGCAGGTCACGACCGAGGACAGCTGCGCCGTCGAGGGGACGCCCATCGGCGTAGGAGACGCGCACGGAGGGAAGGGACAGATCGATCTCCAGCATGGCGCACAGGCCCGCGACCGTCGTCCCTTCGGGAGCGGCGAAATCGGAGGTGCCATCGGAGTCGATAACAGTCACTGACACCATGGTGGCGCTCATGTAACCTCCGTTCTCAGGTAAACAACAGTGCCCAGTGTAATGCACCGACGCTAACCGCCGGTTAAAACTTGGAAGTCCACTCAGCTACACTGGGTGCAGTCGCATCGAACACGTACGCGCACAGCGCGAGGAGACCTGATGGTTACACGCAAGAAACGGCGGACTGCCGCGGTTCCGGAGCAGCCCTCCGGAACCCTAGCGATCCAGATGCCGCCGGAGAAGGCCGAGCCCGCATCGATCGGTAACGTCCTGATGATGGTCGTCCCGATGCTCGGTTCGACGGGCGTCATGGTCTTCATGGCCATGCAGAACCCCGACAATACGCGCTCGATGCTCATGGGCGGCGGCATGTTGGTCGCCATGCTGGGCATGGTCGGCTTCAACATGTACCGGCAGTTCTCCCAGTACCGCACGCGCGTGAAGACCCAGCGCCGCGAGTACCTCTCCTACCTGGCTGAGACGCGCGAGTCCGTGCGCAAGGTCGCAAAGAAGCAGCGCGCCTACTACAACTGGGTCTACCCCTCCCCCGACGCCCTCGTGACGCTGGCCGCCAACGGTTCGCGCCTGTGGTCGCGCGAGGGCAACACGTACAACCTGCTGACGTTCCGTTACGGCTCGGGCACCCAGCCCCTCGGCCTTATTTTCGAGCGTCCCCCGATCGACCCGATGACGGAGATGGACGTCGTGTGTCTGTCCGCCATGGACCGATTCATTGGTGTCCACGACCACACGGACAACGTCGGCAAGTTCCTCTACCTGGGCGACTTCAGCCACATCGAGGTCGTCGGCGACGGCGAGAGCGCCTACGACGAAATGCGCGCCATCATGATGCACCTGGCGTGCTTCATCGACCCCTCCAAGCTCAAGATCGCGGTCCTGTGTTCGGCCGATCGACTGGGCGACTGGGAGTGGGTCAAGTGGATGCCCCAGGCTCGTTCGTCCATCGTGCGCGACGCGGTGGGCCCGGGCCGCATGATCTCGACTGACCCGCGCGAGCTCGCCGAGATGATCGGCCCTGACATCGCGATGCGCGGCGCGTACCGCCCGGGCGATGACATGCCCGAGTGGCCCCACCTCCTCCTCGTGTTGGACGGGGCCGAGTTCCCGCCCAACTCCCCCTTCGGTTCGGCGGTGGGCGTGCGCGGCGTGACGATCATGTCCCGCGTCCGGGAGTGGACAGCCATGAAGTCGCACACCGCCCTGCGCCTCGTCATCCACCCCAACCCGGATCACAAGGGCGCGGACATGGTCGACGTGGTCACCATGGACTCCCTGCCTGAGCAGGCGTTCGCCGACCGCCTCACCGCCGTTCAGGCCGAGGCCGTGGCCCGCCGCATGACGCCCTTCGCCACGCAGCAGAACCTGGAAGAGGCGGAGACGCCCGTGGGCCGTTCGGACGAGGCCCGCCAGATGGACCTCATGGAGCTCGTCGGCATCGGCGACATCCGAGACTTCGACCCCGAGAAGCAGTGGCGGCGCCGCGAAGGACGCGAGCGCCTCGCCGCCCCCTTCGCCGTCACGCCCGAGGGCCGCCCCGTGGTCCTGGACATTAAGGAATCCGCCCAGCAGGGTATGGGTCCGCACGGCCTCCTGATCGGCGCGACCGGCTCCGGTAAGTCCGAGGTGTTGCGTACCCTCGTGCTGGCCCTGGCGCTCACCCACTCTCCGGAGCAGCTGAACCTGGTTCTCGTCGACTTCAAGGGTGGCGCGACCTTCGCCGGCATGTCGGACCTGCCGCACGTGTCGGCCATGATCTCGAACCTGGAGTCGGAGCTCTCCCTCGTCGACCGTATGCAGGACGCCCTGCAGGGCGAGATGGTGCGCCGCCAGGAGGTCCTGCGTCAGGCGGGCAACTACGCGAACGTGTCCGACTACGAGGCGGATCGCCTCGCGGGCAAGCATCAGTTCCCGCCGCTGCCGGCCCTGTTCATCGTCCTGGACGAGTTCACGGAAATGCTGATGGCCAAGCCGGAGTTCGGCGAGGTCTTCATCATGATCGGCCGTCTGGGCCGATCCCTGTCAGTGCACCTGCTGCTCGCCTCGCAGAAGATGGATCTGGGTAAGGCGCGCGGCCTGGAGTCGCACCTGTCGTACCGCATTGCGCTGAAGACCTTCACGGAGAACGACTCTCGTGAGGTCCTGGGTATTCCCGACGCCGCGAAGCTGCCCCCGCTGCCCGGTTCGGGCTTCCTGAAGGCGGGCGGCGACGGCCTCGTTCGTTTCCGCGCGTCCTACGTGGCCGCTCCCCCGCCGGCGCGCACCCTCGCGTCAATTGCCGAGGCCTCGACGGCCGGCGCCCCGAGCGCGCCGATCGAGATCCTGCCGTTCACGGTCTCTCCCGTCATCACGCGCGAAGCCCTGGGCGAGGAGGAAGAGGTCGATCAGAACCAGGAGATCGTCCTGGCCGGTGACGAGGTGTGGGCGGACATGTCCGAGATGGACATCGCGGTGGCCAAGATGAAGGGGAAGGGCTACCCGGCGCACCAGGTGTGGCTGCCTCCGCTGGAGGTTCCCGATACGTTCGCGACTCTCATGCCGGACTTGGCGCCGGATCCGGAGCTGGGCTTCATTTCGCGCGCCTGGCGCGAGTCCGGGGTCCTGCGCGTGCCCCTGGGCACGGTCGACCTGCCGCTTGAGCAGCGCCGCGAGACACTGGTCCTGGACCTGTCGGGCGCGGGCGGTAACTTCGCGCTCGTGGGCGGCCCGCAGACCGGTAAGTCGACGGCACTGCGCACGATCGTCCAGGCCCTGTCACTGACCTACACACCCCAGGAAGTCCAGTTCTACGTGATGGACTTCGGTGGCGGCACCTTCGCGGGCTTCGCGGGCGCACCGCACGTGGCCGGCGTGGCGACGCGCGACACCGAGGAGGTACGCACGCGTATGCTCGCCGAGATCGCGGCGATCATGGACGACCGTGAGCGCTACTTCCGCGCGCACGGCATCGACTCGATGGATACCTACCGTCGTGGGCGCCTGGCGGGCACCTACGACGACGGCTACGGCGATGTGTTCCTGGTGATCGACGGGTGGGGTGCACTGCGCTCCGAGTTCGATGGCCTGGACCGCGAGGTCACGACGATGATGAGCCGTGGCCTGTCCCTGGGCGTTCACCTGGTCATATCGGCGGCCCGTTGGATGGATATCCGCGCCGAGGCGCAGGACATCTTCGGTTCGCGCCTGGAGCTGCACACGGCGAACCCGAAGGAATCCATCGTCAACCGCGAGGGCGCCGCCCGCATTCCGAAGGGCCGCCCGGGTCGAGGTATCGACATGGCGGGCCACGAGATGATGATCGGCCTGCCACGCGCGGACGCGGAGCAGGATCCGTCAACCGTGTCTCAGGGCGTGGCGTACACGGTCAACAAGATTCGCGAGTGCCTGGTCGCGGGCGAGGGCCCGAAGCTGCGTCTGCTGCCCCAGCGGATCACGCTTGCGGAGATTCTCTCGCAGCTGCCGGATCAGCAGATCCTGCCGCGCGGCGGCGGCGACATGGTGCTGGGCGTGGAGGAGTCGCGCCTGGGGCCGCTCCTGTTCAACACTCGCGCGGAGTCGCACCTGTACCTGTTCGGCGACGGCAAGACAGGCAAGACCTCCTTCCTGCGGTCGATCATTTCCGAGGTCACGCGCCTGTACTCGCCCAACGAGGCAAGGATCCTGGCGATCGACATGCGTCGTTCGCTCCTGGGTGCGATCCCGGACGAGTATTCGCTGCGCTACCTGACGAACCATGCCGAGGCGATGAAGCAGCTGCGTGAGCTGGCGAAGTTCCTGCGCACGCGCCTGCCCGGTTCCGACGTGACCGCCGAGCAGATTCGCGAGCGCACGTGGTGGTCGGGTCCGGAAGTGTGGATCTTGGTCGACGACTACGACCTGGTGGCCACCTCGTCGGGTAACCCACTGATGGAGCTCATTGACCTGCTGCCGCAGGCGGGAGACATCGGCCTGCACGTGATCATCACTCGTCGTATGGGCGGCGCGTCGCGCGCGGCCTACGAGAAGGTCCTGCAGATGATGAACGACCTGGCCGTCACCGGTATCCTCCTGTCCGGCAACCCCAGCGAGGGCGCGATCATCAACGGCGTGAAGCCGAAGCGCGCGATCGCCGGCCGCGCGCAGGTCGTTCACCGAGAGCTGGGCGTCGTCGCCGCGCAGCTGACGTGGACCCCGCCAGCAATTTGATCGTTTATTGACACAGCGGCCCCTTCGTCGCATATGATTGACCAGTCTGAAAGTAGGAGAAAAACATGTCCTCTCTCGTGTCCCGTCGCGCTCGCGCAGCCACAGCTTCCCTGCTGCTCGCTTCCGTCGCCCTGTCCGGTTGCAGCATCTTGGGTGGTGCGCGAAATTCCACCGATATTTCGAAGTTGCCCAACATTCCCGAGGGGCAAAAGCAGCAGCTGGTCAGCCAGATGCAGTCTGCGTCTGGCTCGGAGAAAAAGGAGATCGCCGCGAAGGCGAAGGCCTTGAGCAAGATGGTGGGGACGGAGCTGGTCGCGGTGGATCCCCCGTCGATCATCGACCAGACCTTCAAGTTGGATCCCAAGGGTAAGACCGTGGTGAACAAGGACGACAAGATCTACCTGATGATGTCGGCCACCGATTACTGGCGTCTGGGCCAGGACACCTACGACCTGTGCGTGGAGCAGGACTGCGAGTACTACTCGTCGTGGACGGTAGACGTGGAGGGGTCGGGCGCCGACCTGACGTACGTGTGGACCCTGAAGGTCGATGGTGACGATCAGCCCAAGGAGCCGCTGGTCCGCCGCTTCAAGGTCGGTAAGTAAGCGTCCCTGCGCATCGACGCACTCTCTTCTTTTCTCATCAACCATTTTGGAGTCAACAATGGCCGGACATGCAGACGTCAGTTACGACGACGACCAGCAGCAAGCAGCTGCACCGAAAGTGACCGAAACCTGGGACGCGGTGACGGGATCGCGCAAGCATACCGAGGCCCTAGGGTCCGCGCAGACATCCACCTTCTGGGGACACGAAGACGGGCCCGCGGACCTACAAGACAGTGCTGCGGCGATGTTCGAAGCCGTATCCGGACTTCTCGCGAGCGAATCCAACATGCTCAAGACGTTCGAGGCGCAGATGCATGAAGCCATGACCCGCTTCACGGGTGCGGAATACGACAACCAGCTGGAGTTCAAGAGCACGCAGGCCGACCAGCAGATGCAGGCGATCCGCTCGCAGAACCCGACCGAGTTCACCGCGATGCTTCACGCACTCGGTTTGACCCTTGAAGATCTCGGCTCCGCTGCGGATCCACTGATCGCGTCCCCCACTCAGTCCGGAACTCCTTCTGGAGTCTCGCCGACTACAGTACCCGTTACTCAAAACGCGCAGCCTGATGCCTGAGCTTATCGACAGCTGATCGAAAGGAGTTATATTGTGGTTGCTTCACCGAATTATGAGCGTCTTAAGGTCTTCATGGAGGCGGCTCGCGCCAACAAGGGGCTTGACGCGTGGGATGGGGATTACGACAAGGCCTTGAAGGGCTTTGATGACGCCGTTGAGCGCCTGCGCGCCTATCGCGAGAGCCACGGCTTTACCGGCGCGACGGGTAGAGCCATGGATCGATGGGTTGACGCGTCCATCACCCGTATCGAGAAGTATCGGGAGGGATACGAGCGCGGCTATCACACCTACTCTCGAGGCCGTAACGTGATGGCGATGGCGCTGAGCGAAGCTGAGAAGCTCTCGCCGGACCTCCTCGACGCGAACACGGCCGCCATGCGCGACGACCTGCTCGTGTCGGTCCCCTCCAGCGAGCCCGGTACGGGTTTCCGCTTCATGGGCAAGCTCTACACCACCGGCGCCGCCTACGTCGCCGCCGTCGAAGAGCAGGCGAACGAGCAGCGCGAGGCCGCGGCGAAGCGCATCATCGACATGGTGAACGACCGCACTTTGATGATCAGTGGCATCATGAAGGGCCAAATCGCGGACAAGCCCGACGATCAGGGTACCGAATTTAGGGTGTACGAACAGCAGGAGAAGGACAAGAATCCGGGTGGCGGTGGTGACGGCACCCAGGGCGGTGGTGGCACCCGTGGCGGTGGCGGTGCTGGTGGTGCTGGCGGCGGTGCTGATTGGGGATACGGTAAGGGCGATGACTTCGGTCGCGCGGCGGATCGTAGCCCTTCTTCTCCCAACTACCCCGGTGGCTTCGACCAGCCGTGGTGGAGCGAGGCCGACGCTGCCGCGGCCCGCAACCGCATCATTTCTTCGGGCGCGGTTCCCACGCAGGAGCCCGCCTACGGCGAGGCCGGATCGCGTACGAGCCCCATCACCGATCCCCAGGACCTCATGGGCAGGGATCTGCTGCACACGCGCGTGAACGGCACGGCCTACCGCAATGGCGTCGTCGGCGGGCATACCCCGGCGCCGCCCGCGGATATGGATCACCCTCTGTGGCGTCTGAACGGCGGCGCGGCTTCCGACGCGAGCACCGCGGGACGGCTCGGCGGTGCTGGCGTGCTCGGCGCGGGTGCCCTCGGTATGCGCGGCGCGGCCCGCATGGGGTCCGGCGGCCTGGGCG
>ERZ773042.2397-NODE-2397-length-10218-cov-12.302371_pt1 | contig 10218 bp, 9 predicted proteins | sample MGYA00511664_ERZ773042 | MGnify/ENA primary metagenome ERZ773042 (study PRJEB29015, sample SAMEA2737984) | human oral metagenome | biome: human oral; feature: human-associated habitat; material: dental | place: China | collected 2036 ... | reverse complement strand
ACGCCGGCTGCAGCCGCCCTCGCCGACGCCCCGGCTCCCGCGCCGCAGGGTGATCAAGTTGCGGGCAGTATGCGAGCCAAGGGCACCTCCCGGCGAACCTTCACCAAGATCCTCCCCTGGACCGCGGGCGCGCTCGGCCTGGCGGCCCTCGGCGGCTTGGGCGCCTGGAGCCTGTCCCATCGCCCCAAGTCTGAGTCTGAGCCAGAGGAGCGCCAATCGACGGAAACACCCCGGTCATTCTCCGTGTCCGCGCTATCAGGAGACTTCGCACGAGGGGTCGTGGAGGCCTGGTCGACCGGACTCATCAATGACAGCGCATTCATCTCCGTCAAGGGGGATCGCGTCTTCGTTATCTCCGGCGACGAAATTGAACCGCTCCCCCAGAAAATTGCGATCCACCACTTGTACTCGCTCACCGAGTCCGGTCTCAGCGACCCGATCGAGGTCAAGAGCTCGAACTGGACAGATGAAGAGCGGCACTCAAGCGGTTCTAGTGCAGACAGGACCTGGTGGGGCGACTCGCCAATACTGAGAAACAAGATTATCGACCCTCGCAGCGGGGACGTCTCCCCCGTCCCCTGGGACACGTCGACATACAAGTACCTGGGAGGGGTCGACAACGACACGGGCCTTCTCCAGAAATCATCTCCTACCAGCCAGCACAGCGGGGCCGGGGGCCCATTACCGCGATCGACCGTCAGGGAAAAGAGCTCTGGAGCACACCCGACTCCTATCTGGAGGCATTCTTCGACCCGGCACAGCCGGATATTCTCATCGGCTACCAGAAGGACACCTCCGACGACTTCGCCAGCGTTCCGCACCTCCTCAGCACCACCACGGGAGAGACAGTAGCGGCACTGCCGTCCTCGAACGCCCTGTTCCTGGCCACGGACGGCGTCGTTATCGCGACCGGCCTCAGCTCGGGGCCGACGAGCGCAACTGCCAGCGCCTTCAGCTTCTCAGGAGAGCAGCAGTGGGAGCAGCAGCTCGGCGAGTGCGAGAAGATCGCCTTCGACGGTGTCCCCTCATTGGACGTGATCCAACGATCACTGACGGAGCTCGCCGGGACGTCGGTCATTGTCGCGGAGAACGGCGCTGCGCTGGTCAGCAACGAGAGCGGCGGCACCTTCAGCCTCAGGAACGAGGACGGGACCAGCGGCCCCTCTCTCAGGGTCGGCGACCGCTTCACTCTTCTGGCAGACGGGTCGGGCGTTCTCACAGTCCCCAGCAGAGAGAACAGGGATAGCGACCTCAGCCCCGAGGACATGCTGTTCATAGACGCCGCCAGCGGCAACGTCGAGAAATACTTCTCCGAGCTGGAGTTCCCGTTCTCCCACCACGAGCCCCAATCCGTGCAGAATCTTTTTTACGCATCCACGGTACACGAGCTCGCAAAAGGAAGCCCGAACCGTCTGCTAGCCAAAACGAGGGAAGGGGTCACCTGCTACGTCCCCGCAACATAGCTCGCCCCGCCCGGCGACCGATGCTGGCCTTGAGGCGGGGGCGGAACGCCGTCGGAAAAGCGTCGCGGGTCAGGCCAGACGCCTGTGGTTCCCGCCCCGACTCGACGACGTCGGGGGCCTCCCAGCGGGACGACGATCGGAAGCTGCTTGGTGCACCAGTGGACCGATCTCGGTGCGGAACTGAACCGATCTCGGTGCGGAATACGACCGATCTCGGCGAAAAGACGGCGGGCGGGTCAACTCAGGCCGAGGTCGGCCAGGCCGAGCGCGGCGCAGTAGGGCAGGCCCTCCGCCTCAATGCGCTCGCGCGCACCGGTGTCGCGGTCCACGACGACGGCCACGGCCAGCACCGTCGCACCCGCATCGCGCAGCGCCCCGACGGCCTCCAGCGGGGAGCCGCCGGTGGTGGAGGTGTCCTCCAGGACCACCACGGAGCGCCCGGCGACGTCGGGGCCCTCGATGCGGCGGCGCATGCCGTGGTCCTTGGCGGCCTTGCGCACGACGAAGGCGTCCAGGTCCAGGCCGCGCGAGGCGGCGGCGTGAAGCATGGCGGTGGCCACCGGGTCGGCCCCCATGGTCAGGCCCCCGACGGCGTCGACGTCGTCCGTGCTCAGACCGGTCTCCTCCAGCATGTCGAGCATGACGTGGCCGATGAGGGGCGCGGCCTCGTGGTGCAGGGTCGCCCGGCGCATGTCGACGTAGAAGTCCGACTCGACACCGGAGGCGAGGGTGACCCGGCCGCGCACGACGGCGAGGCTGGTGACGAGCTGGGCGAGACGGGCGCGCTGGGAGTCGTTCGTTGTCACCCCACCAGGCTAGATGATTGATTCCGGCGGGGCGCAGGAACGGTCGGGCGTCTGGGTGCTCGCCTCTGCGCCCCCCCCCGGCAGACCCCGGCGCCCCCCTTTCGTCAAGATCGGTCGTATTACGCGCCGAGATCGGTTCGAGGCGCCCGCCCGGGCGGCATCGGACGTCAACGTCCTGAGGGAAAAGGTGGCTCCTGCGCACTTTTAACGTCGGACCCCGCCCCGCCTGTGCTGCAGAACCGCGGAATCACAACGATTCACACCGCGCCCGAGAGCGCCGACCACCTTAAAAGTGCGTAGGATCCACCTTTTCCCATCGCGACGTCCAAGGCGAGATCTGGCGGGCGAGGGCACGACCTCGTGCAGGACCCGGCTGAGCGAGTGGAGTCTGCCGGCCTGCCGGGACTCTGGGGTCTTCGAGGAGACCGCTCTTGACCGGAGAAGTGCGCAACGGGCGCCCCGGACCGATCTCGGCACGGAACCCGACCGATCTCGAGCCGGAACCGGACCGATCTCGGCGAAGGGAGGGGGGCGGTGGGCGGGAGACGGGCGGCTCGCCGGTGGGCTCAGCCGGTTTTGACCGCCTCGATCGACTGATCCATCTGGTCGGGGCCGAGCAGCCCGACGTGCACCTGCTGGACCACACCGTCGGCGTCAACGAAGAAGTGCGAGGGCACGCCCATAATCCCGTAGGACGCGGAGACGGCCTGGTCCTGGTCGGCGACCTGGGTGAAGTCGTTGCCGACGCGCTCGGAGTAGGAGCGAACCGTCGGAAGGCTCTCTCCGACGTAGACCACGACGAGCTGGATGTCGTCGCCGTGGGCGGCGACGGCGGCCTGCATGTCGGGCATCTCGGTGCGGCAGCCCGTGCACCAGGTGGCCATGAACACGAGCCACACCGGCTTGCCCCGCATCTGCGTCAGCGACACCCGGTGGCCCTCGATGTCGGCGCCCTCGAAGGCCGGGGCCGCGTCCCCCGCCACCGGCGCCTTCTGCACGCCCTCGACATCCACCTGGGTGACGACGGCGGTCTCGGCCTGAGGGTCCCCGGAGGTATCCGGCTTGACCACCCACCAGGCCGCAATGGCGATGGCGAAGGAGGTCACCAGGACGACGGCGATCTGGCCGAAGCCGGAACGGCGCAGGCGGGCCCTCCAGGCCGGCTCGTCGGCGGGCGGGCGCCTCCCGGCCGGCTCGCCGGGCTCGACGGAGCCGTCGTCGGGCTCGACGGAGCCGTCGCCGGGCTCGACAGGCTCGACGTCGGCCTCGTCGGCCCGCCCGTCCGGCTCGGCCCGCTCCTCAGGCTCTGCGGGCTCCGCCGGCTCTGCGGGCTCCGCCAGTTCTGCGAGCTCGGCCGGCTCGTCGTCGTGCTCGGGCAGATCAGGCATAGGAGTGCAGTCCTCCGAAGAACAGGTTGCCCAGGTAGGTGAAGATGACGGCGCAGAAGCCGAGGATGAGCAGCCAGGCCGACCTCGGCCCCCGCCAGCCGCGAGTCACCCGCGCGTGCAGGTAGGCGCCGTAGATCAGCCAGGTGATCAGGGCCGCGGTCTCCTTCGGGTCCCACCCCCAGTAGCGGCCCCAGGCGACGTTGCCCCAGATGGACCCCAGGATGAGCATGAGGGTCAGCATGGGAAAGGTGACCACCGTGGCCTTGTAGCCGAGGTCGTCGAGCACCTCCTCCCTGGGCCACCCCTTCCACCTCACGTGGGGAGCGAGCAGGTACATGACCGCGGCCGCGAAGGAGACCACGGCCGCGCCGTAGCCGATGGAGGCGGTGAGCACGTGCAGGGTGAGCAGCGGGGAGTTCTGCAGCGCCGGCATGAGCGGGCTCGGCTCGTAGGACAGGGTGGAGGCGTAGATGAGCATCGCCAGAATGACCGGCAGCACAATGATCGATATGGTGCGCACCCGGTAGCGCCACTCGAAGTACACCTGGGCGAGAACCATGCCCCAGGCGAAGGAGATGGCGAACTCGTAGTGGTTCGAGAAGGGCATGTGGCCGGTCGCCATCGTGCGGGTGATCAGCGACCCGGTCAGCAGCACCAGGCTCAGCTGCGTGGACTTGGCGGCCCACCAGGTGACGGTGAACCGCTTGATCGGGGCGTGACGGATTCCCCCGGTCACCGCCACGGTCTGGTCGCCGTCGCCGGTGTTGATGATGACCGTGCCGGCCGGCTCGGTGGCGGCGGCCGCAGCCGCCCTCGCCGTCCTCGCCGACATCCGGACCGCGAAGAAGGCGCCCAGGTAGGCGATGGTGGACAGGGCGACGAGTGTTGTGGTGATGAGCAGAAGGGCCTGGGAGTACTCAATCATCGGCTGTGATCCTCTCGTGGGTGCGGGCTGTGCCGGCCGCGTCGCTCGTGCCGGCCGCGTCGCTCATGTCGCTTGCGTCGCTCGTGCCGGCCGCGTCGGTGGTCTCGTTCGTCTCGCTCATGGCGCTGCTGACGCGCACGGTCATGTCCGTGAAGAACCTGGTGAACCCGGAGTCCTGCCGGTCCGGCGAGGCCATCTGGACGAGGGCCCCGTCATCGGTCTCGGTCACTCTCACCCACATCCGCCGGTGCCGGGCGAACATCGTCATGCAGGTGCCGACGAACAGCAGGAGGAACCCGAACCACACGATCCCGGTCCCCGGATCCTTCTTGACGATCATTCCGGTGAACTGCTGCTCTCGCTCGAACGTGAAGGTGTAGTCCCCCAGGGTCGTCGGGGCGCCCGTGTCGAGTGTGGCCCGGTCAATGGGATTGCTCGTGTCGCCCTCGTAGATCTCGATCCCCACCTGGCCGGGCTCGATACCGGTGGCGGTCTGGCCGGAGGCGGATCCGACGACGAAGAGGGTGTTGCCGTCGGGCAGGGTGGTGCGCCCGTAGGTGAGCTTCTTGTCCCTGGTGGTCCGTTCCAGGGCGACGCCGTCGTGGAAGACCTCGGCGCCGGAGGAGTCGGTGATCCTCAGGACGGCGGCCACGCCGAAGTAGGCCTGGTGGAACATGACGCCGTCGTAGGACAGGGGGGAGTTGACCCGCACCTCCTGGCTGGCCGCCTCCCGGTCGCCGTCGTAGACCGTCAGATCGGCGACGTAGTCCTTGGGGGAGCCGTCGTCGTAGTAGGTGTCCTGGAACCCCTTCGCCTCGGCCACCAGGGACGTGCCGTGGCCGACCTCCTTGGGGTAGCCGACGGTCAGGGTGAACTGCTGGTCGCGGAAGCCCGTGAAGGACGAGACGACGAAGCCGGCCATAATGATCACGAAGGCGGCGTGGGCAAGGATGGTGCCGAAGGGCCCCCAGGAGCAGCGGTCGATGTAGGCGTTGCGGCCGGGGCCCCTGTCGTGCGTGATCACCCGCATGCGGTGCCTGCGGGCGTCGGCGCAGACGGCCTCGAACGCCCTCTCGGCGCTGACGGGGGCGGTGAAGCGCGAGCGGAGCCGGGCCCGGTCGAAGAACCGGGCGGTCACCCTGACGCGCGGGTGGCGGGCGGCTCTCCAGATGATCGGCAGCCGGTGCACGGTGCACGCGATGATCGAGGCGGCGAGCAGCCCCATCACCGTCAGGAACGGGACCGAGGTGAACATGGTGAAGACGCCGGCCCTGTTCAGGACACCGGTCCAGCCGCCGTAGACGTTCTTGGCCTGCTCCAGCCACCTGGTGGTGGCCTCCGGGTCGCCTCTGACCTCGGACGGCATCTGCGTGAAGAGCACGCCCAGGAGCGAGAGCAGCCCCGCCAGCAGGAGGAGGACCAGGCCGACGACCTTCTTGTAGAAGAAGGCGTAGATCTGCCCCAGGACCTGCCCCGGGGAGAGGGCGGCCTGGTCGTCCAGGCCGTCCACCGGAGCGGAGCTGTCCGTCCGGCTCTCCTTCGAGGTGGTGTCGTCGCTCATCTGCTGCCTCTCCTCAGATCCCAAGCTCCGGGACCAGACCGGCCAGCTTGGCGAACAGGTTGGTGATCATGAGAAAGCCGACGGCCACCAGCAGGCTCCCGCTCGCCAGCGAGACGCCCACGTGGTGGCGCCGGAACCAGTCGAAGCGCCTGGTGACCTGCGCGGACCCGAGGGCGACGACGACGATCGGCGCGCCCAGCCCCAGGCAGTACGCGCCCATGAGGGAGACGCCCGACCATGCCGTGGCGCTCATGGTCGCCAGGGCGAGGATGCCGCTGAGGATCGGCCCGACGCACGGGGTCCAGCCCGCGCCGAAGACGACGCCCATGAGGCCGGCGCGCAGCGGCGAGGCGCTCCCCTGCGGCATGGAGGCCCGCACCATGCCGTTGAGCGGGCCGATGCTCAGGACCCCCGCCACGTGCAGGCCCATGAACACCAGGACGGCCCCGCAGGCGATCCGGGCGTAGACCGCATAGGGTCCGAGGGACCATCCGATCAGGCCTATTGAGGCCCACAGCGCGATGAAGACCGCGGAGAACCCAGCGACGAAGCACAGCGCGCTGCCCAGGGCCGCGCGCCCGCTCACCCGCCCGGCGCCCGTCCCCACGAGCTGGCCGACGAAGGCGGGGACAACGGGGAGGAAGCAGGGGGAGGCGAAGGAGACGAGTCCTGCGAGCAGGGCCACCGGAAGCGTGATCTCCATGCGGCTACCCTCCGGCCGTCGCCGTCGCTGTGGCTGTGGCGATGCGGCTCAGGTGGGTGCGCACGCCCGCCGCCAGCTCCGAGTCGGGGGCGATCTCGAGCACCTTGTTCCAGCACTCGACCGCGCGCCCGGTGTCCGGCGGCGTCTTGGCCATGTAGAGGAACCCCAGGTTGTACCAGGGCTCGGCGACACTGGGATCCACCTCGGCCGCATGCCGCCAGTGCTTCTCCGCTGCGTCGTACTGGTTCGCCCCGTACTCCGCGCTGCCGATGGTCAGGAGCGCGTCCATATTGTCGGGGTCGATGTCGAGGACCTGCTGCAGCCACGTGATGGAGTCCTGGTACAGGTCCGCCTTGAGGTACATGACGCCCAGCTCCTGGCGGGCCGTGATGTTCGTGGAGTCCGCCTCCGCCTCGGCCTTGAGCGAGGCCTCCTTGTCGGTGTCCACCGGCTCGGCCTGGTCCATCGCGGCCACGGCGGAGGGGTCCGCGCTGGCGCCGACCGCCGGATGGTTGGACGGCATGGTCATCGCCGAGCCGTCCTGGCCCGCCTGCCCTATCAGCCCCATCTGCCGGACAATGATGACGACGGCGGCGGCCAGGAGCATGACGAGCACCAGGTTCACCCGGGAGACCCCGGTCTTCTGCTGCAGCCTCGACGCCCGGCGCCGGCGGTCCTTCGCAGGCCGGGAGGCCCGCTGAGCCGGTTCCTCGTCGTCCTCCTCCAGGATGTCCTCGACGTCGGCCGCCCGCTCGTCGTCGACCTGCTTCTGCCCGCCGTCGTCCCCCTCGCCTCCGCCGGGGCGCTTCGGGCCCCGCCCGGCCCCGGGACCTGCGGGCCCCGCCTTCCCGGCCCCGTCGCTCTCGGCGCCCTCGAGCTGGGCCAGCTGCTCGCCGGCCCAGCCCTTGAGGTGCTCCGGAGCGGTGGCGAGGAAGGATGCCAGCTCCTCGCGGTCCACTCCGCTGTCTTCAGGCGTCATCGCCTCGCATCACTCCCCCGCATGCCTCCCCCGATCCCGTCGGCCGCCGTCACTTCTTCTTCCCGGTCGGCAGGTGCTGCTCCGGAATGGCCGGGGCGACGCCGTTGTCGACCTCGACCCCGCGCAGCGCCAGCTGGCCGGAGCGCGCCCAGTCGGTCGCCTGGTTGAGGATGGAGATCGAGTACGCCGGGGCGTGGAACCCGCGCCCGTTCTCGGAGAAGGAGTAGTCGACGATGAACTGCGCCTTGCGCTGGTAGTCGCGGGCCGTCGCCAGCTGCTCCTTTGTGGCCGAGCCGTTGCCGGCGGCCGTGGTGATGTCGGTGATCAGGGCGTCGAGGGCGGTGAAGCTCACGTTCAGCGAGCTCTGCCAGCGGGTCTGGATGCCCTCGACGCGCTCGCGCATCTCGGAGGCGCTCGAGTGGTGGCAGGTCAGGCACGAGGAGTTGATCGTGTCCTCGCTCGCCATCGGGCTCATGATCTGGTGGTTCGAGACCTTCGACGCGCCCTCGCGGTTGTAGGACATGTGGCAGTCGGCGCAGGTGACGCCGTTGGCCGCGTGAATGCCCTGCGCCCAGGTCTCGAAGTCGGGGTGCTGCGCCTTGAGGATCGGGGCGCCGCTCTCCTCGTGGGTGAAGTCGGTCCAGCCGACCTCGTCGTAGTAGCTCATCTCGTCGTAGACGGTCAGGCCCTTGCTCCACGGGAAGGTCAGGGTCTTGCCCTCGCCCGCGAAGTAGTACTCGACGTGGCACTGCGCGCACACGTAGGTGCGCATCTCCTCGTTGGTGGCGTCGCGGTTGACATCGTAGTCGGTGATGCCCTCCGCGGCCTTGGCCTGCTTGATGCCCTCCATGAACGCCGGGCGGGTGATCGTCAGCTCCATGGTCTTGGGATCGTGGCAGTCGATGCAGGCGATGGACGAGGAGGCGTGCTCGACCGCCTCGCCGTAGGTCATCGCGTTCATGGCGTCGAACCCGGCCTTGCGGTCCCCGTTGCCCAGCTCGTCATAGATCTCGGGCATCGACGCGTGGCAGTTCAGGCAGGTTCCGGGCTGCTTGAAGGGCGGCTTGGTCCGCTTGGTGTTCTTCTGGTCCTCCAGCGCCCACTCGTGCCCGCGGGGCTCGGTGTAGTCGACGGCGAACGCGTAGCCGCGCCACATCCGCTTGGCTCTGGTCTCGGAGTCGATGCGGGAGATCGTGTGGTACTCACGCGGGTCCTCGGCGGTGGGGTCGACCTTGATGAAGTCGCCGTCGGTGTCCTCAATGGTCTTCTTGTACTGCTCGTACTGGATGGGGAAGTTCTCTCCCCACACGGCCGGGTCGTAGGTCGTGTCGGTCAGCTGAACCACCTGGGCGAAGGGCCACTTCGCCTCCTGCTTGTGCTCGACGATCGTGGTCAGCAGCCAGGTGAGGGCCGCCGAGCCGATGGCGACGACGACGAGGACGGCGACCGGCACCCACCGCCTGCGCGGGCCCGTCCACCTCTTGCGCCTCCTGCGCCTCCCGGCGTGCTTTTCGCGGCGATCGGCGCGCGTATCGGCGTCGTCGTCGAAGTCCTCGACATCGGCGGGCTTCTCCGCGTCGGTGACGGGCACCTCGGCGTCGTCGTTCTCGGTACTCATGTCGCATCACCTCTTGTGCCCGACGCCGTCGTGGCAGTGGATGCACGACACCGTCTCGCCCTTGTGGGTAGAACTGTTGGTAGCCTGCTCCACGTAGTCGCCGTGGCAGTAGAGGCAGGCGGCCTCGGTGATCTCGCGATTGTGCTCGCGGATCTGGATATTCTCCGGATAGTTCTGGAACGTGAACTTCAACGAGTGCCAGAAGCCGTTATCCGCCTTGTTGATGTACTTGTGGACGATGCTGTCGTGCGGCGCGTGGCAGGAGTTGCAGGTCGCGACGTCGTGGTGGCTGCCCTTCTGCCACCCCTCGTACTCCTCGCGCATGGCGTGGCAGTTCGCGCAGGTGGCGGGATCGTCGCCCAGGTAGCCGGTGACGCCCGAGTACTGCAGCGTGAACAGGCCCACCCCCAGGACGACGCCCAGCAGCGCCGCCAGGGCGATCCCCGACCACCCGGCGAAGGCGCGCGTGAAGCCGCGCCACAGCGACTTGATGAGGCGTCTCACACGGCCCTCCCTCGCGCCTGGTCGCGTCCCGGGCTCGCCGCGCGTCGTCAGTGACCTCGCGCTGACCCCGCGCTCGCCGGACAAAACAAGGATAACACAGCGCGTCAGGAAAACCGAGCGGGAAGCGCATCGTCGCACCCCGGCCGAGCGCCGAGATCGGTTCACTTCCGCGTCGAGATCGGTTCACTTCCGCGTCGAGATCGATCCGGACGGGCAGACACGCGCAGAGGCGGCCCGGACCGCGAGCGCCGCACGCTCTTGGTCCGGGCCG
>ERZ773042.2395-NODE-2395-length-10220-cov-5.688342_pt1 | contig 10220 bp, 9 predicted proteins | sample MGYA00511664_ERZ773042 | MGnify/ENA primary metagenome ERZ773042 (study PRJEB29015, sample SAMEA2737984) | human oral metagenome | biome: human oral; feature: human-associated habitat; material: dental | place: China | collected 2036 ... | reverse complement strand
ACGGAATGATATCAATTTTTTCCTGCTCGCCAATTTCGTTCATCACCGCCTGAACGCGCGTCCCGTGACCGCCGACGAAGGTACCGACTGGGTCAACACCCGGCAGTGCCGATGCAACCGCCAATTTGGTGCGGCGACCCGCCTCGCGGGCAATGGCTTTGATCTCCACAGCGCCCGTTTCCATCTCTGGCACTTCCTGGCTGAACAAGAACCGCACAAATTCTTCATTACCGCGGCTCAAAATCAACTGCGGACCACGTCCCTCGCGCTCGATGTCCTTGATGTACACCTTGACGCGGCGACCAACACCGTAGTATTCGCCAGGAATTTGCTCTGACTGCGGCATGATGCCGACTGCCTTGCCCAGCTCAATTCGTACCACGCGTGGCTCAACTCGCTGAATCGTACCGGTCACCACCGTGCCAATTTTATCCTCAAATTCTGCCAACACCACCTCACGCTCTGCCTCGCGCAGCCGCTGCAAGATCACCTGCTTGGCGGTCTGGGCTGCCACCCGGCCAAACGTCGTCACGTTGTGAGTCTCGACCGTCACTTCGCTGCCCAGCTCAGCCGCTGGGTCAACCGCCTTGGCCTTGTCGAGGCTCATTTGATTGACGTCATTTTCGACTTCTTCAACCACGGTTTTGACGACCGACACCACAGCCGTGCCGCTATTGATGTTCAGGCTGGCGCGCACCAACTGCTCACGCGTGCCGTTATCACGACGCCACGCTGCCGCGATAGCCTGCTCAATTACCTCCAAAACCGTTTCTTCTGGCAGGTTCTTTTCCTCGGCAATCGTCCGCACCGCCAACGTCAACTGCTTAATGTTCAAATCTTCCATATTAGCTCCTTTACGCTATATATTATACTACTTTTCATATCAAACGCCCAAGAGACGAAAAATTCCGACCTCGACGGCCGGATGTACATTGATAAGTATACTTCAACGAACTATGGATGTCAAATCCTTGCCGCTTATCTCTGGCGGTTACTGCGGTCGATTGGCAATTGATAACACGCCGCGCAAATCATCAACCGCCCAACGCGCATCATCAACAATCGGCGAGTCTATGAACGTTACGCCATTCCCCGTCACTTGAAAAAGCGCTGCATCATTCGCGCCATCGCCGATAACCATACAATCCGCCAGTGTAATACTTAGTTCGCCAACCAATTGCTGCAATTGGCATAATTTGTCGCTGGTATCTTTTTCTGGCGATTGAATCTGAATAAGTTGGTCATTCTCGTCAAAGATAAACCGATTTGAAGACCGCCACCAAGTAATTTCCAATTCAGCCGCCACATGCCGCACAAGAATATCCATCGCCCCAGAAACGATCGCCAAATTATAACCGCGTTTTCTCAACTTGCCCACAACATCACGAGCATAAGGCATATACGTGTATCGCCATAAAATCTTTTCAACATTCGGACGCGATACGTCGCCGCGCTGCTGATAAATCTTAAGAAGCTCCGCCTGTCCTTCGGCATCAGTAATCTCGCCGCGGCGCGCCCGCTCCATCAGCTCAGTATCTTCAGCGGGTGTCACACCCATCGCCAAGTTTAAATCGCGCCATGAATTCTCCTTAATAAGCGTTTTATTTAAGTCAAATACGATAAGCTCAGGACTCATATAAATTTATTATAATCTACACTCTGCTGTCCGTAAAACCCGCCTGGCGCAAGGAGAATCAAAACATTTTTCCTGCAAGCCTTCACTTTATATTAAAGCATAGCTATTTAACCGCCGCATGAAGAAAGTATCCGCGTCATCGCATCTTTTTCCGCGCTCGTTACCCATAGGTGATATCTGCGTTTGACCGCTACTTGGCGTTCAATGTACTGACAGCGGAACGGTTTGTTGGCAGGCAGCCAGGTTGCCGCGTCGCCATCACCTTTGGCTTGATTGGCCGGACCGTCAACCGCCAGCAAATTTAACGGATCATTCGCTAACTTTTCCCGTTCCTCGTGCGGTAGCTGCTGCGCGCCCTTTTGCCAAGCATCGCTCAATGCCACTACGTGGTCAATCTGCACCCGCTGGCTTGTTTCCTTGCCGCGCTGGAATTGAATTGTTTTGCCGGTGTATGGGTCGTCCAGCCTGCCTGACTGCACACGGCACTTATTGTCAAGTTTTTCATCAGCCAAATCCCGCGCTAAAATTACCTCTCGTGTCGAGCAGTCGTCAATTTTACCCCAGCCATCACCAAATTGTTTACGCGAATAGCCAGTTTTCGGCGCACGGCCTTTAACCTCTAGTTTAGCTAATTCCGCCTGAGCATTTGAATCGCCAAACAATTGCCGCTGCATAGACGGCGAAGTCGGCGCAATTTGCGGCTGTTGCAGTTGCGTCGCCCACGCCGCTGCGCCAGCCACCGCCACGACGAGCAACACCATTATTTGCCGCCGAAAATATTGCCGTTTCATATTTCTAGTATACTAGAAATCGTCGTTTTCCGGCGAAGTAGCGTCATCTCTTTTTGGCGGAGCCATGTCTTCGCGTAATGCCCGCGGCAGCTGATACTTTGCATAAATCAGAGCGGCTTTTCTCATTTCATGTCCTGGATCGGCACTCCATGCCTCTTCTCGCAATCCTTCCCACTTTGCCCTTGAATCGACAGCCGGATCATCCGAACCAAAGCCATGTACCCCAATTCCAAGCTGCTGCACTTCCTGAACTGTAGAATACCCATACGAACAGCTGCGACCCACCATTTTATCAAACATATTTGGACCGACTATAAACGCAATTTTCACATTAGGCGGTATATGTCTATACGAAGATCCTATGTCTATAAAATTGCGTATACGCTTACAGTATTCATATTCTAGCGCGTCTGCCAGCTCTGGGGAGATTTGGCGACCTTCGGTACGAAGTGCGCTAATTATTGCTTCATGATCTCCGATTGTATTTATCTTTTCTTGAATATATGTCTGAAGCCGCATAGACAAAAATTTTAGACGAGTGTCTTTGCTTTCTATGTCATCCTCCAAACCTTGTTTTGAACGCTCCTGCGCTTCAAGTGCAGATCTATTGCCAACGTTGCATGCAAGCTCAAACCGATCAATAGTAGCAAATTTTCCTGGCGCGTATACGTCAGGGCATCCGACAATTAGAACGTCAGTCTCTTCTGGATCGACTCGTGCATCAGCTATCATACGAGCTACTCCAACCATGTCTATATTAGGATTATTTATGCGCGACGAGACATCAAGAGTATTAGAAAGACCGACAATCGCCCTTTCAGCTTCATTGCGAGGCGGTAAAATATTAGTTCCGCTCATTAGTTCAGTAACACTCAGCTCCATCAAATTGCAATTGTCGTCTCCAGACCATCGGCGTATCCACTGAGCCCATTCCCGTTGCTCTTCAGGATTTTTGGCAACATATAAGCCAACTCCCCGCTGAGCCCACTCAAACCTAGTTTCCGCCTCAGCGCTTGGCTGGTTTTCCGGGTCGACATCCTCCTCAAAAAGCGCGGCAGATTCGACCATTGCTTCACCATGTTGTCTTAATTGAAAATTATCTCTCCTCATAATGCCATTATAATAACACACTACGCACATAAGTCAACGACTTTATTGATGATATACTGTATAATATGAAAACAGTTCCACGCTTAATCGACACATTCATACCAAATAATTACGCATTAACCCTCGACCTGGCTCACGCCAAAGAAAAATCTTTTTCTGGCTCGGTAATTATTTCTGGCGAGTCAACTGGCGAGTCAATTTCACTGCATTCCAAAGAATTAACTATTCAATCAGTTACAATCGACAATCAGCCAGCTGAGTTTTCTCTTGGTGAATTTGACGAGCTACGACTATCGCGCCCAGACTTGTCCAGCGGCCAGCATGTCGTTCGCATTGAGTTTTCTGGCGCTATCACCGACGCTATGCACGGACTATATCCGTGTTATTTCACCCATGATGGCGTGAAAAAGCAATTGTTTGCCACTCAATTTGAATCGCACCATGCCCGCGAAGTTTTTCCGTGTGTTGATGAACCAGCCGCCAAAGCGACCTATGACGTAACACTGAAAACTGCGCCGGACTTGACCGTCCTTGGCAATATGCCCGTCGCCAAATCGTCTGAAGACGACGGCGTACTGACAACCATCTTCGCCAATACGCCGCGCATGAGCAGCTACCTACTTGCCTTTGTTGTCGGCGAGTTACATAAGAAAACCGCTCATACCACCTCCGGCGTTGAAGTTAATATTTGGGCCACGCCAGCCCAGAGCGAGGAGACCCTGGATTTTGCGCTGGACATCGCCACTCGCTCAATTGATTTTTATGATGAGTATTTCGGCGTGCCGTATCCGCTGCCAAAATCCGACCACGTAGCGCTGCCAGATTTCTCGTCGGGCGCCATGGAAAACTGGGGACTCATCACCTACCGCGAAAGCTGCTTGCTGGCTGACCCGAAATTAACGCCAGAATCATCCAAGCGTTTCATCGCCACCGTCATCGCTCACGAACTCAGCCATCAATGGTTTGGTAATTTGGTAACCATGCAGTGGTGGAATGACCTGTGGCTGAATGAGAGTTTCGCCAATATGATGGAATACGTAGCAGTCGACGCGCTGCATCCTGAATGGCGGATGTGGGAGGATTTTGCGACGAGCGAGGTCACCGCGGCGCTGCGGCGCGACAGCTTGGACGGCGTGCAGCCCGTGCAGGCCGACGTTAATCATCCGGACGAAATCAGCACTTTGTTTGATCCAGCAATTGTCTATGCCAAGGGTGGACGACTATTGGTCATGGTACGGCGGCTAATCGGCGAGGAGGCATTTCGGGCTGGTTTGAAATCATATTTTGAAAAATTCGCTTACCAAAACACTGTTGGTAATGATTTATGGCAAGAGCTAGAAACCGCCAGCGGCCAGCCAGTTGTTGAATTGATGAATGCCTGGATTTCTCAGCCAGGGTTGCCGATTGTGCAAGTCGAACAAGACAATTCGGCTGAGCAATCTACTGTCACGTTAAACCAGGAACGCTTCTTCATCGGCGACCACCAGCCGTCCGACGCCTTGTGGCCGATTCCACTGTTCGCCAATCAGCCGCTTGATGATATTCTGACCGAGCGCGAGAAAACATTTACGGTAAATGGCGACGTTCGGCTAAACTGCGGACTGAATGGACATTTCGTAACGCATTACGACTCAGCAACGCGAGATCGATTGATCGAAAAGGCGGCAGAATTACCAACGTTGGATAAAATTTGCTTATTGCAAGATATGACTTTACTAGCGCGGGCTGGACGAGAAAGTTCGGCGGCGCTACTGCCGCTGGCACGCGTTTTTCAGCACGAGACCAATGAAAGAGTCTTTAATAAAGCCGGGACAAATTTGGTGGAATTACGCAAATTCGTCGATGACAGTGAAGCAGGACGCGCTCGGCTAAAGCAGATTTCTGCTGAATTTGCCCGCGATACATTCATGGAACTTGGCTGGGATGAGCAGGACGACGAGTCTGATGACGACCGCGAACGGCGCACGGCAGCGTTAGGCTTAATGTTATACGGCGAGGACTCAGCAGCACTCGCGGAGGCCAAACGACGCTTTAATGAGACTAACCCAGAGGATTTACCAGCTGAAATTCGCCCGCTTATTATCAATGCCAATGTCAGATACTTCGAGACGCCAGAAATGATTGACAAGCTTTTTACGATATACCAGAATACGCCGTCAGCCGACTTGCAAGTTGATATCGCGCTAAGCTTGACCTCGACGAAGAATCCGGCAACCGCCGAACGAATTTTAACGGCGATCAAGGATACTGATATTATCCGCCCGCAAGACGCCAGCCGTTGGTTTATTTATCTGATTCGTACGCGGGAAAACCGGCAAATTGCCTGGAATTGGCTGAAAGAAAATTGGCAGTGGATCGAAGACACGTTTAAGGGCGATAAAAGCTACGATAATTTTATCCGCTACGCCGCCAGCGCTCTGTTGACCCGCGATGAGCTAAACGACTTCACCAAATTTACCGCATCCTTGCGCGCCGAACCAGCCCTGACGCGCACCATCGACCTGGGTATCCGCGAAATCGCCGGCAGAGTGGCGCTGATTGAGCGGGATAAGGCGGCGGTGATTAAAGCGCTCATGAAAGACAAATGTGTTTTATAGACACATATTATTGACTCGCAAACAATGGCATGATATAAGAATATATACGCTGATTTACCGGTGGAATATTTTAATTTACAACAAAGATAAGGAGGTTGTATGGAAAAAGGTAAAAAAGGAAGCACTATTATTATAGAAGGTTTTAGAGGTTTCAGAGATTATGCAAAAAGAGCTGGAGTAGCAGCATTGGTCGCATGTGGTGTTATTGCACCTTCAGCAGCTTGTTCGCTAGAAGGAGACCCGGTAGATCATCAGATAACAGCTTATTTATATTGCGAAGATGGCGATGGAAACCCTAATACAAATCCAATCCCAGAAGTATTAGAAGTGAGAGATATAGATGGCGGAAATAGACAGGCAGGAGGAAACCTATATCCTGACTTAATGACTTTTACATGCCCTGAAGGGACATCGGCGGGCATCAGGAATGTTCTTCAAAAATATAGTGATAAAGGCGGTGGTAATGGCGATTATCGTTATAATGTTTCCATACATTGCGATGGCGACGTTAAAAATCCAATTAACTACTATAGAGTAGGCAGTCTAGATAATTCCGGCGAAGATAAAAGAATGATACAAATAGCAACAAACGGTTTCTGTAACATAGGCAACGTAGAAGGCCCTAACTCGGTCAGCATAGAAGGCCCTAACTAATTTACAATGACTACTCGTTCGAAAGTAGCACATGTTTTAAGGTAAACAATATAAATTATCAGAGGAGATTTTATGAGTAACCATGAATTTGGTGGTACAAGAGAACGTTCAGGGCGAGACCTTTTCGCTAAAACAGGAGAATTAAGTAGGAAGGCTCTAGCAATGGTCCTTTCTGGGACAGCCGTCTTAGGACTTACTGGCTGCGATGGAGACAAGGTGCCCAAAGAAGTAAGTTTTGCTGTAAATTGCAACGATCCTAATAATGGTAATCAAACCCCAGAAATCGATAGCATAAAACAAGACAGTCCTTACGGCGAAGAGGCAACAAAACGAGTAGAGTTCGTATGTCCCGATGGCACGAAAATGTCAGTACATGAAGTTAATAGCGCAGCAAGCTCAACCCTAGGAGAAGAAAGTACTCCTGCAGAAAATAACGACAGCTATGTCGTTACAATAAATGCATCCTGTTCGGAATCAGCAGCTGAAAAACCAGTCAATCGAGCATTCAGCAGCCGTAACAGCTCCGGAAAAGATACCTTTGTAGTAGTTTTGGACTCCGATTGTAATATTAACAATACAGCTGTATCAAAATAATTCAATCCACGACCACAAGCTGCTTAATGCCCTGACCTTCATCGACAGCCACCGCTAACATCCGCATATCAAGACCTTCGTATTGCGGATGTTTTGCTATAAATAATTCCGCCGCGAAGCGCATTTGACGCTGTTTTTTGGCAGTAATCGCCGCCAGCCCGTCACCAAAGTCATCATTTTTACGGTATTTGACCTCAATAAAATATAAAGTGCCATCCTTCATACTAACGATATCAATTTCGCAGTACCGCGTCCGCCAGTTGCGGACGATGATCTCATGCCCGTCCGCCACTAGCTGATCCGCTACTGCCTGCTCGCCTGCATTACCAATGTCGCGAGTAGTGGATAGGCGAGCAACGGGTTCGCTATCTCCTCCGACAGAGGCTGTGGAACGTTCGCGAGTAGCGGACGTTTCAGCCGAACGCTCACGAGCCATCTCCGGTGGAGATGCGAGTGAAGAGTGTACTCTGGAGGAGGACGGTAGCGAACCCGCCTCCACATACTTCGCCAGCGGCGCAAAACTCAGCCGATGCAGCGGCGTCACGCCCAACCGCTCAATCGCCGCACGGTGCTTCGCCACTCCATAGCCAGCGTTTGACGCGAAGCCGTAGCCTGGATAGACCGCATCCTGCTCGGCCATAAACTGGTCGCGCGCTACTTTGGCGATAATTGACGCGGCCGACACACTGGGGATCAAACCGTCAGCTTTCGCCATCACCGTAACGTATCGCTCCAGCGCCGTATCCGCCAGAAAATTAACCGTCCCGTCAATGATAATTTCATCAAACGCCAGATTCTTCTCTTTACACTGCGCCTGAACCTGCTTCACCGCTCGCCGTGTCGCCAGTCGCAGCGCCTGGCTCATGCCAACGTCGTCAAGCTCCCCGGCACTCACCCAGCCCAGCACCCACGCAGCCGCCTGCTGGCGAATCACCTCATCCAAAGTCTCGCGGCGTTTTTTGGTCAATTTTTTACTATCGTCCAAGCCGTCGATTTCCGCACCACCCAAAATCACCGCGCCCACCACCAATGGCCCAGCCCACGGCCCACGTCCGACTTCATCAATGCCGAGGATCATGCGCGCGCTGACCCTTTTTCACATCCTTTTTTACGCCCGAACGTATGAACGCCCAGCCGATCCACACCGCCGCTGCGCCCAGCGTATTTGCCAGAATATCCCAATTGGTATCGTCCAACGTGATGTGCGCCAAACCAACCTTGACCATAAATAATTCCGCTAGTTCATTAACACAGCCCAGAGCCGACACCAGTGCAAACACCGAAAACGCCATTACCAGCCAGTGTACTCGCCAGCGTGTCGTTAGCACTAGATACACCCACAATAACCCGGTGAACAGTCCGCCACCCACGAAATGCGTGGTAAAGCTGGTGTCTCGCCCCTCAATCAGCGGCGATGGCAAATACCATGAGATGAAAAACAACACGCACGCCAGATACAACAGCCAACGGTACTTCTTCTCGTCTATAAAATTATTACGGTGCAACACGTACGGCACCGCAAACGCCAATGTTACCGGCACAAGAACGGAAATATAGTGGAATATCGACATACTGAAATTATACCATGAGAAAACCGCCCCAAATAGAGAGGTGGTTTTTCAGCGGCATTATTCCCAACAAGTTGGCGTAATTGTACACCGCACGGCTAATAATCAGCCCAGACGAACCGCAACTTACGAATCTTTATGGCGGGCGGCAACCTCGGCAGCTTTAGCGTCAAGCTCTGCTTGCGCTGCGTCTTTTTCAGCTTGCTTGGCAGCAGCTTCTTTGGCAGCCTCTTCTTTCAGGCGTTCTGCTTCAGCCTCGGCTTTAGCATCGTGCACGTTGTTGACAGCAGCACGATCAAAGTTTTTAGCGGTCAAGCGAGCTGATTTGCCAGAGCGCTTGCGCAAGAAGCTGAGGAACTTGCGGCGAACCTTGGCACGGCGGACGATTTCCACCTTCTCAATCAGCGGGCTGTGCAGCAAAAACGACTTTTCCACGCCAACACCTGACGCAATTTTACGAACGATAATGCGCGAGGTATGCGACTGCTTATTATAAGTGCGAATAACCACACCTTCAAACATCTGAATACGCTCTTTGTTGCCTTCTTTGATTTTTTGGTGGACGCGGACTGTGTCGCCGCTCCGCACATCAACGACGGCAGGCTTTTTCTGCTGGTCATTGACTTTTTGGATCAGTGCAAAACTCATGACTTTCTCTCTATTTAATTATTAGATGACAATTCAGTTATTGATTGTACCATATTTTGTGTGCAGGGAGAAGAGGGGGAGAGTGCTTTTGCATCAATACTCCAAACATCGCTCAACGCGAACTAGCAACAGCCCCGCTCAGCACCACGAAGAAGTTTTTTATTATAACAAAGAACCTCTCTACCCTACTTTTTGGTGTGTTGCCTCATATGCAGCTTTAATTGTCTTTCCTTTCGATGAAGTATCAATACCAACTGATGATGCCATTAGCACCAACACGCCATCTTCAAAATTACCCTTTACAACAGTCAATTTACCATTACGAACCTCATATACATCGCTGAGCTTGCTATCTGGTCCATTTTGCTCCTGAGTGTAAAACTCTACTTTTTGGACTGGTAGTTTCTCTGCTTCATTGCCTTGCTCGTCTATTCTGTAGCTGCCTGGGGTCTTTAAATCAACTGTAGACCAGTTTCCTTGTTGGTCCTGCACATAGAAGGTCATGGTTTTATCAGGTGATACATCACCTGTAATATTACCATGCTCATCTCCAACGAAAAGGTTAGAATACACTGTACTCTTTCCACTTTCACCGTCCGGAACAACTAGAAGGCCGCGCATG
>ERZ773042.2392-NODE-2392-length-10230-cov-4.698378_pt1 | contig 10230 bp, 8 predicted proteins | sample MGYA00511664_ERZ773042 | MGnify/ENA primary metagenome ERZ773042 (study PRJEB29015, sample SAMEA2737984) | human oral metagenome | biome: human oral; feature: human-associated habitat; material: dental | place: China | collected 2036 ... | reverse complement strand
CTGGTCATGGCGGTCCTGCCCACCACGGGCGCCGCCCCCGTCGGTTGGGATTCCTTCGGCGCCGTGATGGTCCAGCTGTTGCTGCCCTTCATCCTCGGGCAGTTCTCACGTCCTTGGACCGCGGATTTCATGGCACGCAACCGCACAAACCTCAAGTGGCTGGACCAAGGAGTGATCTGTCTCGTCGTCTACGGGGCCTTCTCCGACTTCCGGATAACCGGGGTGCGGGTTAAGGCCAGCGAGTTCATCATCATGCTGGCGCTATGCCTGGTCGTCCTGGCGTTCATGCTGCTGCTGACCAACTACGTGGCAAGGTGGCTCCGATTTCCCCGGAACGACCGGGTGGCGATCGTCTTCTGCGGCACCAAGAAATCCCTGGCCACCGGTGTGCCGATGGCCACGGTGCTGTTCGCAGGTCAACCGGTGGGACTCATCGTCTTCCCCCTCATGGTTTTCCACATGCTGCAGTTGATGGCCTGCTCACTCATCGCCCAGCGCTGGGCTGGAGAACACACAGGTGACCTCAATACCCCGGCATGAGCACACTTCCACAAAGCGACCCCGCCTGAACCTTGCCCATTAATTGATACTCCAGATTTTTTCAGATAAAATACCCCAACTTATCCATTGCGGGCCGAAGGCTGTAATGAAGAAGAGGATCTGGTTAACAGCGCTGTCGCTGGCCTTGGCTTGGGGGGGCTGACGGCACCTGCCGTGGCTGAGACCAACCCGGCCGAAGAGGAGTGGGCCAGAATCAACGAAAAGGTCAACAGAGATGCCGAACAAGGACTCCTGGGGCCAGACAAGGAAACTCCCAATCTCGAGGTATCGCCCAGCGGATCCCAGCCCATGTCCAGCAGCGGCGGCGGAAAAGGAACAGGCACGAGGAAGGGCTACATCGGCACCTATCCCGAACGCAAGGGAGTCATCTTGGTGACCCCGGATGCAATCTCCGGGCTCATCCCCACCGGTCACGCTGGAATCGTGTACACCCCAAGAAGGTCCATTGAAGCAGTGGCATGGGAAGTGAAACTGATGTCCAACACTTGGTACAGAGACAAAACCCAGGCCTATGGCGTCACGGTTAGAGCCACCAGCCGCAGCCAAGACCGAGCTGCTGCCGACTGGGCGAGAAGGCAGGTTGGCAAGCCCTACAGCCTGCAGTACTGGAACATCAATCGCCGCGACAAATTCTACTGCGCACACCTGGTATGGGCAGCCTTCAACGACACCGCTGGTGTTGACCTCAACACCAAAGCATACGGAGCAGCCATCCACCCCATGGAACTGGTTGACACTCCGAAAACTGCCGTGATCTACAAGATGAGGCCATGAAACGCCTCCTCGCCGGGTTGGTGGTGGCTGCGGTGCTCGCCGCCGCCACCGCCTGCACCTCCCAGAGACCCACCCCGGAGGACTGCGCCCACGGAGTGGCCGTGATCTGGTCCTCGGAGCAGGCCACACCCACCCACGTGGAGCTGTGGGACCGGCAAGGAAAACGTGCTTCGATCAAGGCTGATGTGCAGGGCGTCTTCGCCGCAGCCGAGTTCTCCGGCGAGCAACCCTCCCAGTGGTTTGCCTCTAACGGGAACACCATCCGCGACCAGACCAATATCTCCCGGCTCGACCGCGCCACCTGCTCGGTACACAGCCACCGAACCAAGGAGGCCGGCGCCTTCGGCGTGGCCGAGGTCAACGATCACGTGGTGCTCTCCCATCTCTCGCTCGGCGATCGCACCTGGCTCGAGATCTATTCACAAGCCGGTGATTTGATCACCACATACCAGACCGGTCGGGATGCCCCAGACACTTTGGCGCCTTCGAAAAAAGAACTAATGACGTTCACCACGGAGGCCCCAGAAATCTCGGACTCCCTGGAGGCCTCATACGGACCGATGCGGATCCTTACTCTTGAAGTACAGGACTCTTACCGTGAGAAAAGCCGTATCGACATCTCAGCCGCTTTAAACCTTCCTGCTGCAAGCAACGGCGCCACCGATGCAACCATCATCGAGAACACTGTCTACTTCGCGGTACCGCATCTTGACAATCAAGATGTGTCCCCTATTTTGGATGAGACCCGAAGCGCGCTGAGTGTGGCCGACCTTTCCACAGGAGAGATCACGGAGATCCCCCTCGAGCAGGACGTTCCCTACCAGGTGGAGCAGCACGAGGGCATGTTGTACGTGGCCCACACCTACCTGAACCCCACGATCCGGGAGTTCGAGGAGTATCGCTACATCTCCCGTGTGAATCCGACCACCCAACAGGTTGAGACCTTCGACGTTGGCCCCCGGCTTAACGGGATCGCCTTCTCCGAAGGCCTGCTGTACGTGCTTCACGACGACGCAATCGAACCGCCCGTGTTGGAGGTTTACGACCCGGCAACGATGGAGAAACTAGCCTCCCACGAGCTGACCGCCCCCACCGGCGGGCACTACTACATTGGGGCCTTCGGCCTCGGGCTCCCGCCCGAGAAGTCCAGGTGACGCTGTGGGCGGGGCCATCATGGCCACCGCCCACAGCACTCATTCCGGGACCGAGGTCACTCGTCGGCGGCGCTCGGGTGGGTCATGTCGGCGGGAACCACCCACTGGTCGAACTGTTCGTCGGTCAGGAAGCCGAGTTCCAGAGCCGACTCGCGAAGCGAAAGGCCCTTGTGGTGGGCGTTCTTCGCGATCTTGGAGGCCTTGTCGTAGCCGATGTGCCGGTTGAGGGCGGTCACCTGCATCAGGTTGGTGTCCAGGTTGGCCTGGATCCGTTCCTCGTTCGGTTCGATGCCATAGGCGCAGTTGGAGTCGAAGGAGACGCAGGCGTCGCCGAGCAGCTGGATGGACTCGAGCACGCACCATGCCATGACCGGCTTGAACACGTTGAGCTGGAAATTGCCCTGGGAGCCTGCGAAACCGACGGTGGCGTCGTTGCCGAAGACCTTCGTCGCCACCATCGTCATGGCCTCGCACTGGGTGGGGTTCACCTTGCCGGGCATGATGGAGGATCCGGGTTCGTTCTCCGGGATGAGCAGCTCGCCGATGCCGTTGCGGGGTCCGGATGCGTACCAGCGCACGTCGTTGGCGATCTTCATCAAGGCATCACCCAGGACCCGCAGCGCACCGGAGACCAGCACCAGCGCGTCGTGGGCGCCCAGCGCCGCGAAGAGGTTGGCGGCCTGCTTGAACTCGATGCCGGTCTCCTCCGAGATCTTCTCGGCGGTGAGCGCCCCGAACCTGGGATGGGCGTTCAGGCCGGTGCCGACGGCGGTGCCGCCGATCGCCAGTTCACGGGCACGCGAGTCGGCGTACTCGATGCCTTCCAGGGCGAAGTCGATCTGGGCCACCCAGCCGGAGAACACCTGGCCGAGGCGGATCGGGGTGGCGTCCTGCAGGTGGGTGCGCCCGACCATGATCACGTCGTCGTACTGCTTGGCCTTCGCGTCCAGGGTGTCGCGCAGTTTCCGGACCCGCGGGTACATGGCCGCCAGCTCATTGACCACGGCGATGTGCATGGCCGTCGGGAAGGTGTCGTTGGACGACTGGCCGCGGTTGACGTGGTCGTTGGGATGGACGGGGGTCTTGGTGCCGAGTTCGCCTCCGGCCAGCTCGATGGCGCGGTTGGAGATGACCTCGTTGACGTTCATGTTGGACTGGGTGCCGGACCCGGTCTGGAACACCACCAGCGGGAAGTGGTCATCCAGTTTGCCCTCGATGACCTCGTCGCCGGCCTTGGCGATGAGATCGGCGATGTCGCGCGGAAGCTCCCCGAGCTCCGCGTTCGCCAGCGCCGCGGACTTCTTCAGGATGCCGAGCGCCTTGACCATCGGCCGACCCCACACGAAGGTCTCGCGCCCGATGTCGAAATTGTGAAGTGACCTCTCGGTCTGGGCACCCCAGTACCGGTCGGAGGCCACCTCAATGGTGCCCATCGAGTCGGATTCGGTGCGGGTGTTCGGTGTTGCCATGGGAACTCCTTTGCTCTGTCGCCAACGCCTCCAAGGTTATCGTCAACGAACCGGCATCGGGCCAGCGGGTGTTGCACACGTCTCCCGCTCTGCCGTTGTCAGCCCCGGGACGCGGGGCGGGAACGGGCACTCCATCTGCCGTCGTCGGTGCGGGCGACCACCAGGTCCATTCCGAATGTGGCACTCAGGTTGGCGTCGGTGAGCGTTTCCTCCAAGGGCCCGGCGGCAGTCACCCGTCCCCCGGAGAGCAGCAGGCAGTGGGTGACACCATCGGGGATCTCCTCGACGTGGTGGGTCACCAGGACGCTGGCCGGGGAGCCGGGGTCCTGGAAGAGCTCGGTCAGGGTGCTGACGAGAGCCTCGCGGCCAGCCAGGTCGAGCCCGCCGGCGGGTTCGTCGAGGAGCAGCAGCTCCGGGTCGGTCATCAGCGCCCGGGCGATCTGCACGCGTTTGCGCTCCCCCTCGCTGAGAGTCCCGAAGGTGCGATCCGCCAGGTGATCCACGTAGAGGGAGTAGAGCAGGCCGCGGGCACGTCCCTCGTCGCCACTGTCGTACTCCTCGCGCCAGCGCCCTATCACCGCCCAGGCGGCCGAGATCACCACGTCGAGGACCCGTTCCCCGGCGGGAATGCGTTCAGCCAGAGAGGAGGACGTCAACCCGATGCGGGGCCGCAGCTCGAACACGTCCACCCGGCCCAGCACCTCGTCAAGCAGGCGAACCGTACCGGAGGTCGGGAACAGGTTCGCGGAAAGCATGGACAACAGGGTGGTCTTGCCTGCCCCGTTGGGACCCAGCAGCACCCAGCGCTCGTCCTCTCCGATATTCAGGTTCACCGAATCCAACAGATTCGAGTTCCCACGCCTGACCGTCACATCTTCGAGCGCTGCCACCACTGCCATGCGGCCAACGTTACCCGTACCGGGGGTTTCGCGGGCAAGAACCTCGAATCCACCCGCGAAACCCTCCGGATCCTGTCAGGCTCCGGTGGAGTGGAGGCCGCCGTCGACGTGAATCATTTCACCGGTGGTGGCGGGGAACCAGTCGGACAGCAGCGCCACAACAGCCTTGGCGGTAGCCGTGGTGTCGGTGGGATCCCACCCGAGCGGCGCACGCTGTCCCCAGATGTCGTTGAACTCCTCGGCCCCGGGAATGGCTGTCTTCGCGATGGTGTCGATGGGCCCTGCCGCGACCAGGTTGGACCGGATGCCCTCGGAACCCAGGTACCGAGCCAGGTAGCGACTGGCCGATTCGAGCCCTGCCTTGGCCACCCCCATCCAGTCGTAGTTCGGCCATGTGACCCGAGCGTCGAAGGTGAGACCGACGATGGAGGAACCACGGTGAAGCAGCTCCCGGCAGGCCACCGCAAGCGAGACGTAGGAGTAGGTGGAGGTGTTCAGGGAGATCCCGACGTCCTTCCACTCGGTGTTCAGAAAGGCCCCGCCGAGAGCCCGCTCGGGATTGGCGAAGGCGATGGAGTGAACGACGCCGTCCAGGCGGTCACCGAAGTGTTCCCTAAGCTGCCCGGGCAACGCCGCGAGGTGCTCGGGGTCGGTGACGTCGAGTTCCAGCACGGGCGGAACGGTCTCCAGCCGCCCGACAGCACGCCGGGTAAGTCCGACGGCCCGTCCGAGGTTGCTGACGACCACGTTGGCACCTTCGGCCTGCGCGATCTCGGTGACGCGGTAGGCGATGGATGTATGCATGGTCACTCCGGTGACCAGGATGTTCTTGCCTTCGAGGATTCCCATGTAGATGCTCCTTGGTTTTTCTCAGTGGCCCATTCCGAGGCCGCCGTCGACCGGGATGACGGCGCCCGATACATATCCTGCCCCAACGAGGAACAACGCCGCGCCCGCGACGTCCTCGGCCCGCCCGAGGCGTGCTGCCGGGATTCGTTCCCGGTAGCCCTCGACGACCTTCTCGTCCAGTGCCGCAGTCATGTCTGTCTCGATGAACCCGGGAGTGATCACGTTGGCGGTGATGTTCCTGCCTCCCAGTTCGCGGGTGAGGCTGCGGGCCATGCCGATCAGCGCCGACTTGGAGGCCGCGTAGTTGACCTGCCCGGGCGATCCGAGCAACCCGACCACCGAGGAGATCAGGATGATTCTCCCGAACCGGGCGCGGGTCATGGGGCGGACCGCCCGCCGCACCACGCGGAAGGTGCCGGTCAGGTTGGTGTCGATCACCGCGTCCCAATCCGCATCCGACATCCGCGCCAACAGGGTATCCTTCGTGACACCGGCATTCGCGACGAGCACCCCCACGCTCCCCAGCTCGGCCTCGACCCTCTCGAAGGCCGCGTCCACCCGGGTTTGGTCCGTGATGTCGCATTCAACAGGCAGCACGCCCTCGGGGACCTCACCTCCGGCGCGATGGGTGCCCGCGACGCGGTACCCCGCGTCGCGGAACTTCTCGGCGATGACACGGCCGATGCCGCGCGTCGCCCCGGTAACGAGAACAACAGGCTTGTCTTGCACGGACCACACACTATCGTGGGCGCCGTGATGGTCGGTCGCCCCATTCCCGCGGGACTCTCTCGCGTGGTTTCCTGGCTCCGCTGCCCAGTCTGCGCTGCACCTCTGGAATTGACCGGCAGAACGCTCGGCTGCGAGAACCGCCATTGCTTCGATGTCGCCCGGCAGGGACACCTGAACCTGTTGCTGCGGGCAGCCCCGAAGAACGCCGACACCCCCGAGATGATTGCCGCACGCGACCGTTTCCTGTCCGCAGGCTGGTATGAACCACTGACCCGCACAGTGATCACCGCCCTGGATGGCGCCAGTCGGGTGCTCGAAGCGGGAGCAGGAACCGGTCACCACATCGCGGCCTTCCTGGACGCGGCCCCCGGGGCGACCTGTCTGGCGGTGGATGTCTCCCCAGCTGCCTGCCGCCACGCAGCCAGACGCAGCCCACGGCTGGGAGCCGTCGTCACCGACATCTGGCGTCGCCTACCCATTGCTACGGGAAGCCTGGATGCCGTGCTCTGCGTGTTCGCGCCCCGCAACCCGGCAGAGTTCGCCCGGGTGCTCACCCCAGGCGGACGGCTCGTGGTGGTGACCCCGGGCCGGGATCACCTCGTGGAATTGCGCAACTCGCTCGGGCTGCTGGGAATCGAATCCGAGAAACTGGAACGACTCGATCGTTCGATGACCGGTTTCAAACTCGTGGACCGCCAGGAACTGACCCACTCGTTACATCTCCCGGCCGAAGCAACCCGAGATCTCATCGCGATGGGTCCCAACGCTTTTCACCCCCACGCCGCCGTTCCTGACACAACAAAAACAACCGCAGCCTTCGTGCTCAGCACGTTTCACGCGCGAGACCACTGAGCGAAGTGCTACGGCACGGAACATGACCAGCGCGCGCGACGCGGAGAGAACTCCGTTGCGACCCAGGACGGTTTCATCGCATGAAAATTTTCAGGGCGCAGTGATGGTCGGCAGGGGGCAACCACAGCCAGCCTGCCCTCGGCGGGGACAAGACCAGCAACCATCATCCAAGGAACCTCTAGACTGACATCGTGCTGCATTCTGTCCCAGGTTCCCCGCAGGCCGACAAGGCGCGCCTGCGACTGGATCTTTGGGCACTGGCGGCCGTTGTCGTGTGCGCCTGCATGTTGCTTTTCACATCAGCGGAAGTGACCGAAAACGAGGTGGGTAAAACCGGGATCAGTCAGCTGCAACTTTTCCTGGTCCCAGCCGTTGCGTTCCTAGCCTTTGCTACAGGCATCAGGATGCGCTTCGATCCATATCATGGCCGCCCACCACGCTCCCTCGTCATGGCGACGACAGCTTTTCTCGGGCTTCTCCTGCTCGCTGCTTTGTCGCTGCCCTTGGCGAACCACGTGGCCAGTGTTCAGTACGACATTCCATCTGCCACGATCCCCGTACCGCTGGTCTACCTAGCCAGTCCCCTGGCATCGGCCGGATTGACCTGCCTACTGGCTGTCCTGGCTGTGGGCCTGGCTCCCCCCGATCAGTTGTTCCGCATCCTGTGGTGGTTCGCCGTGATCAGTGCTGCGGCCACGCCCGTAGCACTGGTCTGGAACGCCATCCACGAGGATTTGTTTGGTCGCTTGGAGACGAGGCTCGGGGGAGCAGCAGTCATTCACACCGTTTTCCTGTTGGGGATTTCCGTGTGCCTGGGAGCTGCGCTTCAAGGACATCGCAGGATCCTCTCGTCCTTGGCAGCTCTCGCCCATCTGCTGTGGTTCATAGCATCGGGTGCCCGAGCTGGGCTTGTCTCCTTGGGGGTTTTCCTGCTCCTGATGGCACTCCCGCCCCTCATCAACTCGGTGAGACGGCGTCCCACACGTCTGCCTTTCGTTGCCGCGACAACCCTCGTTGCCCTGGCGGCATTTCTGTTGACCGCCAGACATGTTCTGGGCAATCGAGGAGCGGACATCACCGGTGGCGGACGTGTGGAAACCTGGAGCTATGGCCTGCACCAGGTTTTCTCTTCCCTCCCCACCCTGGTCTTCGGGACCGGCTACGGGGTGCTGTGGCCTTGGTTTGCCTTCGAGACGCGGGCGCTACCGCAACCCGGTGCGCACGGCACCAAACAGATGCCTTTCGGACTCACACTCTCCCACGCACACAACCTCTATGTGGCCGTTTTCGCCGAGCTGGGGTTAATCGGTCTGGGGCTCCTCCTGATCACCCTTGGCACCACGTGCTGGGCATGGTGGCGGGCCCGCGGGGTCGTGGAACGCACCATGGCTGCGGGTCTTGTGGCCACACTCCCCAGTTTTTTCTTCGACACCTACCTGATCAAGAACTTTCCTGTCAGCTTCATCTGGTGGGCAGTCTTTGCTGCGTTGTTGACGATGCTCGGCAAGCGGGAGCAACCCGGCAGAGAGGAGCACCGTCGGAAAACAGAGCATGAACGCTCCCGTGCGCTCAGGATCGGGGCTCGCTGACCACCAGGCAGGCCGTCAGGTTCGCCCCTGCTGCTTCCAAGAGTCTCAGGGTTTCCTGAACGCGGTTGAGCGAATCCTGCCTATCCGTCAACAGCACTGTGACCTCGCCTCCCGACACGGCGCGCAGCGCCACGGGATCGGCTCCATCGGGAGCAGCGGTCACCGCGGCGGCCTCTGCGCCGAGTTGTTCACTAAGTCCTTGTCGCCACGGCCCCAGATTCACTCTTTCCCCGGTCCCAACCAGGACCACTTTCTCGGTCTTCGAATCCTTCAGGTGCGGGGAAAGCACCGCCGCCAGCTGCTCAAAAGCTTTCGCATCCGCTTTGGCGCGAAGCACCAATCGCCCACCGGCAGCCAGAGCACCACCGGATGCCACCAAAGGCCGCAATGCGGCAAGCCCCCAGACGATGATCAAACCCGAGATGATTCCCAACACCCCGCCAGCGGCCAAGGAAGCCCCCCGGCTGACACCGGTGGTGACCGTCCTCACAGGCGCCTCAACCGCTTCTGCCCTGAGCAACTGAGGATCTGCGGGATGTAGCCCCTTGATCTCTGCCACCATTTCATCAGCGAACGCCTTCGCAACCTTCACCGATTGCTCCTTGTCCGGCAGGGTGACCGTCAGGCTCAAAAGCTGATCCGAGAAAACGACCGTCGTTGCGCCCGCAACCTGCTCAGCCGTTAGCCCCGTCACCCGGGTGGCCACTCTCTCGGTGAGACGATTTCCTTGCGCGAGCACCTGATAAAGGGACATCTCGGAGCGAATCATGGACGTGACGCGTTGCGCATCCTCAGGGTTCCCCACTTCGGGGGCTGCCAGGACCACCACTCGCGACGTGGTGGTGTAGACGGTGCGAGCGACGTTGCCGACGGCCCAACCGCTCGCCAAACCCACCACGGTCGCAGCCGCAATCACCAGCCACGACCGCCTCAAGGCGCTCGCGAAATCGCGCAGGTTCATGTCACTCCAGGGCCGTTGACGTTCTAACGCCGCAATTATAACGACGATCGTTATAAACGGTCGAAACGGCTACAGCCCAAGGAACCTCCCGAACTCCTCGCACGCCAGCTCGGCCCGTTGCAGGGTGGGCATCTCGCAGAAGATTCGCAGGAGCGGCTCGGTTCCGGAGAACCTGGCGATGACCCAGCCGTCCTCGAAGTAGACCTTGCACCCATCCCGGTATGAGACCTCACGAACGTTCTCCGAGAATTCCGGCAGCAGGCGGTCCTCCATGAGGACTCTCAAGATCTCTGGTTTGCGTTCCGGATCGAACGCGAAATCGGTCTCTGCCATGTGGCGGGGAGCGAACTGTCCCGTGATCTCCTCGTAGATCTCGCTCATGGGTTTGCCGAC
>ERZ773042.2387-NODE-2387-length-10244-cov-7.111493_pt1 | contig 10244 bp, 11 predicted proteins | sample MGYA00511664_ERZ773042 | MGnify/ENA primary metagenome ERZ773042 (study PRJEB29015, sample SAMEA2737984) | human oral metagenome | biome: human oral; feature: human-associated habitat; material: dental | place: China | collected 2036 ... | reverse complement strand
CCACCATCCAGGTGCGCTTCATCGGGGAGGTGCCAGCCAGCATCTGGCAGTTCACCGGGGCAAGCCCCTTCGCCCGCCCCCAAGCCGCCAACCAGTACAACCGCGCCAGGCTGGACGCCCAGCAGCGCGCCACCCTCACCCAGCGCGATGTGCATGGCGGGCTGTTCGGCGGGTTTGGGTGGGAGTGGTGAGGAGGGTCGTCTCACCAAGTGAGACGGTCAGGCATCAGCAGAGCGCTCTCATATTGGAGGCATCCCCAAACATCGGTTGGTACCGATAGACAACCAAGCGTCCAGAAACCATATAGTCCACAATGACAACGCAGCAAAACTCTTGACAGGACAACTACCTCCAGCATTGGCACTTGCCGAGAACCGCCAGAAACAATCTTGTGAAGTTGCCAGCCAGTTGGCAGGCTACATCACGAACACATCACCGGCGACTTCCGCGATGCGCTCATCTCCCCCAGTATCTCTGTGGCTCATTCGAGGTGAAACCAATGACGGTTAATAACGCGAGCGCTCCCACGAGCGAGCGAACATCCTCTACTGCCGTAATGTGCCACGTGCTCGACTGCGTAGATGCAACCTACATTACCACAAGAACACTACGAAGTAATTACCGCTAATTCGACAATAACGCGCACACTCAACGCAAAATGGCAAACTACAGCAACGACACTGAACCAATTGTCAACGAATCAGCTCCCAAAGAACGTGACACGACACATGCCTTAAAACTAAAGATAGCTATTGGCGCTGCAGGAACCGCATCCGAAGCCATAGTGAGTTATTTTCTATCCAAGTTATTTCAGACTGACTTCATCATTTGGAAAAACTGGTTAATCGCAGCAATAATTGTATTTCCATGGTTAGTGGCAGCGCTTTTCAAAAGTTCCAAAAATAAAACTCTGTCACCATCATTTGAAACACAGCAATCATTGTCCCTGCTCGGCATCGACAAGAGTTCACCGAATCAGCTAAGCGAATCGAATTGGACACCAGAATGCTGCATCAAACGCACTCGTCATTCTTTAGATTTCATAGGAATGTTAGCGTCGAAATGGATAAACGACCCACCAACAAGATTAGCATTCGATAGACTCCTCGACAAACTTGACGAAACGGGAGGACGAGTTCGCTTTATTCTCATAAATCCCGCCGGAACTTCAATAAAAACTCTCGAAAGAGTGCGTGGAAGTGTAGTAAGTACCGATGCTGTTCGACACCTACAAAAACTTCAGAGAAAGCACAAGTCGTTTAGGATAAAAGTCTACGATACTCTCCCGGTATTCCGACTAGTTAGCATTGACAACACGGAAATGGCGGTGCAAGCATATCACATGAAAGACACGCAATATCTTCGTTCACGATACGGATGGAATGAGCCTCAACTTGTCTTGAATCAAAGTGCGGAATATTCAATTGGTGAAGGATTTTCGGCATACTTTAACGTTTTATGGGAAAGCACGGAGTCGCTAGAAGGAGCATTAAAATGAATCAGTACGGAGTTGTTCTCGGCAGATTTCAGCCAATTCACCTAGGTCACGTTGAATACATTCAAGCGGCACGGGACAGATGCGATCATCTAGTGATTGGAATAACTAACCCCGACATCGAAGCGCTCACCAAATGTCAATCAGATCCGAAACGAGGAATCTCATCCTCAAATCCATTCACATTTTTTGACAGAATGAGACTACTTGAAATGACTTCTCGTGAATACGGCTGGACGTCGCGTGACACAAGTATCGTACCAGCTGATTTAGAATCACCTAGATACCTACGTCAGACCTTTCCTCCGATAAATCTAACGACGGTATTCACTACAATATATGATCGTTGGGGGGAGGAAAAGACTAACTTTATCAAAGAGCTGGGATACACGACCGAAGTACTTTGGAGACGGTCAATGGATTCTCGAATAACTTCCGGAACCGAAATTCGTAAAATGGGAGCGGCAGGAGATCTGGAGCAATGGCGCGAAAAAGTACCCAAATCAACTATTGATTATCTATCAAAATTATTCGACAAATAGACTAGGAGACCGCTGTGCAGATCATTAATGGCCGTACCGAACTATCTCGTCATCGTTATGGTAACAAAGCTGCGAACATTAATATCCTGCTAATGAATGGACTGTATTCATTACCGGGTGTTGCTATAGACCCAACCGAATGCATCGATGCCAATTACCTACACGTCGTGCTAAAAGAAATAAAGAATAAAAACAACAATGGATATATCGTCAGAAGTTCCGGGCTCTCCGAAGATGGCGTTGAATCATCCTTGGCGGGTCACTATCTTTCGGTTCCCTTCTGTAAGAATGAAATAGAAATTGCGGCAGCAATCCAACGAGTTAGAGCTTCAGGAACGAATGTATCATGCTTTATCCAGCCGATGATTGAGCCGATATTGTCGGGTGTTTCCATGACGATCAATCCTCTAAACTATGTACGTCAAAACACTACGGAATACGTCGAAGGGCATTTGGAGAAAATAGTAAACGGTACGTCTTCCAGTCATATGATTCAACAACAAGATGTCTCCTCATTAAATGAACGTTCACTATCCAAAAGACTTGATACAATCATCAAAAGGCTCGAAGAGATATGGACTGACCCCCTCGAAATCGAATGGGCGATCGACAATAATGATAACCTCATTATCCTACAGGTACGTCCTGTAGTACTTCCTAAAAGCGGTGTCTATTCCATCACCGATAGCAAACTTCCTTCAATTGCGACTAAACATCCGAAAATTAAGTTTCGAAGAAAAATGCATGCAATTGAAGCTAGCGTCAGTGATGCCTACGTGCTTCTCATCACATCAATCGAAAGTTTGTCACAAACTATGCTACCTCAAATTGAGGGGGCGGGAATCAGTGTGGTGCTTCTACATCCTTCCAAAGTCAACGGGAAAATAGCAAGATGCTTTGTTCCCGTAGAGGGCAGTGATGTGTCATTCTATGTTGGTGAATGTCGGCGCTACGCTATTCGGCGATACCCCGAAAAAGCGCAGTTATTAGATGCGCTCCAAAGTATTTCCAAAGAGGCCCTATTGGAAAATCGTTTAGTCGCAATAATTGTGCAAGCCATACTTCCAGCTCGATGGACAGGAATATGTACGGTAATGGATGATCACCTGGTCATGGAAATCGCAGTTGGTCACTTTGTTCCTAAAGGTATAGTTCCGACCAGCCGCTACGTAATAACAAGAAACGATAGCTTAATCGACGTTGAATACAATCATCAAGATACAGCTTATCATTTTATTGACGGACATGTCGTCGAAGAACAACTTCCTTGTGATTCTTTTCTATCGAATCAGGATGCCATATATGTTGCTGAACAATTATTTTGTCTTGGTTCCCATCTTGATAAGGGCTCTATCGAATTCGGGATACTTGATGACGATGAAAATACTCTCAAGGTATACGTGATTGATGAGCTTGAGTCGGAAGACGCGTCTGAGGTTGGTGTTGATGATATAGCGAGAGGAATAATCTCAATTGGGCGCGGTGGTGGGAAGACTTTCATCGTGACAAACGATGATACAACACGATCGTTCGATGCGCATGCTCTAGATACAGTGACAGCAAACTCTCTTGATTTTTCTGCTCCTATCACCATATTAGCCGATAACGCAACTACATCCTTACTCGAAGTAATTCGTAAACTACCTCGGGGATCCGCGGTTATTTTCAATAAGTGCAGTATACTGAGCCATGTTGCAGTTGTGTTGCGGGAAATGGGTATTCCTGCAGTCAAGGTGAATACCTCGAAGTTTGAACAGTTATGCCTAGCTGACAGAATTGAAATAGATTCGTCTAGACAAGAATCGATTGAAGTAATTAACTAAATGTGAGAGAATACAAGAATGGTAAATATCGTTACTTCATATGTAAATCCAGATACAGATGGTGTTGCCTCTGCACTTGCAATTGCGGCGTATCCAAGTAGTTTTCATCTCCATGGAAAGTGGGATGCGGTATTTAGCGGTGTCTTGAATCCGGAAACCAAGCATTTTCTTTCTATCCGTAATATCGAAGCTAGTGTATCGAATCTTGTGCCCGAAAACATCAATTCCTTAACTTTAGTTGACACGCATGAACGTAATGGGTTACCTGAATGGATTTCTAGCGACTTTCATGTTCAACTCATCATCGATCACCATATGTCAGCATCTAGCAATACAGTTAGCGCTGACCGTTTAATTAATGAAGAAGTTGGAGCTGCAGCTACCATTGTTGCCGAGTTTCTTATTCAAACAGGTGTGTCGATCTCTGCTGACATCGCTTACGTACTACAAATGGCTATTTTAAGTAACACTTCATTATTTTCGACATCGTCAACAACACAGCGAGACCGAGACGTTCTGACTCAATTAGGGATCTTCTCAAACTTGGATAATGGTACAGCGTTTTTTATGGCAAAGCAAGGAAGAGAAAAACTTCTTGCCACACCGTTAGATAAACTTATTCTCGGAGATGTGAAACGCTTTTCGTTTGGCCCCCATAATTACGTAGTCTCTCAAGTTGAGGGAACCAATATTTCTGATAGAATACACTCCCTGTCGCTCAAAACTTTGGTGCGTAAACTGGCTCCCGTCGAAAAGTCTTCTACTGTCGTCATCAATTTGGTCGACATTCCGAACGGATGCACTTACATTTATATAGATGACACTAGTTTTAGACACCTTTTTTATGAATATGCAAGGATTTCGGCTTCTTCGTTGCCTGAAATGAAGGGAGATTGGGTAGTACTGCCGTATGTTGCCATTCGAAAGACACATATAATACCCTGGTTATCAAAAATAGCCAATAACGCTATTTAGAGCTTCCGATATGTTCATATGTTCCAGATACGTCCAAACTCGAAATTCTCTTCGTCGACAAGTTCTACGCGACGGGGTCGAGAGCCCCGGGGCCTCTACCAGCGCCTGACGCAGGACTACCGCGCAGAGGAACCCACGCTTTGGGGAGGCACCTGATGCAACAGCTCATCAGCTCCCTGAAGCAGGCATCCCGGCCGGACTGGACGAGATCACGACCCTGACCGAAAGAGCCGCCTACATCCTGGCCTACTTCGATCATCCTGGTTCCTCCTACGGGCCTACCGAGGCGGTCAACGGACGCTTCGAGCACCTACGGGGAAATAGCCCTGGGATTCAGAAACCTGGCCGGCTACAACAAGCGCGTCCACTCACTGACTGCCACCATGACCTGGGTATGCGCCGCCCTGCGTCGGGGCTCGCGCGTTCACGACGACACCGTCTGGCTGGTCGACTCCACTCCCATCGAGTGCGCCCGCTCACGACCCACCGTGATGCGCTCAGCCCTGGCGGGATGGGCCGAGTACGGGTGACTAGCGCCTCCCACTCACGCTTCTTCTGGGGCCTGCGCCTGCACCTGGTGTGCACCGTTCACGGTCTTCCGGTGGCCTGGGCAGTCACCAGTCCCAGCCAGGACGAGCGCGAGGTCCTGCGCAGCATGCTCGAGCACCTGGCGCCCACCAGCGCCCACACGATCATCGCCGACAAGGGCTACCGCTCCAAGGACCTGGAGGACGACCTGAACCAGGCAGGGCTGACCCTGCTGCGCCCAGCCGCACGCAACGAGACCCCACGGCCCGGCGCCGGTCTCCTGCGCCCGTTACGCCAGAGGATCGAGTCCGTCTTCGACACCCTCACCGACCAGCTCGGGCTCGAGCGGCACAACGGGCGCACCCCCACCGCAGTCACCGCACGCGTCGCTCAACGCATCCTGGCCCTGACGGCCGTCATCTGGCACAACGACAAAACCGGCAACCCCCACCTACGCTCCCTGACCCCCTACGACCACTAACCACCCACACCCCCTTGGAATCAATCATCTAGGATTCCGCAACCTCACCCACTACACCATCCGCAGCCTCATCCACACCGGACGCCTCAAAGACCACCTGACAACAACCACCCAAACCAGACGACAAGCCCCACCCACCACACCCCCAAACACGAAGAGCCACCAAATTCTGGCAAGCATAGTCGACAAATTACATGATAGAATCATGCCATGAACTATCACTTCGAATAGCGGATTTCTGGGACGCATGCACGAACGCTGGCAAATGTAGCAATCCACTACCTAATCACCTGCCCAAAATTATTGAGCACAGTGACGACGATTTCACCACTGCAAACTTCGCCAACTTAGTTATTAAAGCCCCTCAGCAGAAGGATGTCAAAATGCGGGCAAGGCTTGCACTGCAATCACACTCAACTGCATCTGCGGCCCCATTACGGAACTACAGCATCCAAATCTCACCCACGAAAGTATACTATTGAGAGATCTCGCTAATGAGATTCGCGATCTCAGAGAAATCAAGTCGTTCCTTAACCAAGCCAGGTTCTCAGTGAACCGCATAGGTACTGACCCAAGCATCCACGACACAACCCCGGCCAGAGAACTGACACTCAATATAGACAGAGAGGAGAATATATTTCAATCACTTCCCTCAGCGGTAACACTCATTGACATCAATCAAATCAGCACCAAAGAACCGTAGAACCTCAAATAAGCCTTCACAAAAGAGGTGGAAGTTTCTTATGGTCCACCAAATAGTGACGCACTCTTTGAGATTATTGTACAAATTTACATGAAAGGAGAATGTGCTAATGCGATTCTCTGAAGCATTCGGGATTGAGCGTACAGATCAAGACGACTGGTTCGACCCGGACCTATCCATCGACACGCCGTTGTTCGTTGATCCCATCATGCTTCTCCAGGACTCACCATATTGGAGGAAAGCCCATGAAGAACTGGTGAACCACTTTGGCCACTGCTATCCCTTGGTAGCCAAGTCCATCTCACTGACATCAAATAGCGCGAAAGTCGCTCAAAAGCTTCTCACGTTTCCCGAACCGTCCGAGTTCTGCTTGGGATATACGGCATCAGGAACTGCAGGGTCCGGCTCCGGTCGCGGCTTCGCTCGTTCCTTGGTCGATGGAATTAAAGTTGCCATCAAAGCAGGATTGGACGTTCCCGCTCACATTGAAGAACTGGGCATTCTGAACGAAGGATTCGGAGCAGACCGCATCTCGGACGCCACGTGTAACGTCTTGAAGCATCGTTTCATTGCGTACACTCAGGAAGCATGCCGACGACATGACATTCCGATGTACACCCACTCCATTAAGAACAGCCGGGTCGATCTGTCTATCAATCGATGGATCACAGAACAAGTGCCTTTGCCGAGTACCCCCATAGATAATAGACCAATAATCTTGGTGCCGGAAAGATTCTTAAACGACCTGCCAGTTCTTAACGCGGATGACTGGTTCAACTCCAGCCTCAACGCGGACCTCCGCACCGACCTGAACATCAAAATTGGCGAGCGTGTCTCGAAATCAAATGTGGTGAACATCGCTCGAAAACACGCCGATCGTGTCCGCCGCTGGACAGAGCATCAGGCATCTCGTCACGACCTCCAAGGATATGACTTCCATCATGATCCGCTAGGCGTAGTACAGTTTGACAGACTACCAGTCACCTTCGCTTTGGCGAATCCTTTAAATGCTCCCTGGAAACCACCAGCAAACCAAATGGAACTATCGGAGCTTGTTGCCGACATCTTGGACAAGTTTAAAACTTTCATTGAGGAGCAACGAGGATGGGAACTTTTGTGGAACGCAGATGGCACCGAGAAGCCTGAATCAGCCATTCAACTGCTCTTTCTTGGCATGGCTCGCCATTACCTAGCCCAGTACAACGTGGAGGTAGACCGTGAGGTGGAATTAGGACGGGGCCCTGTCGATTTTAAATTATCGTGTGGCACGAGTATGAAGTTACTTATCGAGATTAAGAAGGTACACAACGGCAAGTTCTGGAACGGCCTGGAGGCCCAGTTGCCAAGCTACATGGTGTCGGACGGGACAGACGAAGGTTGGTTCGTGGCGGTTCGTTACCGAGACCGCAAGAGTTCTGAACAGCGAGTGAAAGAACTCCCCATGCGGGTTCGCGCTTTAAACGATAATGGAAAGCATTTCAAGTCTCTTGTAATCGACGCTCGACCGAAGCTCTCTGCTTCCAAACTATGATACTTTGCTCTTCAGTAGAGTCTCAGAGTAACCATTCTCTGCACTGGATTTTTCCCAAGATTCGGGGAGGGGATGTAGTCACACTGTGACAGCTCTCGCTGCATTATGCGTGACTATCCAGCTTTCACAGCTGACATGCGCCGCTGAGCTGAACTTGATCCGATGAATCACGCAGGCCCGAGGACAGCCTTAACCTCAAGTCGGGAGACACGGTTGCGATCTCAATGTCTGCAGGATTTTCGGCAGCGTGGGTGAGACGACTCCAGGTCGTTGGTGTCTATCACTGCTGCAACACGCCGTCGCCAAACGCTGAGGAAGACAGAATCGTGGCTGACGCTGGACCTCGCACGATTGTTCGCTATATCTCTATGGACAGATTCCGTCGAGTGGGAAGAGACATACACCGTGCGGGCCACACCACTTGGAGATGTCTTGTCTCCCTGCTCCGAGGAAGTCGCGCATAGGACAGTACCCGGAGTGAAGACAGCGCGCAGGGCGACCTCGTCAGGGATGTCTCCCCCGCGGTCGGGCTCTCCGACGGGCTTCAGGTCGCTGGTGGCGGCATAGGCATCGAGCTGATCACTAGTTACGGCCTCGGTGACGTCAGCGGCTGTGTGAGTCATGCTTACTTTCCCTAAAGGAATGTCTAGCTTTCGCGGTACAGAACCGGCGTAACGCTAGTTCCTGTTGCATGTGCCCTGGCGGAGACCGTTTCTTGCCAGTCACCGACGTTGCGGTCGTACCTTATGTCGCGCATTCGAGGGATAAAGGGTACGAAATCACACAATAAGGCACGAACACACGGACACCTCATCGTGCTTTCACAACAGGCCCCAGGACCACGTGGATATTCCCGACTTCTCAGGTGATATGGAAGCGCTTGTTCGCGCTCCGGCGAGTCATTCCCAACACATCCTCGATCGCTTGCCACGACAGACCGACATTACGTGCGTCCATTACAGCCTCATCGAGTGCACGCTCAGCGGCCCGGAGGCGTATCTGCGCGACCGCAATTTTTGCGAGAGCGGGATCGTCGACCGTAGCCACAGGATCCGGACCATTCCCGTCATCGGAGTTCTCGATCTCGTCAAGCATCTCTTCGACAGTTTTCATATTCACTTCCTGCTCAAGAACTTCTCGCGCGGCCATAGCATGAAAAACGAAGTTGTCATCATTGACACGGAACTCGAACAAGCGACTGACGAGAGACTCCGATAAAGATGACGCAAGCAGTCTGACGGAAGATCTAGCACATGTGACACCCATTCGGGCACCCTTACCCTATTTTCGGCGATAGACTTCACGGCGGTGGCCAACGGCGAGGACGAGGACTACCAGGATTCCGTCGTCGATTTCGTAAATGATGCGGTAGTTACCGGTGCGCACGCGCCACTCGCCATGCCCTCCAACGAGTTTCTTGGCGCCAGCTGGGCGGGGCTCCTGAGCAAGCAGCTCAACGACAGCCTGAATCCTGCGTTGGGTGCGGCCGTCCAGCTTGCGCAGTTGACGGGCGGAGGCCGGGCTGAACTGGATCTGGTAGGTCATGCGAGTCCGAGGTCAGCCTTGACCTCGTCCCAGGGAATGGTGCCGTACTCTGCAATCTCGGCACGGGCGGCGTCGGCGGCCTCAATGTCCGCCAGATCCTCCGCCGCCTGAGTAAGGCGCTCCAGGTCGTCGGCGTCGATCACCGCGGCCACGCGGCGGCCCCGGCGGGTGAGGAACACGGGCTCATGGCTCGCGCGGGCGTCGTCGACAACATCGTCGAGTCGGCTACGCGCAACAGAGACAGGCAGGTCAGACATGACCTCCAGTATGGGTGAAGACCGCGAATACCTACGCCTTATCTCAAGAAGCGACTCGGGCTCCGCTTCTCCTTTCCCCTCACTGCGGTAGCCTCTGACCTGCGGGATCCATCTCCCGGAACAACGACGATCCGCACAAGACCATGCCGGCCCCAGCACACACCATTCCCGTGCCATATCCGCACCCACCACGCACAACCGACACGCTCCACCTATGACTCTCCTCCTCCCCAGCCTTCAGGCCGAACGCATCAGGCGATCCATCGTCGACTATCTGTCGACGACCTTCGCGCTCACCGACGCCGAGCCGCGGCGGGTGCTCGCCGACTTCCTGGAGGACGAGGAGCAGGGGGTCTTCGTCGGC
>ERZ773042.2385-NODE-2385-length-10248-cov-2.293829_pt1 | contig 10248 bp, 9 predicted proteins | sample MGYA00511664_ERZ773042 | MGnify/ENA primary metagenome ERZ773042 (study PRJEB29015, sample SAMEA2737984) | human oral metagenome | biome: human oral; feature: human-associated habitat; material: dental | place: China | collected 2036 ... | reverse complement strand
TGGACTGCAAGTTGACGTCTCTGATAGAAAAATCTCGATCTATAGATGCACTGCGAGCGTAAAAGAGCGCTTGCTCTACCAGAGTTTCAATCTTGGTAAGTTGCGTTTGCACGTCATCCATAGGTAGCGATGGATTATTTTGAGCAACCAAATGAGCCGCAGCAATAGGAGTCTTAATCTCATGCACCCACATCTCAATGTACTCGCGATATTCCTTTGATCGCATATGCTCATCAGCAAGCTTGTCCATCATAGACTTAGACATGCTTGAAAGTGCATCCTTAAAAAGCTGTTCTTCCAGCGTTGAAGGCGTGTCCAGCATGGTAGGAACCAGATAGCTCTCTTTATCAGTTGCCGCTAAATTCTCAGCAAGCTGCTGGTAGAACCAACGACGATGAAAATAATCAGCAAGAAGTGCAGCCGCTCCTATTACCCATAAAACCAAAATACAGTAGGCAATAGCAAACACGTTAAGTCCAACGCCCTTAAGCATAAAGCCAATTAACGTGCTGCTAGCTATAAGCGCAAGAAAGAATATAGTTCGATTTTTTAGATACTTAAAAAATGTCATTGCAGCCTACTCAATAACGTAGCCAAGTCCGCGGCGTGTCATGACAAAGTCCTCAACGCCAATACTTGCAAGAGTATTTCTGAGGTGGCTAATGTTTACCGTCAACGTATTGTCATCAACAAACTCATCCGACTGCCACAGCTCCTCTTGAATACGCTGGCGAGAAACAACCGTTCCTGCATTTTGCATCAAAAGCGAAAGTATCCTGAGCTCGTTTTTAGTCAGCTCAACACTCTTCTGATTTGCAGAAACCTTGCAGGAAGAAGAATCAAGCGTTACGCCTGCATGTGAAAGCTTTGTTCCAGTTGTAACATCGCTATTTGAGCGCCTCAAAACTGAGGTTATATGCATAAGCAAAATCTGAGTGTTATAGGGCTTGGCGATAAAATCGTCCGCTCCTAACGAGAGCACCATAAGCTCATCAAGGTCAGTATTTCTGCTGGTAACTACAATGATGGGAACGTTTGAGAGTTGTCGTACTTCTCGACAAATCTGTTGTCCATCAATGCCAGGGAGGTTAAGGTCCAACAGAACCAGGTCTGGATGAGCAGCAATAATCTGTTGAGGTACAGACTCAAAAGACGTGAGCGCCTGGGCCTCAAGGCCGTTTCTTTGTAGCAGGAGCACCAGCTCTTGCTGAATCTGATGATCATCCTCTACTACCAGGATTTTTGTCATACACACTCACCTCCCGTTGTGCTACGCAAGTCCCACAAAGCGCTGGGCGTTTTTCCACAGTATGGTATAGGTCTTCTCTTTGGGGATATCAAGTCGCTGCCAACGAAGCTCCGCAAGGCGCTCAACGGTATGCACCACCATCGCTGGCGTACACTCCCCTCCACGTAAAGGCTCTGGCGCCATATAGGGGAAATCAGTCTCTGAGAGCAGTTGTGCCTCTGGACAGGAAATCATTGCAGCTCGAATATCATCTGAGCGCTTAAAGGTTGCTGCGCCACCAAAGGCTACAAAACAACCAAGGTCTGCAAAGGGCTTCATAACCTCAGGACCATCGGTATAACAGTGCAGGTCACAGCCTACCTTAGGCACGCCCATACGGTTTAATATTTCAAGCGCCAAATCATGAGCGTGCGTATCATCAGCACCGTCACGCAAATGCAACTCAACGCGTTGATTATACTCGTGCGCAATGGAGAGCTGTTGCTCAAAGACCTTACGCTGGACCTCTTCTGAAACCTCACAGTATGGTCCAAAATCAAGGCCAATCTCTCCCACACCAACGCAAAGAGGGTGCTCAAGCAGTTCAAACAAGCGCTGTTCAGCCTCTTGGTTATAGTCTGGTGCGCTATAGGGATGCGCGCCAACCACAAAATACGTGTGCTCAAACAAATACTCTGCTGGAAGATCACAGGGTGCACAGAGATTTGCCTCAGCCAGTTTTGTATATGCAGCGCGAGCCGCGCTAAGAGTAGTTTCGAACCATGCAATAAAAGCACTGGTATCTGACCACTTACGAGGAAACTCCGTGGCAATGTCTACCGGCACAATAAGCATACGAACGCCCGCTGCGGCCGCACGTGCAAGAGACTTTGCAGCATTATGCTCATGCAGACTGCCTAAGTGGCCATGAGTATCGGCAACAGGAGCCAAAACACGCGGAGTTAAACGAGGCGTGCCGTAAATATCATGGAATAACTGACTATCAGAAAACGAAAGTGCTTCCACTTCTTCTGCTGGTAAATGATGCTTTTTCTTACTCACTCAAAGGCTCCAAAGCAGCTGTAAGACAAATAAAGTCTTGGCTGGTCAAAACTTCTGCACGCGCAGTAGGTGCAATTCCTGTGGCGAGAAACGCCTGGTCTAGCTTGTCTTTATCAAAACCAGAGGCGCTCATTGAATTACGAATGGTCTTTCTGCGCTGTGCAAAGGCAGCGTCAATGACCCTCATGGTATGCAAGAGCTCTTCTTCAGAAAGAAGCTTGGAGGTCAGCGGGTTTCTCGCCTGGGTGCGATCAAGACGGACCACAGCAGAGTTGACGCGTGGTGGAGGCATAAAATTGCCAGGACCTACTTCAAACCTGCCAGTAACCTGCGCAAATAAAGATAACTTTGCAGTATAGGCACCATATGCCTTGGTAGAAGGCTTAGCGGCAATCCTATCGGCCACCTCGGCCTGCACCATGACTACCGCTCGCTCAAGCGAAGGAAGCTCTTGGAAGAACTTGAGAATCAGCGTAGCCGCCACCTGATACGGCAGATTGGACACAAACTTAGTTGGCATCGGAGCGCTCGTCGCTGCGTCATGAGCAACGGTCGGAATCGTGCTGTAAGCCTCAGCAAGCTTCTGCGGCGTGATAGCCAGAGCATCTCCCATAACCAGCGCAAACGAGTCTGGATGAGGCTCCTTGCAGGTTACCGCTAAGACTTGCTCAAGCTCAGAGTCCGCCTCAAGCGAGCAGACCGCAAGAGCGTTGTCGAGCAAGGCCACCGTGAGAGTACCCAAACCGGGTCCAACCTCAACGACAACATCGGTAGGCTGAACCTCTGCAAGCTGAACGATTTTCTCGATAACGTGATCTTGCACCAAGAAGTTTTGGCCCAGCCTGTATTTGGTGGCAAGGCCAAAACGTTCCAGCGTTTCTTTAGTGGCGCGCTGATTAGCAAGCCACGATGTCTGATGCGATGCGTGCTCCGACACGATTACTTGCTTGCAAGACGTGGGAACAGAGCGTCTCCCTTAGAGACAGCCAGGCCACCGTGAAGCTTGCCCCATACGCACTCGCTACGGGTGTTGGTAGAGGTAATCTCTGCCTCGTCAAGGCTCATACGGCGCAGAACCTCTGCGGATGTAGTAGGCATAAATGGCATGAAGAGATGTGCGCAAATGCGGATAGACTCAAGCAGCGTATAAATAATCTCCGCAAGCTCAGTTGCTCGCTCTGGGTCTTTTGCCACCGTCCAAGGAGCAGCATCCTCAATATAGTGGTTAGCTGCGTGAACAAGCTCCATAATGATGTTCTTGGCACCTACGTAGTCCATCTTCTCCATGCACGCGGCGTAGCGGTCATAGATGCCCTCAGCCAGCTTACGCAGCGGATGATCTGCAGCAACAGAAGATCCATCAAAAGTTGGAGTGACACCCTCAAAGTACTTATCGCTCATGTTAAGAGCGCGAGAAACCAAGTTACCCCAGCTATTTGCCAGGTCTGCGTTATAAACCTGCTCCATGCGCTCAAAGGAAATGCCGGAGTCCTCACCAGGGGTGACGTCAGTCATGAAGTAGTAGCGGTAACCCTCAACACCTAGTAGGTCCAAAACGTCCTTAGGTGCAATGGCGTTTCCGCGAGACTTGCTCATCTTCTCAACAACGCCAGTCTCAGAATTACGGACGTTCAAGAAGCCGTGAGCAAAGATGTGCTCAGGTACGGCCTCACCAAGAGCCATAAGCATTGCAGGCCAAATGACGCAATGGAAGCGGATGATGTCCTTACCAACAACGTGCATCTGAGCTGGCCAGAAGCGCTTTCTCATAGCAGCAGCCTCTGGGCTATCATCACCGTAGCCAACAGCGGTGTAGTAGTTGAGAAGAGCGTCAAACCAGACGTAGGTTACGTGAGACTCATCAAAAGGAACTGGAACGCCCCAATCAAAGCTGGTGCGGGATACAGAAATATCCTGAAGGCCAGACTCAACAAAGCTGCGGACCTCGTTTGCGCGGAAATCTGGCTCAATAAAATCTGGGTGCTCAGCATACAGCTCAAGCAACTTGTCCTGGAATGCAGATAGCTTGAAGAACCAAGACTCTTCAGAGACGCGCTCAAGCTCACGATGACAATCTGGGCAGAGGTGTGCACCCTTGCAACCAGCCTCTTCATCTGCTTTCTCTACCTGAGTCTCAGTAAAGAAAGTCTCCTCGTGGATGCAGTACCAACCATCATAAGATCCCTTGTAGATGAAGCCTGCCTCACGCATACGCTCCCACAGATACTGGACAGCCTTTACATGGCGCTCATCGGTAGTACGGATGAAATCATCGTATGAAATGTTGAGCTCTTCATAGAGTCCCTTGAAGAAAGGAACCTGGGAGTCACACCATGCCTGTGGAGACAGTCCGTGATCAGCTGCAGCAAGAGCGACCTTCTCGCCATGTTCGTCCATACCGGTGAGGAAAAATACGTCGTAACCAGCAGCGCGTCTAAAGCGAGCCTGGATATCGCAGAGCAGGGTGCAGTACGCAGTTCCTAGGTGTGGCTTTGCGTTGACGTAATAAATTGGGGTAGTAATAAAATATGACGGCTTGACCTCGGGCATAATGACTCCCTTTGTGTAAGTTGCAATAACTTATCCAGTATAGAGCAAATGCTGGGCGTTCTTTGTGTTGGTGTGGTGATTATGCCTCGTGAGCAAGAATTGCCTGGTATGCCTCATCACGCGCAATACCAAACTTCTGAGCAAGCTCCTTGGCCAGGACTGATTTTCTAGTACCAGCAGCAAGACCGGCCTCTATTGCGTCTTCAAGCGAGAGCTGAGGCTCTCCTGCTACCTGTGACGACGCAGAGGCAAGCTCTTCTTCTGTGGGAGCTGCAATGACCAGAACACACTCGCCTTTGAGGTTCTCTTTTGCAGCAAGTGTCTCAACAAGGCAAGGCGCCACATCGCGCACTACTTCTTCGTGCAGCTTGGTGAGTTCTCTGACAAGAGCCAACTGCCTGGTTGGAAACACCTCGGCTATGGCCTCAACCGTTGCAAGTACCCTAAACGGAGACTCATACAGCACAATGGTGCCGGGAATTTGTGCAAGCTTCTGCAAGCGCTGAACAATCTGCCCGTGCTTTCTGGGCAAGAACCCTTCAAAGAAGAAATGGTCACTTGCCAGACCCGATGCAACAAGCGCACAGGTCACCGCAGAAGGGCCCGGAATAACTTCCGTTGCAAGGCCTTCTGAAAGCGCCGCATCAACCAAATGCTGACCCGGATCAGAGATGCCTGGCATACCTGCATCTGACACAAATGCAACGCGCTGACCTGCACGAAGCCTCTCAAGCGTTGGCTCGATTTGCGACTCAATAATGTTTTGATCACAGCGCTGCAGTGGCACATGAATGTCAAATGCCGAGAGGAGCTTTGAGGTCACGCGCGTGTCCTCACATAAAATGACATCTGCTGCTGCAAGCGTTTCTTTAACGCGCGGTGACGTATCCGAAAGGTTACCAATAGGCGTGCCCACAATAGACAGTTTACCTGCTAAAAGAGTAGATTCTGTCATTACTCGAGCATTCCCCTCTCAAACGTTGCAAGCGCAACACGTGCGTCCCATGCAGCTAAAAATGCAGAGGTCTTCCAGGTCTGGAAGAACCATGCAGGACACGTATTGTACACTTTGAGCTGGCTGGAAGTGTAAATGCGCTCAAGTGCAATTCTTCCTTCTGCCGTCATAGCGCCATCAATGCTTGGCAGTGACGCAGACCACTTGCCCACCATGACCGGCAGACCACCTGAGGCAGAGGCCTTCAAATACGCTTCGTTTTTATCAATGAGCTGCTGTACACCGCGAGGACCCGAACAATCAATTCCCTCGCAGGGTTTATCAAGGTGAGCGTCAAGCCAAACGTTTTGATAGGCCTGCTGGCTCATAAAACGCCTAAATCCCTGAGGCCAACCACCATCTGGGAGAATGACCACAGGCTCTTCTCCTGCCACAGATCTAATAGCCTCATAAGCACGACGATAATAGTTTCTAAGAGAATGGCCAGGAATACCATCAGTGAGCTTAAAGCCCTTGCGCATACGAGGCTTTACCTCATCAGCTACCTCAATGCCATAAAAACCACTGCGGTGAGCATAATGAAGGGCAAGTTTATGCAGAATAGAAAGAGATTTCTCCCCAGAAATTCTGGTACGTGGAGCACCACCTGGCTGATTATCCAAGCCATCAGGCAAACCTGGATTGACTGCCAGTACAAAAATAACGTGCAAGCCAAGCTCTTCCGCCCATTCAAGAGCTCTATCAAGCTCAGTGATACAGCTTACATATGGTGTACCAGCAGCTTCTTCATCAAAAACATACCAAGGTACAGAAATTCTTACTGCGTTAAAACCACGAGCGGCAATACTAACAAAGTCAGAGCTCTGGATAAACGAAGAACGATGCGCTTTAACAAGACTGTGGTAGTTCTCAACACCAAGCGCCTTAATGAGCTGAGCCTCATCAACGCAGCCTGTGCGTGCAAACGGCTCAGGAGTTACCCACGGTTCAAGCGTAAGCCAACCGGTTAAATTAACACCCCGCAACGCTCCGTGAGCCATGAAATTCCACCTCGCCAAAAGATAAAACCTCTACATACGTAGAGTATACCCATCGAGGTTATGCTGCTCACGAAAGCTTTAAAAAACAACAGGTTACTTCATATTTTTTGAATAAATGGCACAGTTATTAGGAGTCTCATCAACCTCAACAGAAGAGACAGCTAAACCTTCCGCTTCAAGTTGCTCAAACAGATACTTAGCCAGGTTTTCTGCTGTTGTTCTAAAAGGCAAAATGGTAAGCGAGAAACCATCTTCTTTAAGACAGGTCAGCGTCTTTTCAGAAAGAGAGCCCTCCTCAATCAAAAACGTATGATCAAGGGAATCACACAGTGCACGAACCTTACGCTTAAAAACGCCAAAGTCCATAACCATATCTTTTTCTGTACCAGACTCACCAAGCTCTGCAGTTGAAATGCAGGCAATCACACGCCAGCGATGACCATGCAGATTCTCACACTTGCCATAGTAGTTGGTAAGAAAATGCGCTGAGTCAAAGGCATATTCGGTCTTAAGCGTATACATTACGCGTTGTCCTTCGAACCGTGACCGCGATCATCGCGTCCTGCTCTTCTGTGCCTACGACGCGTAGCATTTTGTGACTGAGCATCTCTAGATGCAGCGTTAGGTGCACCGTTAGAACCAGAAGCATTCTGTGAAGCGTTCTGGGCCTTCATGCCTGCCCTATCACCTGGACGACGAGTTCTCTGTGCACTCTGAGAAGCATCTGTCCTTCTAAAGCGCTTGCCCTGAGGCTGTTTCTGAGCAGAAGCTGAGCTCTGCTCGTTCTTCTGAGATGCCTGAGTGTTTGTGACACCATCGTCTGTTGCGTGATGGCGACGGCGCGTACGACGCAGTGTATCTGTTGCGGCATCAAAAGTACTGGAACCAGGGTTGACCTGAGCATTCTTTGAAGTTCTTACACGACGGGTGCGAGAAGAGCTTTGAGCACCTTGTTCTTCTCGAGCATTTCTTACGCTAGACTTCTGCGCGTTTTCCTGCCTATTTGCATTGCTCTGCTCGGAGCGCTCACGTTTGCGTCTTGGAGCCTCAGTAACAAAGAGGTCAGGATTGATTTCTGGCTCTTCATCAACTATCAAGCCGTTTGCTTTATCAAGTTCTGCTAGGGCCATCTGAACCTCAACAGAGTCAAGGCGCTCAAGTGCGGCGCGAGAAACGCTATCTGGCCTGCAAGAACAGCCAAGGTCTTCTGACTTCTGCTGGGCTGCAGGAGATGAATCCATGTCAGCAAGAGGAATACGAACTACCTTGCCACTTTCTAAGCGAAGGGCAATCTCTTCTTTTGGCGTGTTGTACTCAACAATTTTTGCCATACCCAAAGGAGTCTCAATGACAGCATTACGCTTTGGAGCACGGTTCTTAAAGTCACGATATGCTTCAAACTCATAGCGCAAGCAGCACATTAAGCGGCCACAAGCGCCAGAAATCTTAGTGGAGTTCAGAGGCAAATCCTGCTCTTTTGCCATACGGATAGAAACAGGTTCAAAAGAGAGGCCAAACCTTCTACAGCAGAGCTCTTGGCCACAGTGACCGTAGCCACCAATAACAGTTGCTTCTTCTCTGACGCCAATCTGACGCATGTCAATACGCTCGTGAAGCTCATAAGAAAGCTCACGCACAAGCTGCCTAAAGTCCACACGATCATCAGCCGAGAAGTAACACACGACCTTCTCGCCATCAAAAAGGTACTCGACACCAATAGGCTTCATCTCAAGTTCTTCTTGAACAGCAAACTTTCTGAATACAGGAAGCGCAGCCTCGCCCTTAGCGGCAAGCTCTTCTGCGCGAGATAGATCCTCTTCAGTTGCTACACGAACAACGTCTTTAAGCTCAGCTTTATTTGTCTTGTACTCAAACTCCTCCTGAGAAATCTCACGAGGATCAGCAACAGCAAGACCAATCTCTAGACCACGTTCGGTCTGACAAATGACGTGGTCGCCTTCAAGAACGCCAGACTCCTTTGGATCAAACCAAAGGTCGCGCGCGGCGTATTCAAATTTCACCGGGACAACGGTGGGCATGTAAGTGCCTCCTTGATATGCAGCAGCATAACCTCAAGGGTTAGCTGGGGAGAAACAGAGCGATCCAGGTTGTATTGAGCCTCTTGCACCGCAGCAAGAGCCCCCAAAACGCCCTGGGTATGAGTTTGAGATGCAACGCGGTCAATAATGCCTGCTGCATCCGTATTTACTATTTCTTCATCAACCGCTTCACAACATAAAAGTACGTCGCGAAGAAGCGATTCCAGAATTGCCAACATTTCTATGATACCCGAACGCTCGCGTGCTGTAAGTTCTCGCTTATTTGCTGCCTCAACCTGCTTTAACGCAGCGCTAGTAAGAAAGTCTTCATTTTGAGCAAGTGCCTCTTCTTGGGCACGTCTTACGTCACCAAGAGGAATTTTTGCGGCTTCTATCAGCTCTTTTGCAGAAGTGAGTACATCCCACGAGTCATTTCTGAGCAGGTTGCCAAAAACATCAATAAGCTGTCTGCGAATGTTTTTGCGCGTAGAAGACTGCAAAAACTCCACAGCTCTACCAGGAGTTCCTGTTGCTGCAAGCGCAATACGAGCTTCCTGCTCTGTGGCGGAAATTTCTCGCATAATAGCTGATTTAGCAGCAGCGTCAATGAGCGTTCTAAACGCAATTACCTGGCAGCGAGAAACAATGGTGGGAAGCACCGCAGAAGAAGAACGTGCAGACAGAATAAAGATGGTGTCTGCCGGTGGCTCTTCAATGGTTTTGAGCAGCGCATTTGCAGAGTTTTCTCTGAGCAAATCAGCACGGTCAATCACATAAATCTTATGAGTTGAGCGCATAGGCGCCAAGCTAACATCAGCTATAAGCTGGCGAATCTGCTCAATAAGATAGCCATTTGCAGAAGCTGGAGTAAGCACGTGCACGTCAGGATGAGTACCGCGAGAAATACGAATGCAGTCGTCACAAGCAGCGTCACCGCCTTGGGCACAAAGAACACACTGCGCTAAAGCTTTGGCTGCGAGACCTTTACCAGAACCAGGAGCACCTACAAACAAATAGGCATGACCAAGTTTGTGTTCATGCAATGCTCGTGCAAGCAAGTTTTGAACCTGAGGCTGATCTTGAAGACGCGTTAGTGCCTGAGGAAGCGGATAGGTATTATGAGCAGTATGTGTACCCTCTTGTGTCATGAAGACATCACTCACCAAGCTCACAGATACCCGGAATAAGATCAGCTAACAGCTGGCGAGTACGCGTACGGACCTCGTCAATACTGCCATCTGCATCAACAGCTTTTACACGCTCAGGCTCATCTTGTAGAAGCTGCTTATAACCAGCAAAAACACGCTTTTGGAAAGCAACACCCTCTGCTTCTAATCTATCAGTATCATTTTGTGTAGCACGTGCATGAGCGAC
>ERZ773042.2384-NODE-2384-length-10249-cov-13.083284_pt1 | contig 10249 bp, 12 predicted proteins | sample MGYA00511664_ERZ773042 | MGnify/ENA primary metagenome ERZ773042 (study PRJEB29015, sample SAMEA2737984) | human oral metagenome | biome: human oral; feature: human-associated habitat; material: dental | place: China | collected 2036 ... | reverse complement strand
CTCCCCAGACAATCATGCCAAAGAAACCTTTCCAGGTCTTGTTAGCCCCAAAAAGTCTCTTCCCATCCTTTAAAATCAGCCCGGCATCCATGGGTCGGTATGCCGCCCCTAGCAGTGAAGACTTGCAAAAGATCATATTCAGAATCCCAGCCAGAATGACCGGCATCAGGGTGATATATAAAGCAAGAATCGAGAGCATACTTATTTCCTATTCTTTTTATGAAAATCAGTCTGAAAAAATCAAGAGACTCCTCAAACTTATATATCATTATACCATAAGTCGTAAAGCCCTTTTCCAATAAGCCCTAGACATCTGTCGCATCTGACAAGGAGCAACCCATGTCTGCCATTCCGCTTTATCAACTCCAAAGCCGCCTACTAGAATAATATCTTTTTTAAGCCACACAAAAAGCCTCATAAGAACTTCTAAGGAAACCAGCACGGGTCATTAAAAGTTACTTATGAAGCCTATGAAATGTTCCTTGTCTCTAGGAAAGAAGCAAGCTATCTTTTGCCTAGCCTTAAACTACTGACGTTTAGAAGGCGCGCAATTCTTTCATCGATTTTTAGTGTCTAGCAGAATGGTCACTGGTCCATCATTTACCAATTCCACCTGCATATCTGCTCCGAACACGCCCGTCTTGACTGGCACTTGCTCAGCTAATAGCTGGTTAAACTTGTCATAGAAGGGACTAGCCATATCCGGCTTGGCTGCTCCTGTAAAGGCTGGCCGATTGCCCTTTTTGGTATCTGCATGGAGCGTAAATTGGGAAATGGAAAGAATCTCCCCTCCGATATCTTGAACAGAAAGATTCATCTTATCCTCAGCATCGGAAAAAATCCGCATATTGACAATTTTCCTGACTGCATAGTCCATATCTTCCTGACTATCCTCAGGCCCGACGCCTACTAAGAGCAGAAGACCTTGTTCAATGCTGCTGTGCAGCTGCTGGGCGATACTAACTTGAGCACGTTTGACGCGCTGAATGACGATTTTCATATTTTTTCCTTTATTTTCCGACTAACATCCACTCTGACAAGCTCCAACTTAACCATTGGTCCGTTTGACCGAATACACCTCTGGCACGCTCTTGATCTTGTCCACCACCGTCGTCAGCATGGACAGATTAGCAATGCCAAAAGAAACATGGATATTAGCAAATTTCATATCCTTAGTTGGTTGGGCATTAACCGTTGAGATGTTCTTGGTGGTATTGGACAGAACCTGCAACACATCGTTAAGGAGGCCAGACCGATTGAGACCATAAATATCAATGTGGGCTATATACTCTTTGGTCGAATTATTTTCTTCCCATTCCACATCAAGCAAGCGCTGTTCATAATTTTCCTGAGCCTTGAGATTCATACAGTCTTGCCGGTGGATGGCCACGCCGCGTCCTTTGGTAATGTAACCAACAATGTCGTCACCAGGCACAGGATTACAGCACTTAGCAATCCGAATGAGGAGACCAGACGCCCCCTGAATGACCACACCGCCTTCGTGCTTGACCTTAAGGGTGTCTTTTTTATTTTCGACCTTGACTTCGCCGCCCTTGACCAATTCCTCTGCTTCTGCTCTGGCCTTGGCCCGCTCTTCCTCACGGCGCTCTTTTTCTGTCAAACGATTGAAAATACTAATGGCACCGATCTCACCGAAACCAATTGCCGCAAAAAGCGCTTCTTCGGTCTTATAGCTGGTCTTTTGCAGCACATCTTCCATGTGCTTCTTGTCCATGTACTTATTGGCTACATAACCATTCTCCTGAAATTGAGCCTGCAAGAGCTCTCGCCCTTTAGAAATAGACAGCTCCTTGTCTTGATTTTTAAAGAACTGACGGATTTTATTTCTAGCCTTGCTGGTCTTGACAAGATTAAGCCAGTCACGACTCGGTCCAAAGGAATTGGCATTGGTGATAATTTCCACCTGATCCCCAGTCTTCAGCTTGGTATTGAGCGGCACCATGCGGCCATTGACCTTAGCTCCTGTCGCCTTCTCCCCGACCTTGGTATGGATCTCATAGGCAAAATCGATGGGTCCTGAGTCCTTAGGCAAAGACCGCACTGCTCCATCCGGTGTGAAGACATAGATTTCCTCCGCCAGATAGCTTTCCTTAACCGAATCAACAAATTCCTTGGCATCACCAGACTGGTTCTGCAACTCCATCAGTTCCTTGATCCAATTCATCCCGATGGCAGATTCCTTGCTGTCAACCTGACCCTTCATTCCTTTTTTATAGGCCCAGTGAGCAGCAACCCCGTATTCTGCCACTTCGTGCATTTCCTTGGTCCGAATCTGGAACTCAATCGGACCTTTAGGGCCATAAACGGTCGTATGGATGGACTGGTAACCGTTAGCCTTGCGGTTGGCAATATAGTCCTTGAAACGACCAGGCATGGGTTTCCAAAGCTCATGGATATAGCCCAGCATGGCATAGACATCACTGTGAGTGCTCAAAATGCAACGAATGGCAATCAGATCGTAGATCTCATCAAACCGTTTCTTCTTGTCCTGCATTTTGCGGTAGATGGAGTAAATATGCTTGGGACGACCATAAATCTTCCCATGTAGATTGCGCTCTCCCGCGTAGGTTTCAATCTTGTGGACAACTTCCTCTACCAGAGCTTCCCGCTCTCGACGCTTCTCCTTCATCATGTGGGAGATTTTATAAAACTCCGTTGGATTGAGATAACGGAAAGACAAGTCTTCCAATTCCCATTTGACACTGGAAATCCCTAAACGATGGGCCAGAGGAGCATAGATTTCCATCGTTTCCTGCGAGATTCGCTCTTGTTTGTCTGGCCGTAAATGATTCAGAGTACGCATATTATGCAGACGGTCAGCCAGCTTGACCAAGATCACTCGAAGGTCTTCAGACATGGCCATGAGCATCTTGCGATGATTTTCCGCCAACTGTTCTTCGTGAGACTTGTATTTGACTTTCCCAAGCTTGGTCACACCATCCACAATCACGCGCACATCATGGCCGAATTCCCGCTCCAGATCGTCCAAGGTCGCCGCTGTATCCTCTACGACATCATGCAAAAAACCACAGGCTACTGAAACGGCATCCAACTTAAGCTTGGCTAAAATTCCCGCCACCTGAATCGGATGGACAATATAGGGCTCTCCCGACTTACGAGTTTGCCCGCTATGGCATTCCATCGCATAAATCAACGCTTTTTGAACAAAAGCCACATCCTCTGCAGCTAAATATTTTTTTGTTAGGGCTACAACCTGATTCCCCGTTAAATTTTCTTCTTTTGGCATGCACTCTCTCCGCTTTCTTGCCTACTATTTTAACATTTTTAAATCAATATGAAAACCAAGAGGACTAGAATATCAGGGAGGCGCTGGGATACACTAAAGTTTCAAACATCCAGCTTGGCTCCCTGTTTCTGAGCACAGCTTTAAAAGCTTTCCCAGACCTTACAAATAGTCCCAGCCCCACGAGGTTGCTCGACAATCTGTGGCTCTTGAGCAAGCAGCTGCAACCTCAAGGATCTCTTTCTAATAAAAAGCGAGGTCGAGACACTTTTGTCTCAACCTCCGTGATGAAAATGATGTACTTTCTCCATATGAGCTATATCTTTTAGAAACTCATAATAGGCATAGATGAGGTAACCAGCAGAGGCTACACCCAAAATAGCTATTGATACTTCAAATAAGGTAGACAAAGACATGATAAACCTCCTCTCCTTATTTCAAACTGCAATGTGCGAAGCGACCATCAGCGGCTGTTTCGTTTCCGATTTTTTCCTTTCTAGCCTGCCTCTGGATTCACCTTTATTATACCAAATTTAAGATAGGAAAACAATAGAAACCCCTTTATAAAAATACTTTTTCAGGCTTGATGAAGTAAATGACCTGCTTCAGTTGTCCATTTCTCCACCTACTCTTTAATCAAAAAAGCTAGGATTACTTTCCTAACTTTCTTTTTTATCAAGGAACTCTCAGATCAGTCAGTTCGTTCTTAAAAAGGGAGCTCTTCTTCTACCAGTACCAAATCTGCCAAATCAGCTCCGCTATTATTTTCACGCAGAGCGCGCTGAGCCCGACTTTCCAGGAGCTGGAAGCTATGACAGAGCACCTCTGTCACATAATGAGTGGCCCCCTCTTTTTCATAGCGACGAGTCCGCAACTCACCATCCAGAGAAATCAAGCTGCCCTTACTTGCATAGCTGGCTAAAGTCTCAGCTAGACGCCCCCAGACAACCACATTTACAAAATCCGCCTCACGCTCACCGCTCTGAGATTTATAACGGCGATTAACCGCGACCGTTGCGCGGGCCACAGATTTTTCATTCGCAGTCTTGTGCAGTTCAGGTGTAGCCGTCAGCCGGCCGATTACAATTACTTTATTATACATTTTATATCCTCCTAACTTATCATTCGTAAAAGGAGGCAAAAAGTGAAAAAAATGTGGTATAGTAATGATAAAAAGGAAAGTTGTAGTTTCTGCCCCTTTTCTACTAGATTTATACGACGGAGGCTCCGATGACCATTAAACATTCGCCTGTGAAAAATCTTATTTTTATCCTGATTTCTCTGTGGTTCGGAGGTTTTTCTGCCTGGGCTGCCGTAGACTACCTGACTAGCTCCAACCCCTACAAAGACACTAGTTTCTTTGTCCTTAGTCTGCTGGTTGCTGCTTTCTTCTTACTGCTCCTTATCTTTGCTATTCGCAGGCTAACCATTCATGCGACTATCCTCTCCTTTGACCATGAAAATGTAACCTACTATTATAGCGGACTCTTATCAGCTGCCACCTACTGCATTCCTATGCAGCAGATTAGTCATGCTCGCTACAGCCGAGACAGTGAAGAATCCGAGATTAGTCTTTGGATGGAGGACGGCTTCCATGACTTTGCAGCCTTTAACCATCCCCGTCATAAGATTTATGCCTATCCTGATAGCCAACTCATCGGTATTGTTTTCAAGAGAAAACGCCTCAAATTATTGGAAGACCACAGCCTAAACAGCCTTATCTACCAATACAAATACAGCACTCCGAGCCAGATTCCCACAGCCACTCCTCAATCATCAACCGACTCGCAAAGCAATAGCGACAGCGTCTTCTTTTGAGACAGTGTGGGCACGAGCCATAAGTTTCTAACAAAAAAGCTCAGAAATTCTGAGCTTTTTAGAATGTTGAATCCTTATTTTTATCCCTGCCAATGCTTGGCTGGGTCAAACGCAGTTCCAACTAGTTCACTATCAGCTAATTCAATGATGCCGCGTTTTTGAGGCGCATTAGGTAACTGAAGTTCCCGTGGGCTGCACATCATCCCAAAACTCTTTTCGCCTCGAAGTTCTCCCGGGAAAATCAAATTCCCTTTCGGCATCATAGCACCTGGCAGAGCCACAATCGTTTTGAGGCCGACTTTGGCATTAGGAGCACCGGCCACGATTTGAACGGTCTTATCAGCAGCTACCTGCACTTGGCAGATATTCAGATGGTCACTATCTGGATGAGCTACCATATCAACAATTTCTCCAACCACAAACTTCGGCTGGCTGTCATTGACCAAGTCCGCTGGGAAGCCTTCCTTGCTCAACTCCTGATTGAGAATAGCCACTTGCTCATCTGTCAAAAAGACCTGTCCGCGCTCTGCAATTTCAAAAAGGTCTGACTGCTCAAAAATATTCCAAGCTACTGTCTGGCCATTATCTTCACGGTAAACACGCGCCACTCGTCCCTTGCGCTCAGCCGCCAGTTTAGCTCCTTGATTGTCCGCAACAATAACCATCAGCACATCGCCGACATATTCTTTATTATAGGTAAAAATCATTTTAAGCTCCCTTTTTCTCTTATACTCGCTAAAAATTCATTGATTTGACCCTTGGTCTTGCGGTCACGATTGACCAGACGGCCAATCTCCTGTCCCTTTTCCAGCACTACTAAGCTGGGAATCCCGTATACGTCCCACTCTTTGGCCAGATCCAGATAATCATCACGATCCACTTGGATAAAGCGATAGTCAGGATTTTCCGCTTCTATCTCTGGCAGAAAAGGTTTGATAAATCGGCAATCTCCGCACCAGTCAGCTGTGAAAAAGATGACAGTCTTCTCCCCATCATTGACATAAGAAGCCAATTCCTCTATATTTACAGGAAAAATCATGCTTCTTCCTCGTAGCTTAGCTGACCATTTTCATAGACAAAAGCAAAATGGCGGTCGTCCTCTAAGACCAGACCACCAACCAAGCGGTCATCTGTGGACTCGTAGAGCTTGACATAAAGGCAGGAAATAGTGCCCTGACTGGAAAAGAAATCTCGCACAAGCTCGACGATTTCCTCCCGATTACGCAGTCTTTTCTGCTCCTGTACGACTTTGGCTGCCCCAAAAGCCAGCGCTCCAGCCCCCAAGAGGGCAGTTGTGGTTAAAATGATTTTTTTAGCTTTCATGTAGAATATTTTAACACAAAAGAGCAGAGGCGACAAACAATATTCCAGATTTTCCTGGGAGAAGCTGGATTCTTGAATGGGCAGTCCTGTTGATTCAGGCAAGCTACAAGATTTCCCTACTCATTTACCGCAAAAAGTGATAAAATAGGGAGCAGAAAGAAGGTAAGTTTATGACAACATTATTTTCAAAAATCAAGGAAGTAACAGAACTTTCTGCTATTTCGGGTCACGAGGCACCTGTTCGCAGCTACCTGAGGGATAAAATCACTCCCCATGTCGATGAGGTCGTCACTGATGGTCTGGGCGGTATCTTTGGGGTACGCCATGCAGAAGCTGAAAATGCTCCCCGTGTGTTGGTAGCGGCCCACATGGATGAGGTTGGCTTTATGGTCAGCGAGATTAAGCCGGACGGGACCTTCCGCGTGGTGGAAATCGGCGGCTGGAACCCCCTGGTCGTTAGCAGCCAACGCTTCAAACTCTTTACCCATGAAGGTCGGGAAATCCCTCTTATCTCAGGCTCTGTCCCTCCTCATCTGACGCGCGGATCTGGCGGACCAGTTATGCCTCAGATTGCAGATATTGTCTTTGACGGTGGCTTTGCGGACAAGGCCGAAGCTGAAAGCTACGGTATCCGTCCAGGAGATACGATCGTGCCAGACAGCTCTGCCATTCTCACAGCTAACGGCAAGAACATCATCTCCAAAGCCTGGGATAACCGCTACGGCGTCCTTATGATCAGCGAATTAGCTCAAGCCTTGTCTGGTCAATCACTAGGCAGCCAACTCTATGTCGGCGCCAATGTTCAAGAAGAGGTTGGCCTGCGTGGTGCCCATGCTTCAACGACAAAATTTGCCCCTGAGGTCTTTCTGGCTGTGGACTGCTCCCCAGCGGGCGACATCTACGGCGGTCAAGGGGCCATTGGTGACGGAACGTTGATTCGCTTCTTTGATCCTGGTCATCTCATGCTGCCAGCTATGAAAGACTTCCTCTTGACAACTGCTGAGGAAGCTGGCATCAAGTATCAATACTACTGCGGCAAGGGCGGAACGGATGCTGGTGCTGCCCATCTCCAAAGCGGCGGCGTACCATCTACTACCATTGGTGTCTGCGCCCGCTACATCCATTCCCACCAAACTCTCTATGCCATGGACGATTTCTTGCAAGCCCAAGCTTTCCTGCAAGCTTTGGTCAAAAAGCTGGATCGCTCAACGGTGGACACGATTACCAACTATTAATTTCAAAAGGCAGTCCGTTCTTCATTCGGGCTGCTATCTCTTTTGTCTGATCCTTTCCCTTTCAACTTTCCAATTTGAAGAAAATTTTGTTATAATGCTTAGCAGAGGTGAAAATATACATGAAAAAAATTGCTTTTGATTCTGAGAAATACTTAAACCTGCAGCGCGACCATATCTTGGAGCGCATTAATCAATTTGAGGGCAAATTGTACATGGAATTCGGTGGTAAAATGCTAGAAGACTTCCATGCTGCCCGCGTCCTACCAGGCTATGAGCCGGACAATAAAATCAGACTGCTCAAAGAGCTCAAGGATCAAGTTGAGATTGTCATTGCTATCAATGCCAACAACATTGAACACTCTAAGGCGCGTGGCGATTTGGGCATTTCCTACGACCAGGAAGTTCTACGACTAATCGATACCTTTAACGAGCTGGATATTTATGTAGGCTCAGTGGTCATCACCCAGTATTCTGGTCAGCCAGCAGCTGATCTCTTCCGCAGCCAGCTAGAAAAAAATGGCATCGCCTCCTACATCCACTACCCGATCAAGGGCTATCCGACCGACATGGACCATATCATCTCACCTGAAGGTATGGGGAAAAACGACTACATCAAAACTAGCCGTAATCTAGTCGTTGTTACCGCACCTGGTCCTGGTTCTGGTAAATTGGCTACTTGCTTGTCCAACATGTATCATGACCAAATCAATGGCATCAAGTCAGGCTATGCCAAGTTTGAAACCTTCCCCGTTTGGAATCTGCCCCTGCACCATCCAGTCAATCTAGCCTATGAGGCGGCGACAGCAGACTTGGACGATGTCAACATGATCGATCCTTTCCACCTGCAAACCTACGGAAAAACCACAGTCAATTACAACCGTGATATTGAAATTTTCCCAGTCCTTAAACGTATGCTAGAGCGCATCCTTGGAAAATCACCTTATGCATCTCCAACGGATATGGGTGTCAACATGGTTGGCTTTGCTATTGTAGACAACGATGCAGCTATCGAGGCATCTCAGCAGGAAATCATCCGTCGCTACTACCAGACGATTCTGGACTTCAAGGCGGAGCGCGTTTCTGAATCTGCTGTCAAGAAAATCGAACTTTTGATGAACGATCTGGGCATCACACCGCTGGACCGTAAGGTAACAGTTGCTGCGCGTGCCAAGGCTGAAAGCACTGGTGAGCCAGCTCTGGCCTTGGAATTGCCAAACGGTGAAATCGTAACCGGTAAGACCTCTGAACTCTTTGGTCCTACGGCAGCTGTCTTGATTAATGCCATTAAGAAATTAGCCGATATTGCCAAAGAGACCAAGCTGATTGAGCCTGAGTATGTCAAACCAATCCAAGGCCTGAAAATTAATCATCTGGGCAGCCGCAATCCTCGCCTCCACTCAAACGAAATCTTGATGGCTCTAGCAATCACAGCCATGGAAAATCAAGATGCAGCAAATGCTATGCAGCAACTCGGTAATCTCAAAGGCAGCGAGGCCCACTCCACTGTCACTCTGACTGATGAAGACAAAAACGTCCTGCGCAAACTAGGCATCCATGTTACCATGGACCCTGTTTACCAGTATGATCGACTCTATAGAAAATAAAAACAAGCTCTGTTAAAAGCTTGTTTAGAAAGCTGGCTCTGCTAGCTTTTTTGTTAATAACGCTTGGACAGGAGAAAGCGCAAGAGATAGTAAAGTCCCAAAACCAGGATAATGGTCAAGGTCAGAAACTGATTGAGACTTAAGATGATTGGGAAAATCATGGACAGGACACTCAAGCACGCTACCAGCAGCAAAAGAATATTAAAAAGCAGAGTACGAGTCTTTTCGTCAATCATGCGATTACGCTCATCGGTCACCTGAATGTAGAGCTTCTCAAAATTTTCCTCCCGACTTAAGGCTAGATTATAACGTAGAACCATCAACGAAATCCCCAGCAGTATGCCGACCATGACCCCTTCTTGTAAATCATCTAAAGAATGAAAGTGGCTCCAGGCCAGTCCTATCAAGATGATAAAGATTAAGATACGCCCCACGATAACTTTCCTTTGAAGTTTTTTCCGAAATGTTTGTTTAGTTAATGTTTCCATGTCAGCCTCCTATTTTTCATACGCTTGAAATATTTTCAACATCACCACAATTAAGATAATTCCCACAAAAGGCAAGATTTCCTTAGGGATAAAATTGGCCTGTAGTTGAAGAAAAATCAAGACAAGGACTACTAAGAAACCTAGTCCCCATTTGAGTATATAAGTCCATTTCATGATTTATCCTCCTCAAAGAGAAAAACTTCTTCAATCCTTAAATTGAAAAAGGATGCAATTTTATGAGCCAAAAGCAACGAGGCATTGTAGCGGCCCTTTTCCAAAGAAATAATCGTTTGTCTCGTAACTTCTAGCTTCTCAGCCAGTTCTTCTTGGCTGAGCTTTTTTCTTTTCCGTAATTCTTGAATTCGATTTTCCAAGGTTGCCTCCTTTCCGCAATGTAAAATAAACTTTACTTTATAAACATAGTATAGTCTCCTTTACATCATTTGTCAAGAAGAATTCGGCAAAAAAGAGGCTGGGACAAAAGTCCTAGCCTCTCAATTGTCTTTGGATTGTCGA
>ERZ773042.2383-NODE-2383-length-10256-cov-67.762670_pt1 | contig 10256 bp, 9 predicted proteins | sample MGYA00511664_ERZ773042 | MGnify/ENA primary metagenome ERZ773042 (study PRJEB29015, sample SAMEA2737984) | human oral metagenome | biome: human oral; feature: human-associated habitat; material: dental | place: China | collected 2036 ... | reverse complement strand
TAGTGGTTGCCTGCGGTAGTACGGGTGAACAGGTCGTAGGACAGGCCCAGGGCCACAAGGTCCTCGACAATGAGCCGGTTGTTGCGGTCGGCGAGCTCACGGGCGCTGAGGCCCTCCTCGTCGGCGGCGACGAGGATCGGGGTGCCGTGCTCATCGGTGCCCGAGACCATGAGGACGTCATGACCGGCCATGCGCATGTAGCGCGAGAAGACGTCTGAGGGAACACCGAAGCCGGCGACGTGGCCGATGTGACGCGGGCCGTTGGCGTACGGCCAGGCGACTGCGGACAGGATGTGGGTCATGGGGCCAGCCTATCCGGTTCCCGACCGTTTCAGTCCCCACCAGCCGGGCGCACCTGCGTCGTGGGTTCGATGCGGTGGAGGCAGCGGTCCCGTTCAACAAGTCGATGCCCCTGGCGCCGCCGTGGGCACGGTCTCAGATACCGCTCGCGGCACGCCCGACCCCGGGGCGTCGCGCCGACCGGGGAGCCGGCGTGCCACACAGCCTGCGGATGCCCACCGGCAGCCGGTACTCTGTCCGGAGTCATGCGGCAACCGCTCGGCTCATGTCTAGACATGTCTGTGAGATGCTCCCGTCTCGCGATCGAGCGTCCGCCCTCATGACATGTTCCCGCACGCCTCCGACATGGACACGATGGACCAGGAAGGCCAGCTATGTCCCAGTATCCCGGCTACCAGTACCCCGGCTCGCAGTACCCCGGATCCGTTCCCGGCTCCCAGCACTCCGCGAGCTCAGCCGGCTGGCCGGCGAGCAGCTATGACCCGGCCCTGGCCGGAAGCCAGCCTGTTCAGTACCCATCGGCCGACCCCTTCCAGACATCTGAGGCCATCTACCCAGGTGCCGCCAACCAGCCGACGACGTCGAAGAGCCTCACGGCTCCGACTGTCCTGGCCGCGGCCGGACTCGCCGTCCTCCTCCTGGCCATCATCGGTGGGATCGGCTCCTCGGTGACCCGCGGACAGTTCGACGCCACCATCACGAGCCTTCCGGACGATCAGGCCGCCACGGTCGAGCTGGACAAGGGCAGCACCTACGGACTCTTCTACAGCGACGGTGACGACGCACCGGACTGCTCGGTCACCTCACCCAACGGCGACGATGTCACCACGAAGTCCAGCTCGTCGCCCACCAAGGTCAAGGGCTCCAAGCTCTTCACGACCTTCTCCTCCAAGGAGTCGGGCGCCTACACCGTCGACTGCAGCAGCGCCTCGGGAGTCTCCGTGGGGGAGATCGTCGCCCCCTCGTCGGCGAAGAGCACCCTGCTGTCACTGTTCGGGCTCGTCGGCGCGATCATCATCGCCATCATCGGGATCGGCATGGGTGCCGGCGGTATGGCCTGGCGCTCCAAGCTGGCCGCAGCGAGCGCCACGCCCGCCCCGACCACCGCAACCGGATCATTCGGCGGGATGACCGGCGCAGAGCCCGGAGCCCCGAACGTCTACACCCAGGGCGCCTGGCAGACGGACCAACAGGCTCAGGGGGGCCAGTACGCGCGGCAGCCCCAGTACCAGCAGCCTGCGCCGGCCGCTCAATCAGCTCCCTACGCGCCCTCGGCAGCCGGAGCGCCCCAGTACCCGCAGACGGATCCGACCGCCCAGTTCGGCTGGGCCGGACAGCAACCGGTTCAGCAGCAGCCGGGGCCGGAGCAGCCCTCGGTGTTCACTCAACCCGTGCAGCCGGGCCAGTACAACCAGCCCGGTGGCTGGCCGGCGCAGTAGCCAATCCCCTTGATAGCGTACGGGCGCCCTTGCCGACTCAGCCTCGGCGAGGGCGCCCGTGCGTCAGTCAAATCTCTGGGAGCGAGGGCCTCTGCGGCCTCGGTGGTCTCAGAGGAGGCTCTCAGCGGGTGGGGGTCAGCTCGACGCCGGCGGCGCGCATGTCGTCTCGGGCTGCGCGCCCCAGCTCGGGGCTGACCGGCTCGGTGAGGTCGGTCAGGACCCGCACCCGGTAGCCCTGCGCGACAGCGTCCAGTGCGGTGTCCTTGACGCAGTGGGACTCGGCCAGCCCGACGACGTCGACGGCCTCGATGTCAGCGGCTCGCAGGATGTCCGCCAGGCCGCACCCGTCGTCATCGACGCCTTCGAAACCGGAGTAGGCGGCGGCGTACTGCCCCTTCTTGACGGCGGCGTCGGCGACGAGGCCGTCCAGGGCGGGATGCAGCCGGGCCTCGTCGGTGCCGGCCACACCGTGGACGGGCCAGGTGTCGATGAAGTCGGGATCGGGAGAGAAGTGGTCACCGGGGTCGATGTGCCAGTCCTGGGTGGTGATCACCAGGGCGTAGTTGTCCCGGTGGGCGGACACGTAGGCGGCGATCCGCTCGGCGACGGCATTGCCGCCGGTGACCGCCAGCGCGCCGCCCTCGCAGAAAGTGGGTTGGACGTCGACGATGATAAGGGCCCGGCGCACGCGGTCCCCCGGACCATTGGGCTGCTCGTTGCTCATGAGCCGACCATAGCGGAATCGACCCGGCCGGGAGCCTCGGCGGCCTGAGGTACCTGACCCGGTCGAGGCGCGCCGGGCCGGGTTGAGGAGGGCCGTGCAGTGCCCCGCGGCTCAGGCCGTGGTCTCACGCAGCTCGAGGGCGGCGCGGTAGACCTCGTTAGGGCGCAGACCGAGCTCGCCGGCCACCTGGGCGGCCGCGGCCTTGAGACGCATGCCGGTCCCGGCCAGCGCCAGGGTCCGGCGCGCAGCGTCCTCGGAGCCGGCAACGACGGGCTCGGTGCCGGCGACGACGAGGACCACCTCCCCCAGGACGCCGTCGGCCGTGGCCCGGACCAGCTCGGCCAGTGGGGCGCGCAGCACCTCCTCATGAGTCTTGGTCAACTCACGGCACAGTGCCGCCGGACGCTCACCGCCGAGGACCTCAGCCATGGTGACCAGGGCGTCGTGGACACGACGAGGGGACTCCAGGAAGATCATGGTGCGCTCCTGGGTGGCCAGGGACTCCAGCGCGCGCCTCCGTTCCCCCGATTTACGGGGTAAGAAGCCCTCGAAGCAGAACCGGTCGGAGGCCAGCCCGGACAGAGCCAGCGCGGTCAGGACCGCGGAGGGTCCCGGAGCGACGGTGACGGGCACCTGGACCTGGACGGCCGCCTGAACGAGTCGGTAGCCGGGGTCGGAGACGGACGGCATGCCGGCGTCGGAGACGACCAGGACGCTGCTGCCGTCCCGGGCGGCCTCGAGCAGCTCGGGGGCGCGGTCGCGCTCGTTATGCTCGTGGAAGGCGATGACGCGGCCCCGGGTCTCAACGTCGAGACGCTGAGCCAGGGCGCGTAGCCGGCGGGTGTCCTCGGCGGCGATGAGGTCGGCCTGCTCCAGGGCGCAGCGCAGGCGCTGGGAGGCATCGGAGACGTTACCGATCGGGGTGGCGGCCAGGGTGATGGTTCCAACGCGCAGATGAGGGCTGTGGGCGGGAAGCGCGGCACCGGCGGGTTCGGCATCGTCCTCGGCGGGCGAGATGCTGTCAGTCATAGGACACAGTATGTCGGTGCGACCTCCATGACGCCTCCGCCTAGACTCGGGGTGTGACGACTCCGAGCGCGCTGTCTCCCGAACAGTCCCCCGAGCAGTCCTGCGACGGCTCCCTCGACACGGACGTGGAACAGGAACGAGCACAGGAACCTGCCCCGACACAGGCTGAGACGCCGGATACCGCTCCGGCCGGGCCCGACGCCGACGGGCGCACCGAGACCGAGCTGCGCACTGTGCTCGGTCTCGGTCCGGTAGACCACGTGCTGCCCCGTGCTGTGAGGATCCGTGGGTGGATCGCCACCGGCGTCGTCGGCGTCATCGCCGCCCTGCTGCGTCTTATCGGGCTGGGCCATCCCAAGACGCTCATGTTCGATGAGATCTACTACGTCAAGGACGCCTATGCCCTGTGGCACCTGGGCTACGAGGGGAACTGGGCGAATAACTCCGATGCCGCCTTCGCCTCCGGGGACTTCTCCGGACTGTCCACGGAGGCGGCCTACGTCGTCCACCCCCAGCTGGGCAAATGGCTCATCGGCGCCGGCATGGAGGTCTTCGGACCGTCGTCGTCCTTCGGTTGGCGGGTCATGCCAGCCATCGCCGGGATCCTCACGGCCATCCTGCTGACGCGCCTGACAATGCGCCTGACCCGCTCCCCTCTGCTCGCGGGCCTGGCCGGCTTGTTCCTGGCGATCGACGGCGTGGCCCTGACCGAGTCCCGTATCGGGCTGCTGGACGTGTTCATCGGTTTCTTCGCCACCTTGTCCCTGTACTGCCTGGTGCGCGACCGGGAGTGGTCGCGGGCGAGACTGGCCCGCAGAATGGCCGGGACGAAGCCCGGAGCACGGGCACCGCACGCCACGATCCGCCCCTGGCTGCTGGCCACCGGTGTCACCCTGGGACTGACCTGCTCGATCAAGTGGTCGGGGCTCTACCTCGTCGCGGTCGTCGGCATCGCCGTCGTCATCTGGGACACCCTGGCGCTGCGGCGGGTGGGGGCACGAGCCTGGTTCCTGGAGGGCACGGTCGCCCAGGGCGTGAGCGACTTCTTTCAGACGGTTCCGGTCGCGGTTGCGGTCTACGTCGGGTGCTGGTGGTCCTGGTTCACCCACCCCCTTGCCTTCAAGCACGGGTGGACGGCGGAGCAGCTCGAGCAGGGCGGGCCGGTCCCTCTCCCCTGGCTGTCCAGCTATGTCGGCGACTCGCTGTTCCAGAAGATCAACGACTTCGTCGCCTACCACCAGCAGATGTACGAGTTCCACGTGGGTCTGGCCTCGCCACACACCTACCAGTCGAAGCCCTACGGCTGGCTGCTGCAGACCCGGCCGACCTCCTTCTTCTGGGAGGACAAGACGCAGGTGCCGCAGACCTGCTGGGGCGGCGACTGCGTCCAGGCGATCACCTCGATCGGGAACATCGTCATCTGGTGGTCGGCGGTGGCAGCGCTGGCGGCCGTCGTCATCATCGGGCTGAAGAACCGCGACTGGCGGGCATGGGTGCCCCTGCTCGGCTACCTGGGCCTGTACGTGCCGTGGTTCCAGTACAGGGACCGCACGATCTTCACCTTCTACACGGTGGCCTTCGTCCCCTGCGTCGTGCTCATCCTCGTGCTGGCCCTGGGGATGGCTGCGGGCCTGGTGCCACCGCTGCCGGGGTCCAAGAGTGCTGAGGCACAGGTGGAGGCCCTGAGGAAGCGGCAGATCGGTCCGGGCATCCGGCCCTGGCGCGGGGTGGGAGCCCGCTTCCTGGGCTTCGGTCCGCAGTTCGGGCGCACGCGGGTGTGGACACCGCCGGTGGTGGAGACCGACCCGGGCATGTACCGCATTGTCGAGACTGCCGGCAATGCGGATGACGACCTCGAGGCGGAGGACGGTGCCCCCGCTGTCGCCGTCGACGCCCTCCCCCGGGCCGAGCAGGACGGTTCACAGCGGGCTCAGGCCATGGCGGAGCTGACGGGTTACGGCACCACAACGGCTACGGCACCGGACGTCACCAGCCACAGCGACGAGCTGGAGGGAACCAGTCGGCGCAGCCCGTGGGCAACGCTGAAGAACTGGACGTCAGTGCCCACATGGCAGATCCGCTCCGAGGGCATCTTCCTCATCATCATGGTCACGGCCCTGGCCTGCGTCGCCGCGGCCTTCTGGTGGCCGATCTGGACCGGTCAGAACGTCTCGCGCGCCTTCTGGCTCTATCACATGTTCCTGTCGTCCTGGATCTAAGCCGGACGTCCGGTGCCGCAGCAGCCGGGGCACACAGCCAGAATCAAGCCTGGCGAGATCGCCGCGACCGATGCTCCGTGATGGTCAGCAGGCCGATTCCGGCCAGGATCCACGCGAGCGGGACGGCATAGCCCCACTGCCATCCCGCTCCGTTGAAGTAGGCCTGGTTCAGGACGGCGCGCACGACGTTGCCAGTGGGAAGCAGCCTGCTGATGATCTGATACGGAGGCGTCAGGAACGGCATCGGCAGGATCCCGGTGGCTGTGGCGTTGCCCAGCGTGACGAACAGGACGGCTGTCACCACCTGCCCCAAAGGGCCGACGACGTCGAGGAGGGCAGAACCCGTCGTCACCGCGGACAGGCACAGGAGCGAGACCATGGGCCAGCTGCTCCAGAAGGTACCGGGTGCGATGGCGAACCATGAGTCGAGCATGAGGGATACCAGCAGACCGGCGATGGCAGAGACCCCCAGCATGACTGCCAGCCGGACTCGCAGTGACAGCCCAACCTGGGAGCCGACCGACGACAGCGCCTGGGAGAGGACGAAGCCGGTCAGAGCGGTACCGAACACTGCGAAGAACACGCTTCGGCCCGGGGAGGCGTTCGCCGCCACCCCTGGGGTCGTGTTGGTCACCCGAAGCGTCATCCCTGAGCGCTCCGAGACTCGCTGAGCCACCGGCTGCATGTAGGCCAGCACGGAGGCCCCGTCAACGCTGGTGTAGGACAGCTCCACGCTTCGACCCTCCCCATCCAGCGCCATGACGCCGTAGACCTCATGGCGAGAGAGGCGCTCAAGCCCCTCCTCGCGACGAGTCACCTGAACCAGCCGGTACCCGTCGCCCGCAACATCCTGCAGACGCGAGGCGTCAACGCCCGCGACGGCCACAGGCAGACGGTGCGGCTCCGGGGCATTGAACACCTCGATGTAGAAGTAGCTGAAGAGCACTCCGGTCAGCAACGCGGAGACGGCCACGGTGAGCACCGCACGAACGACAGTCGCGCGCGGAACAGCGAGACACTCTGCGGTGACCTCGGCAGATGACGAAGGCATGAGACCCTCCTGTGATCATTGACTGATAACTAGATAAGGTTATCACTCAATGACTACAGGTGTGATGGCGGCTAGACTGATCTCATGAAGGAGCCACCCGCATCCGGCGACACTGAGCCAAAGGCGTCGGGCCGTGACCGCATCCTGGCCGCAGCGCTGCACCTGTTCGGTAGATACGGGTTCGCTCGCATCACCACCGACCGCATCGCCCGTGAGGCCGGTGTCAGCCAGGCATACGTGGTGCGTGCCTTCGGCTCCAAGACCAAGCTGATCCGGACCCTGTGCGAGCAGGCCTCCACACACATTGACGAGCTGTTCCGCGACACCGCACCCCTGAGCGATCCTGAGCAGCGCCACGAGTTCGGCAAGCGCTTCCAGGAGCTGGCCTTCTCATCTGATGAGCTCAGGCTCCTGGCCCAGCTGTTCGTCTGCGGAACCGACGACAAGCTGGGCCCCCTGGCGCGTGACGGGTTCACTCGAGTGGCCCATCTGCTGCACGACGATCTGGGTATTCCGCGCGACGAGACAAGGAGTCTTCTCGCTGTCGGGATGCTGTCGACGACGTTGTCCGCCCTCGACTACGACCGCCCGGCCGATCCTCTCATCGAGTACCTCTTCACGGGCGAGGCACCCCCTGGAGACGACCCCACTGCTGGGAGCCGCCACTCTTCGTAGTCCTAGCCACAGCGGGATGGCGAGGTGAACTCACTCCGTCTCGGCCTCCGGCGACTCCAACGGCCTCCCGGCTTCCTACACGGAGGCGATGACGGTGAAGTGCTGCTGTCCTCCGGGCTGCTCCAGCTCGTCGACGACGGCGAGCGCGAGGTCCTCGGGACTGATTCGTGACTGACCCTGGCTGTCCACGAGAAGCGTGGTGGTTCCACGCCGGTAGGAGCCGCTGATGTCTCCCGGACCGAAGATCGCCGGTGGGCTGAGATAGACCCATCCCCGATAGCTGTGCGTCTGGCAGGCTCGGATCTGATCGAGGCTCGCCCGCGCCACATCTCGCCATTCCGGCGGCACGATGGCGGGATCATCAATGGCGAGTGTGCCGGGATGAGTGGGCGATGTCAGCGGAGCGGCACCCCCGATGATGAGGAGGGGTGTTCGACTCCTGGAGGCGGCGTCCAGGACACCCGTTGTCAGCCCGGCCAGATCACTCTCTTGGCCTGAGGGTGGACGGAGTGCGACGACGGCGGCATCACAGTCTTTCAGGACGTCCGCGACGCCGTCGACGTCAGTGACGTCCAACAGGCGGGAAGTGAGGCGGCCGACTGTCTGAGAGCGGTGCTGCCGGCGGGACACTGCCGTCACGTCATGGCCGCGGCGCAGTGCCTCGGCGACGATGGCCGCACCGGCCATACCGGTGGCTCCGAGGACGACGATTCTCATGAGTGGTCCTTTCGAGAGGAGGATCGGGAAGAGGGCGGGGCGAGCTGGCCCGCGGTCATCGCGGTCAGAGCGAGCGCGAATCCCAGGAGCTGGATGGATGTGAGCACCTCGCCGATCACGAGATGCCCGAGGAGCGCCGCAGTCAGCGGCGAGAGAAGGCCCAGCAGCGCCGTCGGGGTCACCGGTAGCCGGCGGATGCCCTCGAACCAGACGACGTAGGCGGCGAGCCCTCCCACGAGCCCGAGCCAGCTGTAGCCCGCCACGGCGGTGGCATCGATACCGGCTGGGACACCGTCGATGACAAGCGCAGGAACGATGAGCAGCAGCCCGGCACCGGTGAGCTGCCAGCCGGCCAGGCTCAGGGCGGAGACGCCGTCGGGTCTGCCCCACCTCTTGGTGAGCACGACTCCCAGCCCCATCGAGACGGCTCCGCCCAGTCCGGCAGCCACCCCGAGGGCGTCGAGTCCCGCCTGCGGTCCCAGGACGACGAGTGCGACACCGACGACGCCGATCCCACCCCATATCAGCCTCCACAATGACGGGTGCTCACTGAGCACGACGACGGCGAGGCCGGCGACGATGATCGGCTGGGCGGCCCCGAGCGTCGCGGCCACGCCTCCGGGCAGGCGCTGCGCGGCGACGAAGAGCAGCGGGAAGAAGCAGGCCATGTTGAGGGCCCCGAGGATGAGGCTCTTCCACCACCACGTTCCGCGCTGTAGCTGCCGAGCAGCGAGGAGGGCAAAGCCGCCCGCGGGAAGCGTCCGTGTGAGCGCGGCGAAGACCGGGTGCCCCGCGGGCAGGCTGTGGGTGGTGACGATGTAGGTCGTTCCCCAGACGGCCGGCGCCAGGGCCGTCAGGGCGATCCAACCGGCATTCCGGCGAGCGTCGGAGCAGGTTCTTCCGCGCCCGGCCGGTTGAGCGCTCTGCATCGTCGTCATGGCCTCAGCCTGCCCACCATGTATTGATCTGTCGATGACATAGATGTGATGGCAGCGATGCCCACATAGAATTGATGTCATGGAACTGCAGCAGATGCGTTACGCCCTTGCCATCGCTGAGGAGCAGAGCTTCACGCGTGCGGCAGAGCGATGCTTCGTGGTGCAGTCCGCCTTGAGCCGGCAGATCAAGTCTCTGGAGAGCGAGCTGGGGCTGACGCTGTTTGCACGCACGAGCCGCAAGGTGAAGGTGACACCCGCTGGGGAGGCCTTTCTGGAGCAGGCTCGGCTGTGCCTGCAGGCAGCCGATCGCGCCAAGGTCGAGGCCGCGGCTGCGCAGGGCGAGGTGAGGGGGACTCTGACGATCGGGGTGATTCCAACGGTGACCGCAGTGGATGTTGCTGCTGTCCTGGGCCAGTTCCATCGCCGGCACCCCGATGTTCGGGTGCATGTGCGCAGCGGTGGAAGTGATGCGTTCCTGCACCGGATCGCAGATGGACGTCTCGATGCGGCCTTCCTCGGGTTGGCTGAGGCTGTCATACCTCAGGGCGTTCGCACGCGGGAGCTCACCAGGGAACGGTTGGTGGCGGTACTGCCGTCCGAGCATCAGCTGGCGAAGCGACGTCGACTCCACCTTGAGGATCTTGCCGACGAGCCCTTCGTGGAGTTTCCAGCAGGATCATCAGGACGCGAGCAGTCGGATCTGGCCTTTCAGGAGGCGGGACTCCGCCGCGAGGTGAGCTTCGAGGTGACCACTGCCGAGCTGTTGACGGACCTGGTGCATCAGGGGCTGGGGGTGGCGCTGATCGCTCCCAGCGTGGCCCGCGAGGTGCCCGGATGCGCATGCGTCGCCGTCAGTGATGGCCCCGTCCGGGTGGAGTATCTCGCCTGGGACTCGTTCAACCCCAGTCCGGCGGCTCAGGCCTTCATCGACTCCATTCCAGCGCCTTCAAGGCAGCCACGCCACTGACCGACGTCTTCTTCACAGACAGCACGTACTGCGTTGCCATGAAGAAGACGTCGGCGTTGAGGGCCGGCCTGGACCACTGAGAGTCAACGGGTCCGGGGCAGGCGCGGTGGACTCTGCACCTGGGCGGCGGAATCGAGCACCTGGCTGGGCACGCTCCGAGTCAAGCACATGCGCAGCCGCGAGGTGCCCGAGTCCGT
>ERZ773042.2379-NODE-2379-length-10268-cov-13.861157_pt1 | contig 10268 bp, 16 predicted proteins | sample MGYA00511664_ERZ773042 | MGnify/ENA primary metagenome ERZ773042 (study PRJEB29015, sample SAMEA2737984) | human oral metagenome | biome: human oral; feature: human-associated habitat; material: dental | place: China | collected 2036 ... | reverse complement strand
GGGGGAAGGCCAGGTCGTGGAAGCCGTGGCCGACCAGGAGCGCCGCGTTGCTCCCAAAATACCAGTCCGCGCTCCTCATATCGAGGAGGACCATAATCTCCAGGCGACGCACGTCGATCAGGAGGTCCAGAATACCCGCACCCGACAGGGCGCAGTCGCACACGAGCGGATCCTCCTCACCGAGAGAGGACAACGACGGAAGGGCATCAGTATCCGCCACCCTCGGCAGCTGCCTGATCTTTACCATCTTTCACCAACCGTTCTGGACTGTCGGGTACTGGCCTGCGTCACGTTCAATATGCCAGGCTGGATCCGCCTTTGAGACCAGTCTCTTGTTCCTATGGTTAGCCGTTCTCGTCGTGAACGTACCCGTCGGGGTACGAGTAGCTCGGATCCGGTTCTGTCGTGGGACCCGTGACGCGCCTCCCTGCCATGCCTGCGTGAGGCCCCGGCGTCCCAGGGCAGTGCCCTCTATTGTTGTTCGTGTTTGTCTTGGTGCTGGTTGTGCTCGTGGGGTAGGAGGCCGGGTGGGTTGTCTCGCAGGAGGGGGTCGGTGCTGGTGCCCAGGAGGTGGTCGACGGCGTGCAGCGCCTCCAGCTCGTGGGGGCTGACGGTGGCGCCGCACTCGTGGAGCTGGGTGCACAGGACGGTCAGGGCCGTGGCCCACTCCCCGTTGCCCAGGAGCTGGAGCACGACGGCGAAGTCCTCGTGGGGCAGGCCTCGGTTCCTGGCGACCTGCAGCATGAGGTTGCGCGCCCGCCGCCCGGTGGCGGACTGGTCGATGAGGACGCGGTTGCCGCTGACCACCACGCCCCGCCCCAGGTCGGCGATGACACTGACGTACTCCCGGGGCATGGTCGCGGTGACCCAGTAGAGGACCCCGGTGCCGTTCCTGGCGTACGCCTGCCCGGCCCTGCCCGTCAGCTGACGCTTCAGGAAGTCGGTCAGGCCGTCCTCCAGCATGACCTCGACACAGGCGTCCACGTCCTCCTGCGTCCAGGAGGAGGGCAGGGCCGCGTTACGGACCGCCGCGGGGTAGTCCTGCCCGTAGACCCTCTCGGAGGTGTCCGACCGGGCCCAGTAGCTGAGGTACTGGCTGGTCCTCACCCCCAGCCTCCTGGCCAGCGCCTCCATCCTGCCCAGCAGCTCGGCCCCGGGGCGGACCTCGGAGTACTCGAACAGGGAGTCCACCGCCAGCTCGTACTCCCCTACGGCCACGTACATCAGGACCTGCCCGACCAGCCCGGGGAGCAGACCATCCGCCATGACCACACAGTCGATAATACCGTCCCGGACATCAAACGCGTCCTTCAGCGCGTCCTTTCTCCTCCTGGGCCACCACGCCCAGGACCTTAGAGGGAGGAATCGTCTACGCATTTTAGTCAAAAAAGTACCCGGCTAGCGCCAGCCAGATTAGCGGCGAAGAGATCTCCTGATACAGCCCAAATGGTCGGGCTGGGTGGTGGGTGGAGGTGCACGCTCTCCTGCACCTGGCCGACGTCCTCCCCCTGCCCGTTGGGGTGGTGGGTTGGGGGAGGACGTCGTGGTGTCTGGGTGGTCTCGTGTGGGTGTGGGTTGGGGGGTGGTGTGGTGTCTGGGTGGGTCTGTCTGGTGTGTCAGGCGCCGCCTCCGGCGCTCATGATGTTCTGGGCGATCGTCTGGAGCTGGCTGCGCAGCTGCTCGAGCTCCTGCTTGGCCTTGTCCAGGGCCGCCTTGGTCTCCGGCCAGGTGGTGGAGCGGAAGGTGTCGGCCAGGGGCCCGTCCCAGACCGAGGGGTCGGACAGGGTCTGTCCCTCGTTGTTGAGGGCCGTGATCTGGTCGGTGAAGCCCTGGTTGATGATCGACTGCAGCTTGGCGATCGAGGTCTTGGCCTGCTCGGTTGACAGGACGCGTCCGGACATGACTTACCTCCGTGTCTGGGTTGTCGTGTGCCACCAGCCAGGAGGACCACTGCCGCTCAACCGGTGGCCTGGCCCAGACGTTACCATCCTGAGACCGTCATGGGAACACCCTGGCACGAACCACTCCCCAGGACACCGCCCAGGACCGCCCGGGACGCCGCCCGGGAGGCCACCCGCCCACGCGGCCTGACCAGCACAGACACCCAAGTACAGGGCAGGCCGCATCGATAACGATCAGGGCCTTGATGGCGGCCCGGCGCCAGCTGGCCCCCACCCCGGGCCGTTACCGGCCCCGCTGGTGTGGGTGGACGCGCGGTCCGGGCGGCGTCGATGAAGGTCTTGACGTACCGGCCTGCCGGTGGGGGTGGGCGGCACGGGCCGCGTCCTGGGATCCGGGCGCTCCCCTGCCCGTGCTATGCGCCCTGGGTCGGGTGGTCCGGGTTGTGGAGGGTCTGCGTGAGGTTGTTGACCGACGTCGGGGAGAGTCGCCTCGTGTTGGTGGCCTCCTTCCAGGTCGTCTCGAAGAGGCTGGCGCTGGTGTAGCGGGCGGTGAGCTCGTCCTGGTCGTTGATCTCCTGGAGGGTGGGGGTTTCCGTGATATCGACCAGTGCCTCACCTGATTCTGACTGGCAGACCGTCGTCTCTGTCCTGTCGTCGCGGAAGACGTCGATTATCCGCTCCAGGTAGCGGCCGTCATCGATCTGACCCATGACGATAAAGGGTTCCTCAGGGTTGTCGTTTCTCCAGTCTGAGAGTATGTACTGGCTCATTCGTGTCTCCTGTGGTGTGGTGCCTGTGTCTCCTGTGCGTGTCCTGTCTGGTGGTGTCTGCTGGTCGGGCTGCCCGGGCCTGCCAGATCGTGGCCACTGGGGTTACTGGTGTGCTGTGTGGGGTAGTCCCTGGTGGTGCGTGGTGGGGAGGGTGAGGTGCCAGGTGGAGTAGAGGCCGTCGGTGAACACCTCGAGGGTCCACCTGTTGCTGAGGGTGATCCTGATGTCGGTGTCCTGGGCGCCGGTGGTCTCGAACCGTAGGGGCCTGGTTCCTGTCAGCCTGCCTATGGCGCTGCTGTCCTCCAGGTCGGAGGAGGTGACGGGCTCGTTGTCGTGGTCCAGCAGCCTCCAGGGGGCTATGGTCCTCAGGGACCAGGATCCGGCGACCAGCTCAGTGCACAGGGGCGGGGCCTCGTGCATGTCCTCCACCGCCCCCTGGGGGACGGTGCGGTCCTGCCAGAAGACCTCCCCGGGCAGGGAGTCACGGATACCGGTAATGGTCGCCCCCTCCCGCGGGGGTAGGGCCAAGGGTCTCCACTCACGGCGGGAGGAACCCAGGCGGACGACGCCCTCGGGCACCTTGAAGCCGGGTGGTGCGTCCGGGCCCTCCCTGCCGTTGACGGTGAGGATCCAGGCGTCGATGAAGAAGGTGTCGAGGGCCTCGATCACCGTGCCGTCCGACAGCTCCACCCTGAGGTCACCCTCCGGGGTGGCGTCGTAGCAGGTCACTCCCACCACGTCCAGGCCTACCAGGCCCTCGAGCACCCCCTGCCAGCGCCCCGGGTCCCACAGGTCCGCGGCCCCCAGCACCACCCTCCCGTCCCCGTCCAGCACCCGGACCAGGGTCTCCGGTGAGAAGTTCCAGTTCTCGCCCCCCATCCAGATAAAACAACCAGCTATACTCTCAATCCTGCTCACCCGCAGAGGCGGCAGAGAACCCAGCCAGCGCGCGTACACGTCAGCTCCCATAATGCCCTTGCTCATATAGGCTCCTTACGTTATGACTGGTTCCGGACTGACGTGAACGTACTTAGGGGTTCAATGGATATGCGTCAGGGAGCGTGCGACGCTTCTCCAGCCTTTCTTAGGGGCGTTTCTGGGCTTAACGGGCTGCTTGCCGGTGAACCCGTTGACTGGGCCGCCGTTCTTGTTCTCGAACACCGCTCGTTCAGGATGATGGGTGTCGGCATCCATGACCCGGACCTTGCTCCCGTCCGAGAGAGTGTATATGAAGCCTGGATTGTCTGCTGGGTCTGGTGGCGGACAGGTTCTCAGGAGCCCGCTCTCCTCGGGCCCTGTGTGTTCTACGCCCACCCTGGTCCTTGTGGCCCTTGTGGTGTGTTCTCTGACGGGGTCAGTTTACAAGGCCCGGGTCGGACGGGACCCACCTCCTGCTCCTGGGGGCAGGACGTGAGTTCAGGTCTGGTCCTGTTCCTGTTGTTGCTCTTGTTTCTGTTGTTGTCTTGCCCAGTGGGGGAGGAGTCTGGGGTCGCCTAGTGGTATGTCTGTCCCGATGGCCATGCCTGGTGGTGGGGGTGGGGGTGGTGGTCCTGGTGGTGGGTCGTAGTCGATACGGTTAGGCGGGTCGCCCCCTCTTACGAAGCAGGCGCGGTGGCTGAGTCGCGGGATGCCGTCTGGCCATACCCCGAGGCGCCGGACCCGGATGGGCCGCCCCACAACGGGGTGGAAGTCGATCTCGAACATGGCCCGGTCGGCCTCGACGAGGGACCACATGACCGTGCCGGTCTCGCCCGAGGCCAGGAGGAGCACGTCAAAGCCCCGCTCGTGCACGGCTGTGATGACGCCCCATTCGGCCAGCCTCAGCCCCGAGGGTGATCCCACCATGCGCATGCGGACCAGCTCCCTGGGCCCGGACCACTCGACCTCCGACTGCTTGGCCGTCAGGCGCAGCTCCCCGCTGGGGCGCACATCCATGCGACGCACCCGGATACGGTCCCCCACGTCCGGCCAGTACTCCTCATTACACCGCACACGACTGTCATTGACACGTACCCTCTCGACCGTGCCCACCTCACCCGAGGAGTCCAGGAACACGTCCAGCCCGTACGGCCAGTGCGCCACCACCGTCCCCCAGTCCACCAGACCCCAACCTATGTCCTCAGGCCTGTCCACAACTAATCGCCCCTTCCTCGGCAGATCCTATCACACTTATAGTGTGGACGGAACAGGATCGAATTGTAGGGGCAGGGTGTCTCTCTTGGTGGTGCTGGCGTGGTCAGGGGTGGTATACTATTGTCTGGCGTGTGGGGGTCAGGGGCTGCCAGCAGGGTGTCTCTCACTGATGATGAGTAGAGAGGCCCTCGCGGGGGACAAGCGGAGCGCGGCGCGTGTTCTCTGTGGGTGCGAGGTCGGAGTTCCTGCTGCACATGGCGGGCCTGCCCTGTGAACGGTCTCGCAATCAGATCTTGTTCTGTTCGAGCTATACTTCGAAGACCTGGAAGGATGGTGGCAGTGCGGGCAAAGGTTAAGGGATAGGAAATTATTGACGGCGAAGAAGAGTCGCTGGCTGACCCTGAGCGTGGGGGCGGTTGGGTCCGCTTCGTGGTCGGCATTGACGAAGGGCCTGGCGATGAGTCCTTTGACGTTTTAGTATGCACTCCGAGGTGGCTGAAGGAGCGGATAAGCCAGGACGGCCCAGTTCTTGGACGTCACATTCTGGTGACCTGTCCGCTCGAGCTGCGAGAGGCTGTGGCCTTCTTGACTCGCAGGTTCGAAGAAGAGCTCGCCGACGACTGGGCCAGCCTGGGTGAACGCCTGTCTCAGCTAGGGTCGTGGGAGTTCGAGAATTATTGAGAATGAAGGTTGCCGATACGTACTGCAGTTGTCGTGGTCTTTGCTGTAAGTGCGGGAGGCCGATCGAGAAGATGCGGGCGAGAATTAAGTCCTGGGAGATAGTTGACGACAACCTGGAGAGATTAGTTGACCCTGAGCGCGGGGGCGGTTGGATCCGCTTCGTAGTCGAGCCCTCTGAGGGTACGGGATGCGAGTCGTTTGACGTGCTGCTGTGCACGCCGGGGTGGTTGGAGGACGAGGTAGAGCGTGTCGGTCCGGTGATCGGGTGTCACCGTCTAATGGTCTACCCACTGGATCTGTGGGAGGCGGCCAGGTTCCTGGCGTACAAGATCGAGGAGCAGCACGCCAGGGACTGGCCCACCTTGTGCAAGCGCCTGACCCGGATCGGGCGTCAGGGACCCGACTCCCACCAGGGCGACAGATAGGGCTGCACCTATGGCTGGATTTAAGCCCTCCCGGGTCCTACCGCGTTCCTGTTGCCGACATGACCGGTTACCACCGAGACCAGCCTGTACCCCCGCTATTCTGACAGCCACTCGCGTACCGTTCTCTCGGTCCGCTAGGCCATTTCCGCGATAATATCCAGCCCGACGCCGCGAGAAGCGTGTAGAATCGTCTCCGCTTTCATCGGCGCCAGCTTGTAGGGTGTTCGAACGCTTCTTCCATCTGGTGAGGATATCTTGTTCCGCGTCCGTCATGTTGGTCTGCGTGATACAATTCTATGCCGGATAACTCATTAGCGCCATCCCAAAATACGATTTTGTTTCATACCGGCCATGCCCATTCTCGCCCAATGGAAGCCTTGTCAGATCCGTGATAATCCCGTGAAGATCCGCGCTCATCTCAGTTCCCGTCGCCCGATCGCCTCTATGAAGCTGGTGCTGACGAAAGAGTTCCTATGACCGTTCGATTTGTTTTGCTCCTGATGTCTTGATCAACCACTCGAGTGCTGCTAATGGTGTCGGCCAGTCGTGAACCACTATCCTGATGCGGGCGTGGTTCGAGTCCTGTATGCTCACGTCCCACCACTCCCAGATTCTCTCCGAGGGCTCCATCCAGAACAGCCAGTTCTCCATTGACCACCCCTCTCCCTTGTTCGGAAGAGATTCGTGTTCATTTTCCAGGCAGGCATCGACGAACCATCGAGGGAACGATAGCTTATGCGTGAATGATTTCTCGCCGGACTGCTCCTCAAGCACGACTCGCAGGGCGGATTTTATGCGACAGATCACAGTGCCGACGTCGTCTGCCTCAATGCGAATAGAAACAAGCGTGCCAAGGCCGTGATATCCCTCCGATGGGTCGGAGACTAGTCGGTCCAGTTCGGTAAGCATCCGTATCACCTTACACTTCCTCAGTTATTCTTCGAGGGACCAGGTGGGAACGCTTCGAAGAGTTTAGTCGAGGGCGCCCATCATGGCCTCCGGCCTGCTGGACGCACCCGAGGCTGAGCCGTTGCTCGTGCCGGGGCGCCCCGGCACGAGCGACAGAGGCTGCGCCAGCACCGGAATGAACACCTCCGGGCGTGAGTTACTAAGCAGGCATCTGAACAGGACTGACAATACATGGAACAGAATCATCGGTAAGATCCGCTACAGAATCGAGTGCACTATCACCAATCTCAAGACCTGGCGGGTTTTCTACACCGACTACCACCCCACCCACATCCTCAAAGATATCTCAACAGCAACCTTTGGAATCACATCTACCTGTGCCCCACGAATAAGCCTCCTTGTTCTGTTTGCGCCATACATTCCCGAATACAAAATACTGAAACATAATTGGCGTTATATGAGGTTCTGCATCACTTCGCTGTGTCAGGGTAACCTTTGTGTAGGACTGAGGCAACGAGGTCCGGAGGTGCGTCGTAGACTCGTGTAGGTGGCACATACCCGTGGACGGTGACGTAGTGGAGCACGAGGTTCGGGGCTACCCACGGGTTGCCGTCCACGTCTGCGACAATGAGGGAGGCGGAGCCGAGGTAATATGTCTTGGTGGGCGTTTCGTAAGGAGTGGCCCCGTAGTGGTCGGGCGGTGGGCACATCCTGCAGTGGTGAAATCCGCGCGTAACCCACACCCGAACTAGCGCCGCTCTTTCCAGTACCTCAAGATCCCTTGGACTCATAGGGCCAGAGAAGTACGAAACCTGGTGGCTGAGCCAGCCAAAGAGGTGGACGCTGGGGACGTCGAACAGGGGCTGCTCCCTGCGGCGCCTCCACTTGAAAAGACGACGACGGGGCCTGGGCCACTCGCGTTCCGGTAGTTCCGCGACGGTCCCGTCAGGAATGTAAGGCATTTTTTTCCTCCTTAGTCACCGACCACTTCTCTACATGCGGCCCAATCATACACCCCAACGCCGCCTTTCTCGATCAGATCAGATAATCTGACTCCGCTCGTGTCGGTGACGGTAATAGGAGTTCCCTTAATGTTCAAAACGGGCGGCATTGTCGGCGGGAACAGTCGATAATCTGGCACTATCGCGCCCGGACCCGCTACTTCATACGGAGTAGGCTGGGTGCTAGAGAAGGGCCAGCGTCGAGCTCCGGTTTCTATCGCATTTCCAAGATCGTCATCGATAATCGTACCGTGGGGTGAGTAGAATCGAACTCTGACTCCTTTCGGAACAATAAATGCCGAAGAATTGCTGGCGGAAATCTCTCCATGGCCGGAAAGTATTTTGGGATCTGCCATCACGCTGCGCCCAATGGCATTGCCGAAAACGTGTGACAATCCGTGGCCTGCGGCGCCTCCAAGGCCGCCGGTGACCCCTCCCTTAAGGGTTCCGGTGGCTGTGGCCTGGAGGAAGCCGGCTGGGGTGTGGGGGCCCGGACCACTCATATAATTGTAGCCTCCCATTACTCCGCCGGGCAAGGCTTCGGAGGCCGCACTTACTGTGACCGTTGAGTAGATCCCGCTCAATCCGAGTCGCCCAACCAAAGCTGATCCGCCGGCACCGCCAGCCGCGCCGAGCAGCCCGGAGACCACGACCTTGCCGTAGTTGACGGATCCGGTGGTGGCTCGCTGGGTCAGGGTGTCGAACCCGGCCCCCATGAGCATGCCCCCGGCGACCTGCCAGCCGGGGGTGGCCGCCATGATGCCCCCGGCGATCACCATGGCGCCGCCGAAGATGTAGTCCTTGTTCTTCCTCAGCCAGTTCCACCCCGCGTGCCATCCGGTGTGGGCGTCGGTGTAGGCGTTGAGCTCGGCGTCGGTCAGGGGCTTCAGGCCCGTGGGGTCGTAGGCCCGCGCCCCCAGCAGCTCCAGCCCGCCCACGCGCAGCCCGCCGCAGACGTCCACGCCCACCGCCCCGTCACCGGCCAGCAGGGCAGGCAGCCCCCAGGGGTCGGACTCCAGCCCCCCACGCACCCTACGCGCCCCACCGGCCACCAGGGCGGACCCGGCGGCATCGGCGGCGCCGCAGGCTACGGCCTAGGCGCCGTCAAGAACCTCGTCCTGGGTAAGCTAAGACCCCAACCACAACCACCGGCACCATCCGCCGCCAAAACATGAGCAACCGACTTGCCAGCACCATACGAAAGGTGGACTCTATATCGTGTCTACAGCCAAGACAGTTATCCGGGAGGAGCCTCACGGGCTCCCGGGCACCCCGGAACGTTCTCCAGTTATCGCGACGCCGCCGGGCTTCCTTCCGGCGGAGAACTTGGTCCAACAAGTAGTAGGCGCTTTCTTATGACAGGAACTTTAAGTAACCCTGCGGTTAGACACGCATGCCCGCTAGACGGTAATGCGGGAGGTGCTGCAGAGTACGTTATTCTCGGCTGGTTAGATGGCGGCGCTGTGTTGCTCACGAATGTTCAAGCCGTCAATCCGGAGTTTTAACATCATGTGGAATACGGACTTGTTTCTAGGGTCTTTGGACAGTCGCTACTTCTCAACGCCTCGTCGGTGCTCGTACGTACGCGACGTACGTATCACTCCGACCATCCTCGGGGTCGAGGTGACACCTGACCTAGAGGTAGACGGCCCAACATTCGGGCTGTATCAGGAGATCTCTTCGCTACTTATCTGGCCGTCACTAACTGGGTACCGTGTCTCGCCGGTGAACGAGTTTCCCTGCTTCGTCAGCGTCGGAGTATTTCTGTTGCGTGGAAACAGGTCGCGCCACAGTTTCGATGTGGAAGGCAAGAAAGTCGTGATGATCGCGCGGTGCGAGCTGTACAGGACTTACGAGGACGCGCTCACCAACCATTTTGACTAAAGTGTGTAGACGATGCGTCCACCTTAAGACCTTCGGCGTGGGCGCAGCCAAGACCGTAAAGGAGAGGCAGGGAATCGTGTATGTATCCGGGATCGCCGAACACGGTGAAGCGCGAAACGGCGTCGAGCAGGAGCTTCAGCTGCCAGAGTTTATTGCAGAATGCGAGGAGTGCCTTCTGGGAGGGAGGACGTATGTCGAAGTCTACGCCAGGAGGGAAGGAGGGAGGCTGCTGCCCGCCGGAAGCACCGGAAGAATCGCGGTACTCCAGATGATCGACGAAGACGGTCGCGGCGCGATATTTATCCCACCAGGCGGTCCGGCGGTCACCGAGGGCGCCGAGGTCGTCTGCGTCTCATTCATGGAGGAGTGCGCCGAATACGACTCATGCTTTGCCGTGGACGCGGCGACGGCGTGGCGAGCCTGCTCCGCATGACCAGGGACGCCAGCTACCCCACCCGGGACTCCTGGTTCTATGGCCGGAATTAAACAAAACGGTATTCTGGGGTGGCTTCTGCGGGGTTCCTGGTTGACGTCTTCGGAGTATCTCGTGTAGGATTGTCTCGT
>ERZ773042.2377-NODE-2377-length-10274-cov-2.025834_pt1 | contig 10274 bp, 8 predicted proteins | sample MGYA00511664_ERZ773042 | MGnify/ENA primary metagenome ERZ773042 (study PRJEB29015, sample SAMEA2737984) | human oral metagenome | biome: human oral; feature: human-associated habitat; material: dental | place: China | collected 2036 ... | reverse complement strand
TTGCACGGAGAAGAAGTTACTTCCGCTCTCATCAATCTTGGCGGCAATATTTTGACAATCGGCATCAACGAACAAACACATCGTCCATGGCGAATCGGTATACAGCACCCACGCTTACCTCGAGGAACCAATGTGGCCGTCTTGCCGATCAAAAATCAGTCCGTTGTCACGTCTGGAATATATGAAAGAAAGCTGCAGGCAAACGGTAAAACCTATCATCATATCCTTGATCGAGATACGGGCTATCCTATCGATACCCAACTCACCAGCCTCACCGTTGTATCAAATCAATCTATCGATGGGGAAATTTGGACGACGCGTCTTTTTGGCGAGAGTCCTCAATCCATCCTCGAACAAGTTGAAAAAGAAACAGGTATCGATGCGCTCATTGTTACGGAAAATAATCACATTCATTACTCATCCGGCCTCATTCCGGAATTTCTCTTCTAGGTCTAGAAAGGATCTTGCTATGCTCAACCTTATCGGCATCGTCGGTACAAACTCAAAAGAGTCAACCAACCGCTTACTTCTTAAATACATGCAAAAGCACTTTGCAGATAAAGCGAATATTGAGCTTATTGAGGTAGATAATATTCCGCTTTTTAATAAACCAGCTGACATGCAAGTTCCCAAAGTCATCACTGAAATTGCGCAGAAAATTGAAGCCGCAGACGGTGTCATTATCGCAACCCCTGAATATGACCATTCTATCCCCGCTGCTCTTATGAACATCTTGGCATGGCTTTCCTATGGTATTTATCCCATGGTCAATAAGCCCGTTATGATTGTCGGTGCTTCCCACGGCGCACTTGGCTCTTCCCGAGCACAACTACACTTGCGCCAAATCCTGGATGCACCGGAACTTAAGGCATCAGTTATGCCGGGCTCTGAATTTTTACTCCCTCGTTCGCTCCAGGCTTTTGATGAAAACGGCGATTTAAGAGATTTAACGACAGTAAAAAAATTGAATGTACTCTTTGATGACTTTCGTCTGTTTGTCAAAATTGCCGAAAAATTGTCCGCATCACAAGCACTTCTCCATAAAGAAGCCGAGAACTTCAACTGGGAAAATCTATAGGAATTGGAAGGGACACCTGTTATGAAGTTTGTTGGAATCGTTGGCTCGAACGCGGAGCTTTCATATAATCGCAAGTTACTGCACTTCATCAAAAAACACTTCGAGGAACAATTTGAATTAGAAATTTTAGAGATTGATGAGATTCCTCTTTTTAATCCTGACGGAAACTGGCATGATTCTTTCCAGCTACGTCTTCTCTACAACAAGATTACACGCGCAGATGGCGTTATCATTGCAACTCCCGAGCATAACCACACTATCTCTGCGGCTCTCAAAAGTACTATTGAATGGCTCTCCTATGATGTACATCCGTTTGAGGATAAGCCCGTTATGGTTGTCGGCGCTTCTTACTACGACCAAGGAACTTCTCGCGCGCAAATTCATCTGAGGAAAATTCTCGACGCTCCGGGGGTCAACGCCTATGTACTTCCGGGAAACGAGTTTTTATTAGGGAAAGCAAAACAGGCCTTTAACGACAAGGGCGACATTGTCGATGCGGGCACTGTCAATTTCCTCGAATTCTGCATGAATAACTTCATTAAATATGTAGAGGTAGTTTCTAAATTGAAAAAACCAAAACCACTTACACCTGAGGATCTTGATGTCACAGGTTCTATTTCAACTACCATCGAAGGCATCGATCCCGACGATCCGGATTGGGTCGAGAAGGCCGCGGAAAAAGTCGGGGCGGTCTCAGGAGATACGTATGTCAAGTTGGACCACGGCATTCTAACCGTTAACCAGATTGATATGTTCCTGAAAGCCATGCCATTTGAGCTGACTTATGCAGACGACAATAATCAATTCCTTTACTACAACAACGTTCACGACAATCCAGATACGATGCTGGCAAAACGCGTACCTGAGCAGTCAGGCAACCGTCTTTCCACAGTTCACAGCTCTCTTCCTGAAGGTCGTATGAAAAACGTTGAATTTGTCATTGGCGTGCTTCGCAACGGCGACAAAGAGTATGTTCGCACCATTGTCCCAGGTACACCGGCCGACATCATCAACACTCATAACTACCAGGCAATGTACTACCCTGATGGCTCTTATGCAGGCATCAATGAGATTGTCTTCAACTTTAAACCATGGTTGGATTGGTACCTCCAAACTACTGGCCAGCGTCTTATAAGCGCTAACGGCACAGTTGTTCCACCAGCTGGCGCTCCCGCACCTGCTGCTGTTGCTCCCGCAGCAAGTGCAGGTGTAGATGCTACCTCGGGTGCAAGCGCTTAACGTGCAGTCGCAGCGCACCGCGACGCGCGACTGCGATGCGCAACCACGACGCGTGTTCGCGATACAGCTACCTGCGCCTACGTGCTCCTATATGCGACCAAGCGCAATGCCATGAAACTGCAAAGCGCATTTGTAGTGCAGAAACGCGACTTAGAGAAATACGATCTCCCCTCGCCTTCCAGAAACAGGCCTCTGGAAGGCGAGTTTTTGTGTTAAGTTGCAAAATTTCTACTTTGACGACAAATATATTCATTTCTATGAATATCTATGCGCAGATATTCAATTTTGTGTATCAATCAATTTTTGGGCAAAAATTTAAGGGTCAAAAAAGGTAAAAAATCCGTTTAGTTGGGGATCAAAACTTTAAAAAGTCATTTTTATGCCCAACTAAGACGATTTTTTACCACCATTGCAATTTTTTATCTGCGAAAACTCGTTATGCAGAAAAATGAAACTCCAACTAAACGCATTTTTTACCACTTTGGATAGAATCGGCATTCGGTATTACTGGACACACCTCAATTAACTGGGCATCTTTCAGTCCACTGCTCATCGCTTAATTTGCCGAGCATCTTTGAGCATTACCCAGCGTCATCCGACAGTCACTACCCGTTGAACTTGTTGATCTTTCGATCGTAAGTAAGCAGGCCGTTTACCTCTTCCTCAACATCAGATACCTGCGTGTAAACGTATCCCGCAAGGCCCTCATCCTGCAGCGATTCCACCTCTGCAAGCAACTTTTTAACAGCAGCTCGCCAATCCTCGACCGTGGAAAAATCACCGTACCCATACGAGTGGTCAAGCGACGTATGACCTGGCATCATCTGAGTAAGACCACCAAACTCAGAGATTATTGCAGCTCGATTTCCCCGCTGCTTCCTCTGCCATCCTGCACAAAGAGGTCTGAAGTAATTGTGTATGCTCAGAAAATCGCCGCAGCCTTGGTCGTACCAGCCACTTGTCGCATCGATTGGTCGCGTTGTATCCAAAGCACGAACAACCTCAGTAGCAGCACGCGCGTTAAACTGTCCCCAGCCCTCGTTGAAGAGCGTCCAAATACCAATTGATGGATGTCCATTCAGAAGCTTGACCATTCCCTGACAAGTTTCTGACCACTCCTTTTGATACGCCTTGTTATCTGCAGATAGAGCCTCGTGATGGCTTGGGGTTGTGTCATCAAATCGGCTCCAAGTAAAACTGAACAGCGTTGGCTTTTGGCTTGTATACCAAGGACTATACGAGCTACCACCCGAAACACAATCCTGCCAAACTAGCATGCCAAGCCTGTCGCAGTGGTAATACCAGCGCTCACTTTCAATCTTAATGTGCTTGCGCAGCGTATTAAATCTAGCCGACTTCATGGCCTCTATGTCAAATACCAGCGCGCCATCAGACGGAGCCGTCATCAATCCATCCGGCCAATAGCCCTGATCAAGCACACCACGCACAAAATACGGCGAGCCGTTCAAGTGAACCCTTAGTACACCATTCTCATCAGGCTTTACCTCGACAGTACGAAACGCACAATAACTTCGAACTGTATCAACGACCACGCCATTTTGTCGCAGCGTAGCCTTCACAGCATAAAGATAGGGACTCTCTGGCGACCAAAGCTGTGGGTCATCCACGTACAACTCAGATGATATCTCCCCAGCTTCGTTTACTGGAAGTGTGGCGAGAAGAACGTCTTGTCCAAGCTCGTCTTTGAGCGATAGCCTCAGCTCGAGCGCACCTGTCTGCGCACCAGCCTGCGTACCTGTCTGCGCGCTATCCTGTGCACCAGCCTGCGCTTTTGCTGACCTACTTACCTGTGCGCTCGCTCTAACCTCAAGCGCGCCAAACATATCACCCTTCAGCGTTAGCGACTCAAGGTGAACCGCAGAAACAATCTCGTACCACACGCTTTGCCAAATGCCACTCTGAGCGGTGTACCAAATGTCGCCACGCGAGAGTCGCTGCTTTCCACGCAGTTGAGAGCTAGTATCGCTTGGATCCCAAACACAAAGCACAAGCTCAGCCGTGTCCGCACTGTCTGCCGTGGCCACACTTTCTGTCCTCGCAGCAGACGCAGTACTCTCTCCCGTTTCAGGCGAGCCAAGTAAATCTGTCACATCAAAGGAAAACGGTAAATAACCACCAGTATGCGTGCCAGCAAGCTTGCCATTCACAAAGCACGCGCACATCCAGTCAACCGCTTCAAAATGCAGAATAAGTCGCTGGTCATCGCCCAGTTTAGGTAGTTCAATTTTGCGCCTATACCACAAAAATTCGCTCGGCTGCACCGTACGACCAACACCAGAGAGCGGAGCTTCTGGCGAGAACGGCACCACAATCTGTCCGTCCCAATGGGAAGGAATCGCCTGTTGCGCGAGGGTCTCTACACCAATCTCACTATCTACCGGCACAATCGTATAATCCCACACGCCATTCAGCATCACGTAATTGTCGCGCTGCATGCGAGGACGCGGATACTCAGGCAATACGTTCGATGGGTCAAGCGCCTCTCCCCAAACAGTCGTCAGAGAATTCAGCGTCTCCTCCGTATGCTTTTTGGGCGCACTTGCCAAAACGCGACGAATATCCAGCATGGTATCTCTCGTTTCTCCTGAAGCAGCAGGTACAAGCACATGACAAGCCAGCGTGACGTATGTATATCATAGCCACTTCGTAAAAGAATTTATATAGCGAGAAAACCGAACACCGAACAAATCCCAGCTCAGTTACGAACTAAGGCTCAAATAAGACTGGAGCTCAAATAGAGACAAAGCTCAGCTTCACTCAAAACCCACCCAAACGTTAGCGCTTGGGAAACCACGGAATGCAGCGATTAACACGCTTGCAGTACTCTTTGTACTCATCGCCAAATTGCTCGAGAAGCCACTTCTCCTCTGTGGCCTGCATCATCACAGTTAAAAGCGCCCAAAACACAAGGGGTAGTGGTAGCAGATAAAGGTTACTAGAGAGCAGCGCTGCACCTGACATGACAAACGCAAATGCGGAGTAGATAGGATTTCTGACCAGTGCGTAAACACCAGTGGTTACCAGCTGATTTGCAATGATTTTCTCTCGAAGTTTTTCTTTGATGGCAGCGGAAACCCAAAACCAAATACCCACAATCAGAAAAGCCGTACCTACGGCATGCATTACACCAACCGTTGCTCGAATGCGAAGATACGGAAGAAAACCCAGCTTGGACAGGGTGATGCACGCAACTGTCAGCGCCGTGATGGCAATCACGTAAGCGGGGCCAACACCAAGTACCGGAAGATGATCTTTATTCTCGTTCTGAGCAGGCATTCAATGAACTCCGTTCAGTTGACGTGTTGTTAGCTATAGCTAACAACACCATAAAGTTTACACCTAAAACTACACCTTTACGTGGGATTTTTGGTTTGACTTCATTGATTTTGTTTCTTCGAACTTTCAAATCAATCGCTTATCAGGGTATTGAAAAATACCTGTCTAAGTGTCCATCAAGCTGGACACTTAAATTTCCTATTAGACCTATGATTATCTAACCTAAAGCAATAAATTACCTGGATAAATAGGTAATTTCTATAATTATCGCTGAAAGGAACGCATTATGGAACGAACGATCGACGTATCAACAAACCTGAGCACGCAAGTTGCACCTGACACCATTGAATTTAAAATCGATATTACTGGAATCTGTGACATTCGTGACAATTGCACAACTAAATACAATACGATATTTGAGGCTATGAAGAAGGCGCTGGAATTAAATGGACTATCATCTTCTATTCTAAAAAATAAAAAGTACTCGATATCTCCCCGTGAAGTCCACGAGTATCAGAAAAAAGGTTCAGATCGGTACTTTTTATCTCATACAAAAATTGAAGGATATAACTTTCATGCAAGTCTTTCTATTACTCAACCATTGAAAGATGGTCTAATTGAAAAAATTTGGCAAGCACTTAGCTCGTGTGGGGACGGCGTGACTTTCTCAATGGAATATTCAATTGCAAACAAAGATGCCATTAAAGATAGACTTTCCTCAAATGCTATTGTAACTTGCCGTGAAAAGGCAGACATTCTTGCTAGAGCAGCTGGAGTAAAGATAATCGGTCTGCAAAATGCTCATTATGAATACGAATCGATAGACTTCGGAGAATCATTAGGCGCTCGTTACGCACGCGAAACTGTTGACGTCAAAGATGATGCACCTATTTTCAATCCTTTAGAAATAAAAATCAGTTGCTACGTCAGTACTACATGGGAAATCGAACTGCTGCCGCCAGACAATCTGCTGTAGCTGCACAATTCACCGCACTTCAAAGGGTTTCTCACCTGGCGAGAAACCCTACTAGTAGCAGGCTATTTTCACTTACAGGTTTTTCACGAATGCAGTTCGTTTACTGACGGCACGTCATCTGCGCACCTCGCTTACTGGTAGCGGAGCGACTCCACAGGATTGAGCTTTGAAGCACGACGAGCAGGCCAGTAGCCAAAGATGAGTCCAATGCCAATGCAGATTCCCGAGGTAATCATCACAATGTTCGGAGTGATGATGGGCGTAATACCCGTCTCAAGTGTGATCATGCTACTAAATGAGCCAGCCAATCCCCACGCTCCAGCGTAACCCAAGGCAATGCCAATCACGCCGCCCATAATGCAAATCAAAATGGACTCGCACAAGAACTGCTTGGTAATGTCGGACGCGCGAGCTCCCAAAGCTTTACGCAGACCAATCTCTCTAATGCGCTCTGTCACGTTAGTGAGCATCATATTCATGATGCCAATACCGCCAACCAAAAGCGAAATACTTGCCGTAGCAGTAACCAGAATCTGGAATGACATCAACGTGGCGTTCATCTGTTCAATGATGGACGAGAGCGTCATAACCGTCACGCGATCTTCAGCTTGCGCAGAAGGAATGTTAAACCAATCCAGTAACCAGGACTTTGTTTTATCCGCAAGCGCCTTCATATCAACATTTTCGCGAGCGTACCCAAAGACTTGACTGATAGTTTTAGTACCTGTAAGACGCACGGAATACGTGGAGTACGGCATATAAGCCAGTAGCGTTTCTCCTTGACCACCGGCGTTTGGACCACCGTTTGTTACGCCAACGATGGTGTAACTGTCGTTATCAATACGAACGACCTGTCCGATGGACGCATCTGCACTACCAAAGAGTTTCTCGGCAGACTTTTTGTCGAGAAGAACGTTTCTTGACTTGTCATCTACATCGGACTTTGTGAAAAGTGAGCCCACAGATGCCTTGAGGCCCATGGCAGTAAAGTAGTCAGGTGTGCAACCGATGATTCGAGCGTCAAACTGCTTCTCGGCTGAGCTGATGCGAGCCATTGTAGAGTCAATGCCGGTGACAAGCTCGTAACCAGGTACGCTGAGCTGCAACATTTCGAGGTCTTGTTGTGTAACCTCGCGATCTGGCCACGCGTAAATCATGACCATACGTGACTGGTTGAGACCCAATGAGCTAACCAGCGAATACTTGATGCCATCAATTAATGCCGTCATAGTAATAACCGCGCTGATGCCAATAACAATACCCAGCACCGTCAGGAGGCTGCGGCCGCGGTTAGCGTTGAGAGCAGACAGAGTTTCTCGCAATAGATCCATCAGTCTCATAGCGTGGCGCCTCCTGTCGCGGTCTGTACGTCTACTGCAGTCTGCACACCCGTTGAGGTCTGTGCAGTGTGATGCTTCACAAACTCTTTTTCCTGCTCGTCAGTAAGCAAGCGACCATCACGAATATGCACCACTCGATCAGCCCACAGAGCAGTCTCAGGGTCGTGGGTAATTAGTACGATTGTCTTGCCGCGCTCCTGCATGGATTTAAACGTGTTAAGAACCATCTCGCTTGTCGCGGAATCAAGATTACCCGTTGGTTCATCAGCAAAAATAACCGCCGGGTCGTTAACAAGCGCACGAGCAATTGCAACACGCTGCACCTGACCACCGGAAAGCTCATTAGACTTATGCTCGTAGTATTCCTCGGGCAGACCAACGGAACGTAGTGCCTTCCAAGCACGCAGCTCCCGCTCTTTTGCAGGAATGTCTGAGTAGATGAGTGGCAGAGTAACGTTTCGCAGCACCGTAGTACGCGGCAGTAGGTTAAACGACTGGAAGACAAAGCCCAGACGTGTGGCACGAATCTCTGCTAGATCATCATCAGAAAGATCCGCAACCTCAAGTCCTTCTAACTTATACGAGCCAGCAGTAGGTGTATCTAGGCAGCCTAAGATGTTCATCAGGGTTGATTTGCCCGAGCCAGATGGGCCCATAATGCAGAGAAACTCGCCCTTCTCCACAGTTAGCGAAACACCTCGTAGAGCGTGCGTCAAACCCGCAGCTGTCTCATAAATGCGATGCAGCTTATGTACCTCAATTACTTTGGACATATGCGTCGCCTACTTGGAGTCTTTAGAGCCTGTCGAGCCAGCTGTTGCACCTTCTGGAGCATCCATATCCGCATCGTGAGACGAACCGCTGCCGCCGCCAATCATTACCTCAGTACCGTCCTCGATGCCGGCGCCCTCAATAACGGCCGTCGTGGAGCTTTGTGCTTTAACGGTTACTGGTACGCGCTTAACCTGTAGATGGCCTTTCTCGTCACGAGAAGCAACAACGTTAACGTAACTGCCATCACCGTCGTCCATGACGGCGACAAGAGGAACAGTCAAAACGTTGTCCATATGCTGAATCATGATGTCCACGTTGGCAGTCATGCCTGGCTTGATGGACGCATCAGGACTACTAATGAGAAGATCAACGGTATAGGAAACAATAGAGCGACCAGGACTATCATAGTTTGTACTAGCGTCGGCTCCGCTAGATGAAACAGCAGAAACATGAGTAACAACCGCATCGCAATACAGGTCCCTCAAGGCAGTGAAAGTAACCTGCGCCTTCTGGTCAACAGCAATACGAGAAATATCTACCTCGTTAATCTGAACGTTTACCTTCATCTGGGAAAGATCTGCAATAGTAATCAGAGGACCGTTGTTACCAGAGCCTGGCGCAGACGAACCAACGGAAGCACCGTTTACCGCGTTCATCACAATAACCGTGCCATCACAGGGCGCGGTGACTACACGTTTATCTGCCTGGTCAACTGCGTCGTTATAAGCAGAGCGAGCCTCCTCAAGTGCAATTTGAGCACTCTCAAGATTTGCCTCAGCCGCTTCAACAGCCGCCGCACCGGACGCAGCATTTGCCTCCTGACCGTTCTCGCCTACCTCGGAGACACCGTTGCGTGCAGAGACTAGAGCAGAACGAGCCTTGCTGACCTCATTTTCGGCTGCTTTTACTTGCTGTGCAGCTTTGCGCACCGCCTTATCAAGCTCATCATTTTTAACGGTAAAAAGTTTATCGCCCTTTTTAACCGTTGAACCTTCTGTAACCTGCACGTCTTGTATGATTCCATTGACCTCAGGAGTCACCACCGTCGAAGAAATAGGCTTAATGGAACCTGAAGCAGATACGGAGTCAATGAATTCTCCACGCGTAATAAATGTGGTGCTTGTAACGGGAGCCTCAGCTTGATTATTATTTTGCATCAAACGCAGTATTACTAGTATTGCAAGTAACACAATAATACCTAGTACAATGCCCACCTTTATAAATTTTTTTCTACGACGAATCTTGCGATGGCGCATAAGACTTTCATATGCCTCACGTGCCTCTGCATCTTCTTCATCTTCAGTAGGGGTTATTACTCCTATACGAGAAATAACATCCGTTGTGCTATCAGAAGCAGATGATGTGTCAGACTCTTGTTGTTGGAGCTTGCGATCAAGATAAAACATGACTCCTCCGAACCTACGTTTATTCGGAATCTATTCAGCTTGTACACATCTTATATGAGAATATCTGGCCAGAGTTTTACCTTATATGAATTTGCGGTAAACGGTAGTTAAACGAAAAACTATGCATAGATACCCAACTAAATCGAATCCTCATTTTGAAGGCT
>ERZ773042.2376-NODE-2376-length-10278-cov-2.777267_pt1 | contig 10278 bp, 9 predicted proteins | sample MGYA00511664_ERZ773042 | MGnify/ENA primary metagenome ERZ773042 (study PRJEB29015, sample SAMEA2737984) | human oral metagenome | biome: human oral; feature: human-associated habitat; material: dental | place: China | collected 2036 ... | reverse complement strand
CCGGGGCCGTCGATGGATTTCGACGACCCCGGTTTGAATCAAGCCCACAGCTCCCGTCAGTGCACTTCGGCGGTCGGCGCCTCCCCTTCTTTCCCCAGAAGGGAGATCACGACCATCAGGATGATGTTGATGAAGAAACCCCACATGAACCCCGGCCACCCCAGCGGGGAAACGCCCAGGATGCGCGTGCCGAACAGGATGGCGATCCCTGCCGTCAGCCCCACGGAGGCCCCCAGCCGAGAGCACCTCTTCCAGTACATCCCCAGCAGGAAGGGGGGCGCGAGCTGGGCAAGGCCCGTATAGGCCACGTCCTGTATGACCTGCACGAAGGTTGCGGGCGGCTTCAGCGCGATCAGGCCGCAGATCGCGGCGACGGCGAACACGATGATCCGCGATATCCGCATGTTCTGCTCATTGGAGATCTGGCCCCTTCGGGTCAGCAGGATGAGGTCCTGAGAGACGAGCTGCGAGCTCACGAGGAGCATGGCGTTGATGGTGGAGATGCCGGCCGCGATGGCCGCCGCCATGATCAGCGCTGCCACGAACCAGTTGGAGTACTTCAGCATCAGGATCGGCAAGATGTTGTCCGCAGCGTGGACCTCGGAGGCGCTCACCAGGATGTGCCCCGCAAGTCCGATGAACAGCGTCGAAAAGCCGTAGATCAGGAGCTGCGAGATGGGGATGCTGATGGCGGACCGTGCCAGCGCCTCCTCGTCCCGCGCCATCAGGGACTTGTTCCAGACGTGAGGGCAGAGCCAGATCCCGAACGGCAGGACGATGAACTGCATCACCCAGTACTTGTCCGTGTACAGCCCCTTCAGGCCGGGCCGCGACAGGAGCTCCGGGGCCGTCTGGCGAACCTGGGTGAACAGGTTGACGATGCCCCCCGACGGGACCAGGGCGACCCACGCCGCGAGGACGATGCCGGTCAGCAGGATGACGGCCTGTACGGCGTCCAGCAGCACGACGCCGCCCGCCCCCCCGATCAGGACGTAGAGCAGGGAGAAGGCCACGCTGACCAGGATCGCCGCGTTGTAGCTGATGGCCCCGCTGCTCACCACGCTCATGGCGCGCGCGTTGCCCACGTACTGCATCGCAAGGAAGATCATGGTCATCAGCACGGAGACGCAGGCCGCCATGACCTTCAGATACCTGCTCTGAAAGCGGTCCTCCAGGTAGTCCCCAAGGGACATGTAGCCGCGCTCGTTGGCCAGCAGTCGAATCTTGTTCCCGAAGTACACCACCATCAGCGCCACCCAGACCTGGCTCAGGACGAGGACGATGAAGGAGATGCCGTGGGTGTAGTACATTCCGGGCGACCCCAGAAAGGCAAAGGTGCTCTGCATGGCCGCGATCATGGTGAGCGGCAGCAGGATGGAGTTCACCCCACGGTTCGCAAGAAAGAAGTCCAGCGCGGAGGCTTTCTTCTTGCGGCGCCCATGGATGACGGTGATGACCAGCATCGCCACCAGGTAGAGGACGATCACTCCGAGGCTCAATACCCCTGTGTTCATGCCTTATTTTTCTCCTTTCTTGCTGCTTCTTACAAAATCCCGACAGACCAGGAGGACAAAGGCCAGGTTCACGAGCATGAGGGTCCACCAGTACGCCAGGGCCACGGGCAACCACCCGAAGAGGTATCCCTGATCCCCCCAGGTCATCGACAGCGGCAGCGCCCCCAGCAGGAGCAGCACCAGAAAAACACAACCAAACAGCTTTTGCTTCATGTTCACCTCACGTCCTTTCCGTCCGTATAGACCACCCTGCCGCCGCAGAGCGTGTGCTTTACCCGTCCGTAGAGCGTCATGCCCGTGAAGGGAGAGTTGGAGGATTTCGAGAAGAAGCGGCTCCCCACGGTCCACCTTTCCCGCTCGTCAAAGACCACCAGGTCCGCATCCCCGCCCTCCCGGAGGCTGCCGCAGGAGAGCCCGTAGAGCTCCGCCGGCCTTGCGGTCATCTTTTCCAGGAGCTCGAGCAGGGTGAGGTGCCCCTTTCGCACCAGGTTGGTGATCCCAAGCGCCAAGGCCGTTTCCAGGCCGATCATCCCGCTGGGGGCGTCCATGAGGTCCCTGGCCTTTTCCTCGGAGGCGTGCGGCGCGTGGTCCGTTGCGATGATGTCGATGACGCCCTCCTTCAGCCCGCGAATGAGCTGGTATCGGTCCTCCTCGGTCCGAATCGGGGGGTTGACCTTGGCCAGCGTTCCCTTTTCCAGGACGATCTCCTCGTTCAGGGAGAAGTGCTGCGGCGTGACCTCCGCCCAGACATCCGCGCCCAGCTTCTTCATCAGGCGCAGGACCTCCACGGACACGCCGGAGCTCAGGTGCTGGATGTTGACCCTGGCCCCGGTGTGCAGGGCCAGAAGGCAGTCCCTGGCCATCAGCGTCTCCTCCGCGACGGCAGGGGCGCCGGGCACCCCGACCTCCTTCGATATCCTTCCCTGGTTGATGCCGGGGCTTCCGATGAGGTCCGGGTCCTCCTCGTGCAGGCTGATGGGCACGCCGAGCTCCCGCGCCCGCTCCATCGCCCTCATCATCAGCTTGACGTCCTTGATGGGCAGGCCGTCGTCCGTGAAGCCGATCGCCCCCGCGGCCTTCAAGGCGTCCATGTCCGTCAGCTCCTGCCCCTTCATGCCGCGGGTCACGCACGCCGTGTTCAGGACGTGGATGGGGAGGTCCGACTCGCGCCGCCTGAGGTCCTTCAGCGCCTCCGCGTCGTCCAACGGCGGCTTCGTGTTCGCCATGCAGATGACCGTCGTGTAGCCGCCCGCCGCGGCGGACGCCGCCCCCGTCGCGACGTCCTCCTTGTAGGTGAGCCCTGGGTCGCGAAAGTGTACGTGCGTGTCCACCAGGCCCGGCGCAACGATGCAGCCTTCGGCGTCGATGACCTCCGTGAACTCCCCGCCCCTCGCGTACTTCCCCATGCCGGCGATCCGACCGTCCCGGACGATGACGTCCAGAACCTCGTCCAGGCCGCTTTTGGGGTCGAGAACCCTCCCGTTTTGAATCAGGATCATACCGCTTCTCCTTTCAGGTACTCGCAGATCACCGCTGCGCCATCGCAGATGCTGGACAGCGAGGCAAACTCCTTCCTGTTGTGAGATACGCCGTGCCGGCAGGGAATAAAGACCATGCCGGTGTCGCACAGCGCGGCAAACGACATCGCGTCGTGTCCTGCGCCGCTCGGCATGTTCCTTGAGCTGATCTTAAGGCGTGATGCCGCTCGCTCCAGCCCCCGCTGAACGCGAGAGCTCATGGCGACGGGCGAAACGCTGCTGATCTTCATCTCCAGGCAGGCCGCACCGCGGCTCTTGGCGATGTCCTGCGCCCTTGAGCGAACGGCCTGCTCCATCCGGTCCAGGCTATCCTCCTCGATGCCGCGCAGGTCGATGCCCAGCGCCACCTCCCCAGGGATCACGTTCAGGACGTTCGGGCGGTTCTCCACCACGCCGACGGTCGCGACGGATTGATTCGCCGCCTCCTCGCGCCCGATCCGTTCCACGGCCAGGATGACCTCGGCTGCGGCGCACAGGGCGTCGTTTCTCAGGCCCATGGGGGTGGCGCCCGAGTGCTCCGCCATGCCGCGCAGGATGAACCGAAAACGCCGCGGCCCCGCTATGGTGCTGACGATGCCGATCTCCGTTCCCGTCTCCTCCAGCACCTTGCCCTGCTCGATGTGCAGCTCCAGGTACTCCTTTATCCCTGAGATCTTCCTGGGGGAGAAGGAGAGCCCCCGCTTTTGAAATATCTCGTCGAGTCGCTCGCCGTCCCGCGACCTCAGGCTCCCGACGTTCACGGCGTACTTCTCCTGAGCGGCGATCAGGCCGGAGCCGATGGTGCAGAGCCCGAAGTTGCTGGACTCCTCGCACCGAAAGGCCGCGACCCTGATGGGAATTCGGACCCCCTCCTCCCGCAGCCGCCTGACGACCATCAGGCCGGCGATGACGCCTGCGACGCCGTCGTACCGCCCCCCATCGACGACGGAGTCCAGGTGAGAGCCCAGCAGGTAGTAGTCCCCCTCCTCCCCGTTGGACGCGAAGGTGTTGCCCACCTCGTCCGCGAAGACGCGGCACCCCAATTCCCTGGCGAGGGCCTCGAAGCAGCGGTGCATCTCGTCCTCGACGGCCGAGTACCCAAGCCGCGTGACCCCTCCTTCCCTCGTGCTCCCCACGTCGTAAAAGGCCTCAAAGAGCTCTCCGCAGTACCTTATCTCCGAAACGCTGTGCTGCATGATTCCCTCCTGCCTCCGTTCAGGAAATCCCACGGCTCTGATGGGCAAGCCCCCGTATCTCGGAGAGTGCCCTGTAGCCGTGCTCCGCAAGGTAGCGGTCTATGCCGTCGATGACCTGGATCATGGCCGCGGGATTTTGGAAGTTTGCACTGCCGACCTGCACCATCGACGCCCCCGCAAGAACGTACTCGACCGCGTCCTGCCAGCGCGCAATCCCACCGCTTGCGATGATCGGAATGGCCGTTGCGGCGTGGGCCTGCCAGACCAGGAACAGGGTCTGGGGCTTCACGGCCGGCCCCGACATGCCGCCTGAAACGTTGCTCAGGACGGGGGAGCGCGTCTCGACGTCGATCAGCATGGCGCGCCACGTGTTGGCGATGGTGACGGCGTCCGCTCCCTCTTCCTCGCTGACCCTCGCGCTGACGCGGATGTCGGTCACGTTGGGAGCGAGTTTCACGAAGAGCGGGAGCCGGGTCGCCCCCCGCGCCGCCTCGAGGGTCTCGCGAAGGACGTCCGGGGTGGAGGAGAAGGCCAACCCCGTGCCGATGTTGGGACAGGAGAGGTTGAGCTCCACCGCCGCGATGCGCGGATCGTCGGCGACGACCTCCAGGGCCTCGCGGTAGTGCTCCTTTCGACTGCCCGATAGGCTGAGGACGACCGGCGCGCCGATGCCGTCATAGCGCGGCAACTCCTGCGTCATGAAGGCCTCGATGCCGATGGAAGGGATGCCCACCGCGTTGATCATGCCGCCCGTCACCTCTGCGATGCGCGGCGGCGGGTTGCCCTGCCGCACGAGGCGATGAACGCTCTTGACCATGACCGCGCCGAGTTCGCTCATGGGGAAAAGGCCTGCGTTGTTCTCAAAACAATCCCAGGTTCCGGAGGCCGGCATGACCGGATTCTTAAAGGTGATGCCGCCGACCTTCACCGACAGATCCGTCCGATACTTGAGCTCCGACATCGTCGTCCCCCGTCTCACAGCACTTCGTCCACGTCGAAGACCGGACCGTCCCTGCACACCAGGGCGTACTCTCCCCCCGCCTCGGAGCGTCGCGTCCTGCAGGCGCACCCCTTGCAGGCTCCAAGGCCGCAGGCCATGTGCTCTTCGAGGGAGACGTAGGCGGGGAACCCGTACTTGAGGTGCAGCTCCTTCATGCCCAGACCGAGGCGACGGGAACCGCAGGAATAGGCGGCGTCAAATTTCAGGCTGCGGCAGTCCTCCACCATCCGGTCCGTGACGTTGAGGGAGGAGGCCGTCGTCGTCGTCACCCTGGCCCCAAGGCGCTCAAACTGCGATCGGTTGAACAGGCCCTCCTCGCTCCTTGCGGAGAGGTAGACGTGCAGCTCCGTGCCATGGGCTGCGTAGTCCTGCGCCAGCAAAAGGAGCGGCGCGATCCCCATGCCCCGACCGATGAGGGCGACCCGCGAGGCACCTTCCCGAACGGGGAACCCCCGCCCCAGCGGGCCGAGGACCGCGACGCTGTCGCCCGGCCTCAGAGCGGCCATGAGGCTGGTTCCACGGCCCCTGACCTGATAGAGCAACGTCATGACCCCGTTCTTTCTGTCCACCGAGTTGATGCTGAACGGACGCATCAGGAAGGGATCGTCGCCCTCCCAACACCGGACCATGACGAACTGCCCCGGGCGGGAGAGCCCGGCCATATCCTGTACGTCGAGGTCGAGCGCGAAGGCCTCCGCGCCGACCTTCGCCTGTTGAAGCACACGGCATTTCAGGTACATTGCTGTCTCCTTCCCGTTGCGGCTCCGTCTAAAAAACTCTTATCGACACCCGGCCCTGCAGCCCCTTGCGCAGGCGGTGAAAAAACGGCCCACGGGTGCCCGAATTTCGCTGGAGCGGTGACGCCTGGACGATGACGGAGGGACCGAATCCCCCATGGGCTCTACCCATTGGATTTACCTTATCATAGATGAGCGGGAAAAGACACTGCGAGTTTGCACCGAGGGTGCAGCCATGGGCAAGGCGCACTGCCGACAGGCTTCAAGGTCGACGGGCCTGCGGCACCCCACGGCAGGGGGTTTATCGTTACAGCAGCGTATGGGATTTCAAAATCGAAGTGCTATCATAATTAAGTTGAGGGACGACGTTGAGAGGACAGGGCGTCCGCGCCCGCTGGGGCAGGACCCCAAACGTGCGAGCCGACCTTTCCGAAAAATCTTCAAGTCAAGGAGATGGGACCGATGTTCGCTCAAAGGCTCTGGGCTTTGACGAAAAAAGAGGCGCTGCAGATCGTGCGGGACCCCAGCAGCATCGTCATCGCTTTCATATTGCCGCTCACCCTGCTCTTCCTCTTCGGCTACGGCCTGTCCCTCGACGCCCACGATATCCGCCTCGGGATCGCGCTGGAGGACGGAGGACAACCGGCGCGAGACCTGGCCCGGCGGTTCGCCGGAAACCCCTATTTCAAGCCCGGCCTCGCCGCCTCGCGCCAGGATCTCCTGCCCGGGCTGGTCACGGGGGAGCTCAAGAGCGTCCTGATCGTCCCCCAGGGCACCTCCGCCGCCCTCTACTTCAATCAAAACCTGTCAAATCAAAACTCAAACCAAAATTCGGGCCGAAAGGCCAGCCTTCAGTTGCTGACGGACGGAAGCTACCCGAACTCCGGCGCCCTGGCGGAGAACTACACGCTGGCCGCGATCCTCCAGTGGGGAGGGGAGCTGTCCCGCACGTCGCTGCCCATCGCCGTGGAGCCCCATTTCCGCTACAACGACGGGCTGGAGAGCCGGTACTCGCTCATCCCGGGCATCATGGCCGTCATCATGGCCCTGATCGGGACGATGCTCACGGCCCTGGTCGTGGCGCGCGAGTGGGAGCGCGGGACCATGGAGGCGCTCTTCTCCACGCCCGTCAGCGCGCTGGAGCTCCTGCTGGGCAAGCTGATCCCCTACTACCTCCTGGCGATCTTCTCCACGTTCTTCAGCCTGGCCCTGGCCGTGTCGCTCTTCGGCGTCCCGTTCCGCGGCTCCCTGCTGGCCCTCTTCGTCGTAGCGTCACTCTTCATGATGTCGGCGCTCGGACACGGCCTGATCATCTCGACGCTCTCCAAAAACCAGTACGTCGCCTCCTTCGCCGCGCTGCTCTCCGCCTTCCTGCCCGTCGTGCTCCTGTCCGGCTTCATCTTCGAGCTGAACTCCATGCCGTTCGTCCAGAGGGCGATCGCCGCCGTCCTGCCGGCACGATACCTGGTGACCTGCCTCCAGACCCTCTTCCTGGCCGGCGACGTCTGGCCGCTCCTGATCCCCAACATGATCAAGCTGGGGCTGCTGGGCCTGTTCTTCCTGGCCATGACGCTTCGATACACCAAAAAGGTGCTGGCCTGACCATGTTCGGACGCATCCGTTCCCTGGTCGTCAAGGAGCTCTACGCCGTCCTGCTGGACCCGAAGACGCGCTTTCAGGTGTTCGTCGGGCCCTTCGTCATGCTCTTTCTCTTCAGCTTCGCCATCACCATGGAGGTGCGCAACGCCCCCCTGGCGGTCCTGAACCAGGACAATGGAGACCTGGGACGCAGGCTCGAGGCGGCCTTCACCGCGAGCCCCGCCTTCACGCGCGCCTTCAGCCTGTCGAGCGTCCCGGAGGTCGAGCCGGCCATCGCCGAGCAGAGGGCGCTGATGGTCCTGCGCATCCCCGAGGGCTTCTCGGCGTCCCTGATGCGCGGCGAGCCGGTCTCCGTGCAGGTCGTCCTGGACGGGCGGAAGGCCAACGCGGTCCAGATCGCCTACGGCTACGCCGTCTCCATCACGAGCGGCTTCGCCCGCGGGCTCAGGAAGACCCTCACCGGGGCCGACGCACTCCTGTCCGTGGAGCCGCGCCAGCTCTTCAACCCGAACCACGACTACCTCTGGTTCACCCTGCCGGTGCTGCTGGTTGTGCTGACCCAGATGCTGTCCCTGCTCGTCTCGGGCATGAGCGTCGCGCGCGAACGGGAGCTCGGGACGTTCGAGCAGCTGCTCGTCTCGCCGCTCTCGCCCCTGGAGATCGTGGCCGGAAAGGCGCTGCCGGCCGCCGCTATTGCCCTCGGCATCGGGGTCGCCATCCACATCCTGGCCCGCACGGTCTTCGGTGTGCCCTGCCTGGGGAGCCTGGGGCTGCTGGCCCTCAGCTTCCTGCTCTTCATCCTGGCCTGCACGGGCGTGGGACTTTTCATCTCCTCGCTCTGCAACACGCAGCAGCAGGCGTTCCTGGGGGTGTTCACCTGCATGGTGCCCTTCGTCCTGCTCTCGGGGTTCGCCACGCCGATCGAGAACATGCCGCACGCCCTGCAGACACTGACCCTGCTCAACCCCGCCCGTCACATCATCGTCATCGCCCTCGGCGTCTACCTCAAGGGCATTCCCCTGCGCGAGGTCGCCGTGCAGCTCCTCTGGCTCGGCGGGATCGCGGCGGCCACGCTCGGCGCCGCCGGGTGGTTCTTCAAACGCAGGATACAGTGACCGCTCGCTGCGCCGTTCGTTCCTATTCGGTTCCCGTTCGGGTTGCAAGCCGGGGTTCCGGGGCGGAGCCCCGGAGGTCGAGAAAAGGAGTTTTCGTTATGAAAAAACGGTTTATCTTTTCATTTTTTATTCTCGCGGCCGCCCTCGGTGCGCTTTACGCGACCGGGGAGCTCGAGGGGCTGATCGATCGCTTCCGCGAGAAGGACCCCAACCGGATTCAACTCTACGGCAACGTGGAGATCCGGCAGGTGCTCCTGGGCTTCCGCGTTTCGGGCCGCGTCGAGGCGGTCTACCGCGAGGAGGGCGAGAGGGTGGCGTCCGGCGACCTGCTAAGCATCCTGGACCCCGTCCCCTACCGCATCAAACGCTCCGAGGCCAGGGGGGCCATGCTCCAGGCCAAGGCGGCCCTGGACAAGCTGCACCGCGGGTTCCGCACCGAGGAGGTCCGTGAGGCGGCGGCGCAGCGCGACCGGGTCCGGGCGTCGCTGGACCTGGCCGAGAAGGACTACAGCCGCATCTCGAACCTGTTCGCCCAGAAGGCCGTCGCCAAGAGCGACCTGGACCGGGCGGCGTCGCAGCGCAGCGCCCTGAAGGCGGAGCTCGTGGCGGCCGAGAACGCCCTGGCGTTGGTGCGCGAGGGCTACCGCAGGGAGGACATCGAGGCGGCCGAGGCGGCCTACGAGGCGGCAGGCGCCCGGTTCGCGGAGGCCGAAAACGCCCTCTCGGACACGGGGCTTCGCTCCCCGGCCGAGGGGACCATCCTGACCCGCGTCTCCGAGCCCGGGACCGTCGTGGGGGCCGGCCAGGTCGTCTACGCCCTGGCGCTCGAGCGCCCCATCCAGGTTCGTACCTACATCCCGGAGCCGCAGCTCGGCCGGGTCCGGGTGGGGATGCCGGCGCGCATCGTCACGGACTCGTCCCCCGAGCCCATCGAGGGCACGCTCACCTTCATCTCCCCGACGGCCGAGTTCACCCCCAAGCAGGTGCAGACCGAGGACCTGCGCACCGACCTGGTCTACCGCGCACGGATCCTGGTGGAGGACGACAGGGATGGACGGCTCAAGAACGGGATGCCCGTCACCGTCCTGATGGAGGCCGTCTCGATGGAATCCAAAGAAGCCTCCGAGGCCGCGGCATCGAGATGAGCCCGGCCGAAAAGCTTCCGCCTGCAGGGCCCTCCTCGGGCTCCGAGATCGTCATCGAGGGGCTGATCCGCACTTTCGCCCGGCGCGCCGCGCTGGACGGGATCACGGCGCGCATCGCAGGGGGGCGGATCACGGGCCTCGTCGGGCCGGACGGAGCGGGAAAGACGACGCTGCTGCGCCTGCTCTGCGGCCTCCTGGCGCCCACGGGGGGACAGGTCACGGTGTGCGGGTACGACACGGCGGCGGATACGGACGCCATCCACGAGCGGGTCGGCTACATGCCGCAGCGGTTCGGGCTCTACGAGGACCTGACGGTCCGGGAGAACATGGACCTGTACGCCGAGCTGCGCTCTGTGCCCCGCGAGGAGCGCTCCGCCCGATATGCGGAGCTCCTCGCCTTCACCGGGCTCGGTCCCTTTACGGGCCGCCTGGCGGGCCGGCTCTCCGGCGGGATG
>ERZ773042.2375-NODE-2375-length-10280-cov-5.881858_pt1 | contig 10280 bp, 6 predicted proteins | sample MGYA00511664_ERZ773042 | MGnify/ENA primary metagenome ERZ773042 (study PRJEB29015, sample SAMEA2737984) | human oral metagenome | biome: human oral; feature: human-associated habitat; material: dental | place: China | collected 2036 ... | reverse complement strand
ACGGCTTGGTGATTTTCGACCGTTTTTCCTTGGAAAATGCCAATATGGTGGTGTTTGCTAAATCTGGTGCCGGCAAGTCGTTTACCGTCAAACTGGAAGCGTTGCGCAGTATGATGATCGGCTCGGATATCGTGATTATCGACCCGGAAAACGAATACCAGAAACTATGCGATGCGGTGGGCGGCAGCTATATCCGCTTGAGCCTGAGTAGCGACACGCGCGTTAATCCGTTTGATTTACCAAAGGTAATCGACACCGACGAGGCGGATGATGCTCTGCGGGCCAATTTGGTAACGCTACATGGTCTATTGCGGCAAATGTTAGGCGGTCTCCAGTCTGACGGGCAAATTACAGCTGGACTATCGCCAGCAGAAGAGGCCGATATCGACCAAGCCTTGATTGACACCTACGCCCGCGTTGGTATCACCTCCGATCCGTTAACCCACCACTCATTGCCGCCAACAATTTCCGATTTATACGACACTCTGCTGCACATGGGCGGTACTGGCCCAGCGTTGGCACAGCGGCTACGCAAATTTACCGCTGGTACGTTTGCCGGAATTTTCTCGCAGCAATCAAATATTGACATTAACAACCGGATGGTAGTGTTTAATATCCGCGATTTGGAAGACGAACTGCGGCCAATTGCTATGTATATCGTGCTAAATCACATCTGGAACATTACCCGTACCGACCAAAAACGGCGCATGTTGATCGTTGATGAGGCTTGGCAGCTAATGCGCTACGATGACTCGGCCAGTTTCTTGTTTTCTTTAGCAAAGCGCGCCCGTAAGTACCAATTAGGATTAACGACCATTACCCAGGACGTGGAAGACTTCGTCGGCAGCAAGATGGGGCGGGCAATTGTTTCCAACTCGTCAATTCAGTTGCTCCTTAAACAGTCCACCAGTGCCGTCGACGTCTTATCGCAAGTGTTCAAATTGACCGAGGAGGAGCAAAAACGCTTATCCAACTTCCCAGTCGGACAAGGCCTATTCTTCGCCGGACAGAATCACGTTCACATCCAAATTCAAGCCAGCGACACCGAATATAACCTAATAAACACCAGCCCAGTAGCCAAGCAAAAACGACCGTCAGAAACCCCGGTCGGCGGGTACGGAGACGTGTAGTATAATTGAGAGTATATGGCAACAAAAACGAGACCGCCAAGGATTGACTACACCACGGACGATAGGGCCGACGAGAGACTTAGTCCTGCTGAGCAAGCTAGGTTTGATCAAGCCCAGGCTGATTTCGGCGAGTCAGAATTAAGCGACCGCGAAAAAGCTGCTATTGCCGGTCTTGAATCTCAGTTCGGCGATTCTGAATCTGATATAGACGGCCGTCGAATTGACGCCGCCAGCGAAGCCGCCGACAGGCAAGAATCTTCCGCACCGCAAGGAAATGGATTCTACCAGCCAGCAGCTAACAAAAGTTCCGGCAGAAAGCAGCCGTTAACATTAAAAGGCGTGTTAAAAAAAGGCGGACCAGCAGGTTTGATAACCGCCCTTGTTGGCGGCGGAGCATTTATCGGCGGCTCGATGGCAGGACCAATGCTGTTATTATTTAACCTGGAGGCAAACGCTGTCGAACAAAACGATTCTGCTTCAGTAGCTAAAGAAAACCGACTCATGAAAACTCTCAAGCACATGCTTAAAGAACGAGGGTATAAAAGCAAACTTGGCACTAAGATGGGCAAGATATCTAATAAAGGTTTGTCAAAATTATCAAAGAAAGGAATTACTCCTCTCAATGAAGACGGCAGTAAGTTCGATATCGGTAAAAAAGGTTATCCGGATAACCAACCAGCTAAGTATGACGTCGACGGTAAGACGATAAAAAAAGACGAATTGGTTGATCATCTACTGCAAAAAGGCAACGAGAAACAGGCTAATAAAGTTTTTGGCAGAGTTGGCGCGTTTAAAATGCGCGTCAAATCCTGGGTAGGAAAACATATTAAAAAAAGCTTTCTTAATAAATTTAAACTGAAAAGAAACGGTGGACTCGCCTATAAGGTAGATAAAAAATTAAAAATAAGCGAACGTCTTAATAAATTTAAGAAAAAGTGGCCAAAATTTAATTCAGGCGAAGCAGGTAAGAAACTTACAAGTAAAGTCAATAATAATATGGGCAAGGCTAAAAAGGGCGGCTTTATTTATCTTTTGGCAACAGCCACTTGCATAGGTGTAAAAATACCAAGCATGGTAGCCACCGCAGTAACTGCCATACAGCTTCTTCCTATTGTAGGCGTTGCTTTTGATACTATACTAACACCAGCGTCAAAAGCCAAAGCAGCGGGGTTTGGCAGTGGTTTTACTGCTGAGCAGATGGATACAGTTGGTACAGTGTTAACCGAAAGGGGTACCGTTGAGGGGTCTAAAAATACCGAGGGAGCAGCAGTAGACTCGCCAATACTTATGGCGTCTCTTGGTATAATTAAAAATAAACAAGTAATTTCCGATTTTGCCCCAGGCTATAAAATGATCACCAGCTCAATCGTTCAGGGTGCAAAATCAGTTGGAGATAAAATAGAACCTATTTGCAATGTAATATTAGGCCCTATGGCTATGTATGCCACTATGGGTGCCGAAGCAGCTTTGGCTGTCTGGACGGGCGGATTATCTTCTCTCGTTAGTTGGATAGGTAAAAAGATTATAAAAGAGCGGGTCGGTAAATGGATAGGCGAGCTAGCCTCAGGCATGCTTCAGCCGGTGTTTGAAGATTTAGCGAAAAACGACATGCTACCAAAAGCGAGGTTCAAGGATTTAGGCGATGCATTGGGTGTCGGCTTGGCGGCATTCTTCTCATCTGGAAGTATGGCGCAAATGTTACCAACCTTAAAAACCAGCCAATTGGCCGAGTTTGGCGAAGTCCAACTAGCCAATGAAGAATTACAAAGAAGGATGGATATTGCATCGCTTAGTCCGTTCGATACTTCCAGTAAATACACTTTCATGGGCAGTATTGTCCACAATATGGGTAATATGATGCTAGCAAGCGGAACTTCTGACGGGTCGTTTGTCTCTACGCTATCTAATATTTTGAGATTACCATCGTTCGCATTATCATTTTCATCCACCGCTCATGCGAAAAGTACTATATTCTCAGGAAGTTACTGCGACTACGGTAAAGAATTTCAACAAGATAGCAAAGAAGGCATGCCGGCAGTAAACATAGCAGGACTGCCATGCACTGGCATTACAAAAGGTCAGGCTAGTATGTCGACCGAAGAAGCTCTGTCAATTGCTGAGGAAGAAGGATGGATTGATGACAGTGTAGATATAAAAGATGGAGCGACTATTAGTGATTTATTGGAAAGTAATTACATAAAAGAAGATACTCCTTTAAGAGATTTCGTTGAATCGTGCAGCGACGCAAAGGAAGGCGATTACTGGACTAATATGAATAGTTGTACAGTGCCAGATAGTGCATCGTCAAGATCTCTAGATAAAACTACAACTTCAGCCTCCACAGGATTAAAAGACGAAAATGGTAATGGCATCAGCTATACAGCAGAAAAAGAAGGAGTAGGTGAAACCGTAAACACCATAAGCAACAAAAAGTTAGCGGCAATGTCCGTACTACTGCTTGATTTTCAGGTCGCCCAATCAATGAACGGAGAAGATGAAGAAGATGGAACAGAAGGAGAATCAGAGGAACCCTCATCCACAACCGCCACCGCTGTTGGCACACCAGAGAACGTGCAAAACACTGGATCTGGATGGACTATCAAACCTAATACTGATTACACTGGCGTACAGTGTAGCGCCGGATCAACTGATGGTGGTACTTTTGACGCAACAGTAGACGGCGGCACTTCAAAGATTAGAATATGCCTAGTTACTGTGGGTAACTCTACAGCAAAAGTCAACTCTTTGATAGCAGAAAAAATAAAGCAAATGATGGAGGCTGCCCATGCCGCTGGAGTAAATATCACCCCTGAAAGCGACTTCCGCTCATCCGCTGAACAAGCAGCTTTATATGAGCAAAACTGTCCGGGAGGAACATGTAGCGTAGCGACAGCAAAACCTGGAACCTCTCAACACGAACGGGGTCTTGCTGTCGACTGGGGATTAAACGGACAAACGATCTGTTATCGAAAGGCTACCTGTCCAGCCGGATCAAACGCCGGATACGACTGGCTAATGGCGAATGCTAAAACATATGGATTTTATAAGCTTGATTCGGAGGCATGGCACTTCTCAACGTCTGGATTTTAACTATGGAAAATATAGAAAGAATAACAACCTTTATCAAACGTCATCAATTACTGACGTTGTTTACATTATCCTTCATTTTATTAACTATTCTATATGTAGTGACACAAAATCCTCCAGACGATAAATTCACTACTGTTTTATCCTCAGACAAAAGTCTAAAAAAATCTACTGTGAGTAAAATTAGCGTTAACACTACTGACAGCTCAGATAGATCAAACGCCTATTATGTATCCGATCTGATAAAATCAAACCCAGACCGATACAAGAATAACGAGGTAACGTCATATACAGTCATTAAAAAAATCAACGGCTATAGTGTCGCCGCGGTTGAAATATACAATAACGTAGAAAAAAGGTCATACACTGAATATGTTATATTCCAAGGCTCAAAGCTAATTTCCGGAGTTCTCAGCAGTCATCAATCATCCCAATTACGAAGCAGTGGCATCCCAGAAGAAATAATTAAGGCGTATGCAGAGAAGAAGGGCGATGTATAAGAAATTTTGTCTAGGGATATGTATTTTTATGGCGATAAGCATGACCATTCAGCCAATAACTTTGGCTGCACCGCGTAGCAAGGAAGCGCTAGAAACCATCTACGAAGAACAGGATATCCGCTGGTTCAGAGAAGGAGACAAAGACCCTTGTAAAAAATCAGGTTCTACTGGCGATATTTCAGGAAACAGCAACCAAGAAAAAATTTGGAATTTTTTAACAGGATCAGGGCTTAGCGCCGAACAAGCAGCTGGCGTTATGGGTAATATGCAAGCTGAATCTGGCTTTAGTCCAACCAGACACGAAGATGGTCAGGGTTGGGAAAGAGGCGGCTGGGGTCTAGCGCAGTGGACATTTGGACGAAGAACCGCCATAGTTAGCAAGTTGCCAGAAGAGCTGAAAAAGTATCATAGCCAAGAGTATGGCGGTGCCGCTAATGAAAACGGCACCTTGAGCTCTATTCCGATCGAAGACAATGATAAATTATTAAAGTTTGAATTGGAGTATCTTATTCAAGAAAGCGGCAGCCGACCAGTTACTGCTGCCGGATTTCCTGGAAGCGCATCAACTGAGTGGGACAGATTGAAGGAGCAAACCACTCTTGAAAACGCAACTGTTTTTTGGCACAACAATTTTGAGGTTTCTGACGACTCGCCATCTAAGGTTATAGAAGTTCGCGGCGGATTTGCGCAAGCAATATATGACAAATTTAAAGGCTCTTCGGGATCTTCGTCCTCCTCCTCTTCATCCAGCTCTTCTTCAGCCTCAAGCTCAAAGATTACATTTTTAGGCGACTCAATAACTGTCGGTATGAAATCAGACCTAACGTCAACCTTTTCAGAATCAAACGTGGAAGCAGAAGTCGGGAAGGGCATATCCTGGCTAAATAGTAGAATAGATTCAGGAATTACCCTTAATGACGTAGTAGTTATTAACATAGGTACTAACGACAATTTCCCAGTCGATCAAGCCAAGACGATGCTAGATAAACTGAAAGATAAAAAAGTCTACCTAGTCAACAATTTTGGTAAGGGCGGAAATGTAAACTTTGAGCTGGTTAATAGAAATATAGCAGAAATATCTAAGGGGTATAGTAATGTCAAAGTGTTAGACTGGAAAGCTGAAGTTGAAAAAAAGGCTAAAGCTGACGGCGTAAGCGACCGGGATTTCTACAAAGAGGATGGCTACCACATAAACGAAACAAAAGGTAAAGAGCTTTATATTCAATTTCTAAAAGATTCGTTAAAGGGGTCTGGGGGTGATGATTCCGAAAAGTGTATTCCTAGCTCAACCTCATCAGACGGAAATCTGCAAGAATATGTTAAAAAATACGCACACCCAGACTCAGTAAGCCGCCTAACACAGATGCCAGATTATGCAAACGCTATAAGTACAGCTAAATCAGATGGTCGCTACATAGGCACCTGCAGCGGTAACGATTGCGGCGGATTCGTTACTACCTTGCTTTATGATAGCGGATTTGATAAACGATATAATCATGGTGCAAAAAATGCCGACGGAGCAGGAAACACAAGTGTACAGCGCGCCTGGGCAGAAGCAAACTGGCAAACATTAGGCAATGGAGCTTCTATTAACGTAGCTGATTTAAAGCCAGGCGACGTCGCTCATAGCCCAGGACATACTTTCGTATATGCAGGAGATATCCCTGGATTTAACTCAAAGATAGCATCAGCGTCTCAATGCGACTATGCGCCTAAGGCAGGCCTAGAGAGTATTACATCCGGAAACGTAACATGGTTTAGAAAGAAGTAGGAGATACTATGGAGATAACAGAAAACCAAAAAAAGTACATCATACTAGCGCTGTCAATATTATGTGCAGCAATGTTACTTCTTATTATCAGTACTGTCATCGGACGCGCAGGTAAAACTGCCGTTTCGTTCGTAGTTTCTCCAGACGAAACGCAAATTGAATTTAATAATCAAAAAATCACCGGATCAAGAACAATCTACCTAAAGCCCGGAACATACTCTTTCAAGGCAGCTAGAAACGGATTCAAAGAAAATACTATCCAAACAACCGTCAGGGATAAACCAGTACGAGTAGTATTCGCCTTAACACCAACAGGTAAGGTGTCTAAATCAGAAAAATCAACCAACGCTTCCAAAATAGATAAAATTACCACCGAAGCACTGGAAAAAGAGCAAACAAAGCTTGCGGAGGCTAATCCTATCATTAAAAAACTGCCAATTAAAAATTTCATTTATTCTATCGGTTACAGAGCAGATAGCAGTAAAGAAAACGGCATCATCGTAGAGATAGACGCTCCTAAAGGTTATAAAAATGCTGCCGTTAACGAGATAAGAAAGGCTGGTTTTGACCCTTCAAAACTTAATATTAATTTTAGGGATTATGCAAATCCGTTCACGGAGTAGATTGATACATGAGTAGAAAACGTATATTATTAATTGCCGCTGGCGCATCGCTGTTTATCATCTTACTGACTGCTTATTTATTCATAAAACCTTCTCGCCAGGTAAGTATCAACTTTGATAGAGATAATCTATCAGCAACAATAAGCAGGCGATCTGGTAAATCAATCGATAAGGTAGCTGACATAAATAATTCGTCGATACTGAGGCTAGCTGACGGTAACTATACTATAAAAACTTTCTCTAAAAATAATATTATAAAAGAAAATACCACCAACTTTACCGTAAAAGATAAAGACACCGCCGTTAATATAAAAACCGAATACAGCCAAGCATTCATAACATCGGAAGTGAATAAATATAGGAAAAATATTGAATCAGTACTGTTCGCCAAGTATCCCACATTAAAAACCAGCTATATCTTCCGCCAGGAAACGCTGTCTGGAAAAAACGCCGAATGGTACGCCACAGCATACCAAGAAAAAGCACAAGCAAAGAATTCTGGCGATTCTTATATCGTGATCATGAAGAAGAACGGTAATTCTTGGGATATTAAAAATCGACCGCAGATAGTCAACACTATCCATAACACATCAAACATACCTGAGAATGTCTTGGAAGATGCCAATAAGCTAACTTATTTCTAAATAACTAGCTCTTCAACGGCATAATAATATGCGTATAATCAGGGTTTTTAACTTGCTCGCGGATGACACACGGCGACAGTTTACCATTGAAAGAAAACACGATATCATCATCGTCAATCACGTTCAAAACTTCGGTTAAATACCGCGAATTAAGCGTAATCTGCCCGTCAGCAGATATTTCTGCAGCTGCCTCTGAGGTATTTTCTCCCAGTTCAGATGCAATTGAATGAATTGATAATAAAGATTTATCTTTAGATGCCGTTAGAGTAATACCACCGCCAGACTCGCGAGCAAATAGCGCTGCAATTTTAGTGATTCTGCTAAAATCTGCTTTTTTAATTTTTATTTCAATATCCGAAGTCGCCGGAATCAGCTGTTTGTAATCAGGAAATTTGCCGTCAATCAAGCGGCTGACTATTTCCATATTATCGGTCCGGAAGCAAACCTGCGTGTCGTCGAATAAAATCGTCAATTGCTCCTCATCATCAGCGCTTTTACCAACCTCGGCCAACGTCGATGCCGGAATGATCGCCGCCAGCTCGCTATCCGACTTCATCATTTTTTTCTCCGCCAGTCGGTAGCCATCAGTCGCCGCCAAATATAAATAGCCTTCGTACGTTTGCCAATAAATACCCGTCAGCACCGCGCGCGTCGTATCGCTACTGACGGCGATTTTCGTCTGATTAATAGCCTTTTTTAAGTCTCCGGCAGTAATTTCATAGCGAATCGCAGCAGCTTCATCGACAGTCGGCAGTTCAGGATACTCATCAGCAATAACACCGTTAATCACCGACGAAAACTTGCCGGAAGTAATATTGAGATGGCTATCTTTAGTCTCCAGCTCGACTGTACCGCTTGGTAAATTAGCAATAAATTCAGATACCAAGCGAGCGGGGATAGTAATTGATCCCGGCTGGTCAATTTTAGCACCGACATATTGCGTGGAGGCGATTTCCAGATTAGTACCGGCAATTAACAATCTACCACCGTCAGTTCGTAATAGAATATTATTTAAAATAACTAGCTCATTTCTACTGGAAGCAACATCCTTAATAAGATTAAGTGCTTTGGCTAATTTTTCTTGGGCAATCGATACTTTCATATTACTTATTATAATCCTTTCTTATTAATTCGTGGTGATAATAATAGGCGTTGTGGAAACTGAGTAAAAAATATATTCAAACAGGGGTGATTTGACAAATTCAGCAGTGGAAAACCCTGTGCATGAAAGGGCGGTTTTATAGTGGATATTGATGGAGTGTTCCACTGGCTGAGAAGACGTCGAATATTATACACAGTTATGGTGTTTATTAACTCGCTGCCAATTCGCAGGTTGTTCGCAGGTTTTCCACTACTAATGAACATATAATTTATCCCGGATGTCGTTTATTTGTTCGCGGATACTGATATTAACCGTACTTTCTTTAGTAACTTTATTTACCGAATGCATGGCGGTGGTGTGGTCTTTGCGCCCTAATTCCTGGGCAATTTTCGGAAAGCTCATTTTAAGTTCGCTGCGCAGCAGATACATAGCAATTTGCCGCGGCATTGCGACGAATTTATCGCGCCGAGCTGAACACATGTCTTTTACCTCAATGTTGTAATAGCGGGCAGTCTTGTCAATAATTTGTTTGGCGCTGATGTGTTGCGGGCGAGTTCGTTTCATGTCGCCCAAAATTCCTTCAGCGGCCATAATATCGGGTGTGAAATCCTGCATTTCTGCGTAGGCCAGCAGCCGGTTTAGGGCGCCTTCCAACTCGCGGATGTTAGTCTTGAAATTGGTTGCTAAATACTCAACTACGTCAGAATCCAATTCGAAGCTGCTTAAAGCGGCCTTAGCCTTGACGATAGCGCAGCGGGTCTCGAAGTCGGGCATTTGAATGTCAATTGCCATACCCCATTCAAATCGGCTGCGCAAGCGGTCAGTCAGGGTGGGGATACTTTTTGGCGGCTTGTCGGAGCTAATGATAATTTGCTTGTTGTTCTGGTGAAGGTCGTTGAATGTATGAAAGAATTCGTCCTGGGTTTTCTCCTTGCCGGCAATAAACTGCATATCGTCGACAATAAGCACATCAACGTTGCGATATTTATCGGAAAAACCTTTTTTCTTAAAGCGAATTGAGTCAAGAAATTCATTGACGAATGTTTCCGTAGTAATATACAATACGCGCGCCGACGGCTGTTTTTTAACAATCGCGTTGCCGACAGCTTGCATTAGGTGGGTTTTACCGAGACCGGCACCGCCATATAGGTAGAGCGGGTTATATTTAGCGCCGGGGTGCGAAGCGACCGCCTGGCAAGCGGCATACGCTAGGTCGTTGCTGGAGCCAACGATAAAGTTTTCAAAGGTATAGCGCGGGTTAAGGTTACTGGAATTTGATTTTTTAGACGGGATGATGAGCGAATCTACTGCATTAGATTTCGATTGCTCTTCCTGGGTGATTTCACGATTAATCCGCGGTTTTCTGGCGCCGGATTTGACACTGTAGGTAATTGCTGGCGAATTGATGCCGTTGTGGGACAGG
>ERZ773042.2372-NODE-2372-length-10291-cov-30.179465_pt1 | contig 10291 bp, 8 predicted proteins | sample MGYA00511664_ERZ773042 | MGnify/ENA primary metagenome ERZ773042 (study PRJEB29015, sample SAMEA2737984) | human oral metagenome | biome: human oral; feature: human-associated habitat; material: dental | place: China | collected 2036 ... | reverse complement strand
GCCGATCCCGACCGGGACATCACGCGCGCACTCGGCTCATCCCCGCTCGCGCGGGGAAAACTGTTGCCCAGGGCTGGATGGAAGAGCCACCAGGGGCTCATCCCCGCTCGCGCGGGGAAAACTGACGATTAGACATCACCTCAATGGTGGTGCCGGGCTCATCCCCGCTCGCGCGGGGAAAACGTTGGTTTTTAGTAGTACTGCCAACCATCCTTGGGCTCATCCCCGCTCGCGCGGGGAAAACTATGTGCAAACAACACACTGTGTCAGGCCGGCGGGCTCATCCCCGCTCGCGCGGGGAAAACGTCCAGGGGCGCAGCAACGACTGGGTGCAGCGGGGCTCATCCCCGCTCGCGCGGGGAAAACAACACCCCCTACGCCTCCACCTACACGGACCTGGGCTCATCCCCGCTCGCGCGGGGAAAACGATACGGATAAAATCCATCTGATCGTATGTTAGGGCTCATCCCCGCTCGCGCGGGGAAAACCTGGTATGCATACTCATTGCACATGATTTTACCGGCTCATCCCCGCTCGCGCGGGGAAAACGCGAATCCACGCGCGCGTGAGTCCCAATCACGGGGCTCATCCCCGCTCGCGCGGGGAAAACTGCCCCCAACGGGATCAAGAATTTCGCCGATGGGGCTCATCCCCGCTCGCGCGGGGAAAACCGCCATTGTCGTCGGCATGGTCAGGGAGGGCATGGGCTCATCCCCGCTCGCGCGGGGAAAACCGTCGCCTGACACACAGACCCCCGCCCGGCAGGGGCTCATCCCCGCTCGCGCGGGGAAAACCGACGCGCCACGCGCCGCCCACCGTCGCATAGGGGCTCATCCCCGCTCGCGCGGGGAAAACGCCTCGTCGAAAATGGGTCCGGCGAGTTCCGGCGGCTCATCCCCGCTCGCGCGGGGAAAACTCCCAGCCGGAGGAGACACTCACCTGCTCGGCGGGGCTCATCCCCGCTCGCGCGGGGAAAACCCCCGGGGTGCTTGTCTCGCGGTCGTTCTGTCGTGGCTCATCCCCGCTCGCGCGGGGAAAACCTTGCGGATTGGGCAGGCGATTCCCTTGAGGACGGCTCATCCCCGCTCGCGCGGGGAAAACTTGTACTTCGTCGCGACGAACAGGAGGATCGTGGGCTCATCCCCGCTCGCGCGGGGAAAACCAGGCGTGCGCGTGCGCATCCCTGTGAACCGGCGGCTCATCCCCGCTCGCGCGGGGAAAACTTAAGGCGGCGAAAATGGCAACCGCTACTGAACGGCTCATCCCCGCTCGCGCGGGGAAAACTTAACGTCACTCTGACGATAACCCTCTGACCACGGCTCATCCCCGCTCGCGCGGGGAAAACGAGCCGGGCAAGAATTGAACTTGCCACTTTGTCGGCTCATCCCCGCTCGCGCGGGGAAAACCACTTGAGATGCTGAGCGATGAAAACGGCGGCGGGCTCATCCCCGCTCGCGCGGGGAAAACGGACTGGTCGTGGAGCATCACGATACGCAGTAGGGCTCATCCCCGCTCGCGCGGGGAAAACCTGCTGCGGGCATCTTGGTGCGGCCGTCCAACAGGCTCATCCCCGCTCGCGCGGGGAAAACTGAGTTGACACGTTGACAGCGAGCACGCTAGACGGCTCATCCCCGCTCGCGCGGGGAAAACGAGCTGCCCACGTATCCCGAGGACGACAGCTTGGGCTCATCCCCGCTCGCGCGGGGAAAACACTTAATTAGTCTTCATACGTGTAGTGAACGACGGCTCATCCCCGCTCGCGCGGGGAAAACTTCTGCGTGTGCCCATGCCGACAGTACTCGGGCGGCTCATCCCCGCTCGCGCGGGGAAAACGCATAGCATTGACAGCACTGTGTCAGGCCGGCGGGCTCATCCCCGCTCGCGCGGGGAAAACTGTCTCTCTTTCTGTGTGTGTGGTTGGTAGGCGGGCTCATCCCCGCTCGCGCGGGGAAAACTGCATTACGTGTAATACCCCCCGAGAATCTATCGGCTCATCCCCGCTCGCGCGGGGAAAACTTATCGTTATCTTTCTCTCTGTGTATTGATTAGGGCTCATCCCCGCTCGCGCGGGGAAAACCCTCGTATGCGTATTCATTGCACAGCATGGTTGGGCTCATCCCCGCTCGCGCGGGGAAAACTACTAACAAACACAGAAAGACACTCACATGCTGAGGCTCATCCCCGCTCGCGCGGGGAAAACCTCACTGTCGGTGGCCGCGATAAAGCGTTTCTGGGCTCATCCCCGCTCGCGCGGGGAAAACTGGGACAGTGACAGGTTCTCCCAGTCTGCCCACGGCTCATCCCCGCTCGCGCGGGGAAAACCTCGCAGTCATCGAAGCCGCCCAACTCCCCAATGGGCTCATCCCCGCTCGCGCGGGGAAAACACTTCGTGATCTGCGCTTTTGTCACGCGGATCGGTCAGATCTTGGAAAACCTTGAGCCTTCCTCCTCTTCTGGAATTTACTCATCGCGGGGCGTTTGTGCAACTGCCGCGCCGCTGGATCAGGTTCGGAGTATTGTCCGCGTCCTTCCGAGTAGTAGGGACGCATCATGAGGGTGATGCCGTCGAAGTCGGCGGGCTTCCACGGGTCGCCCCATGTCAGGAACGCGAGTCCCTGTTCGTTACGCGCGCGAAAGACCATGACGGCACGGCCGGTCTTCATGTTTTCGGTGACGATAGCCCACAGGCGTTCACGCACTCGAGCACTGAGGGTGCCTACGAACACTCCTGGCGATATCTCCATGAGCCACCGGGTGACGTGCCCGCGCAAACCTTCGGGGACGGCCGAAAGGACGAGCACGATCACCAGGAGTCACTCTCCTCGTAGGAGACGCCCGCAGCCACCGTGCCCTCCCGGTCGTCCCACAATCGCAGGTCGTCGACGATTAGATCCTCCTCGTCTTGCGCCTCCAAGGCACCGGACACGGAGAGCAGTCCCCTAATGTCTGAGACGCATCGTTCCAGGAGCCGGAACTCTCGGATAGCATCACGGACGGCTTTGCGAGCGGAGGTACCCACGGCCTCGTCTGTCGGCGACGCGGCCACGTCGAAGGCGATCGGGATGGTCAGGTCTGCCTTGTACAGGTCTGCGATGTCATACACGAAAGACCTATACGTGCCGTTGTGCACGAACCCCAGGCCCGGGCTGCAGCCCAGCGCGACGATCACCGCGTGAACGACCCCGTAGATCGCCGAGTTGGCCGCCGACAGCGCCTGGTTGACGACCGAGCCGTCCTCGAAGTGTTCGGGGTCGTACTCACGCCGGTCCCAGGGAACCCCGGTGCGCTGTGAATGCTGCCGGTACAGCCGACGCACCCGCGCGCCCTCTCGTCCCCTCAGCTGCTGCAGGCTCAGCTTGGACACGTCCTCGCCCGAAAAACGCATCAGGTACATGTTGCGGGCGACTGAGAGCCTCATCGCGGGGTCGCTGACCGCACGCGCCTGCGCCTCCAGAAGACGAGAGGAACGCGAGGGCGGCGTGCCGTGCGCGTAGTAGCGCACCCCGTTCTCGCCGACCCACACGATGGTTGAGCCGCTCTCGGAAAGGACCGACACCGCCGAGTGCGTGATCCGGACCCCCGGCCCCAGCAGCAGCACGGACAGCGCCGCCGCTGGGACGTGGGCGATGCCATGCCCGTCGGCCACGGTGATCGCGTTCGAGTCGCGGTTGATCGTGCACCGCTCGACGTACAGGAACGTCAGGCGGTCGCGGACGCGCACCAGGTCTTTCGGGTCTGGTGGCCTCACCCCGGGGATGGGTCTCATGGCCGGGCGAGGGTCATGAGGCCGCATCCGTAGGCTTTTCCTCTGCCGATCCCATGGACGAGGTGGCGGCGCAGCGCCTCGGGCTCCGTCACTTCGAGGACGCCTTCGAAGGTTGCGAGCGCCAGGGTCACGCGCTTCCCACCGCGGCTAAACTCGGCGGTACTCCGCTCCACCCCGTTGATCAGCAGGTTCGCTCCGTCGACGCGCTGACCGACCGAGTCCTCCAGGACGGGCAGGTCTCCCCCGTACTCGGCGGAGGAAACCACCCGGAAGCCGCAACGCCCCGCACGGTCCAGGACCCACTGCGTCTGCTGGTCCTGGGTAACGTGCGCGAGAACCTTCTTCTGGCCGCGCCCGTTGACCTGGCCGGCTTCCCTGAATGTGGGGTTGACGCACAGGCGGAAACCCCAGCGTTGACCGGCCTCAAGCCGGTCGAGGAAGCCATCCAGCTCGCGGACGACGACTCCCCCATCGGTTGCGTAACCGGCCTCCTCGACAATGTGCGAGGGGTCGGGAGGAACCGGGCTCGAGACGAAAAGCGCGTACGACGGACTTCCCACTTGAGGACTGCCTTCACGGCTCGCCCGCCGTACGTCGGCGGGGCGGTCCAGGCGCCAGAGCACCCGGGGTGCCTCGCTCGCGTCGACGGCCCCTGGAGGGAAACAGTTTAAGACGGCCGCGTGCAGGATCTGACGGCTCCGAAGGAGCCGCCTCGCTCCCCTGCGATGCGGGTTGAGGTAGATGCGTGTCAGGAACATCAGAGCACCTCCATCGGGTCGTGGACGAGGCCGGGGTCGCCCTGAGGGGTTGCAGGCACGTACTCGGGGTTCTCCAGGTCGACTCTCGTCTCCTCGACGGTCCTCAGCGTGTACCTGCGGTGCTCCGAATCGAAGCTGACCGGCACATCCTGAAGAGTGTGTTCGGAGGAGGCACCCACCTCGGTCGGGATGATTCCTTGATCCGCGACGACACGAATCGGAACGCACCGCTCGTGGCTCAGCTTCTTCTGGTAGTACTTGGAAGCCAACCAAGGTGTTTCGCGGACGGCATCCCACGCACTGCTCTCGCGGACGGCGAGACGAAGCGGCAATGTCGGAGGACACGAGCGTCGCCCGAGATAGAGGGGGAACGCGGGGCGCGTGATCGCCCGGGCAAGCCCGTCGATCAGTTCCCCGGGTCCCTCGATGAATGCGCCGAATGTAGCATCCGCCCAGTAGAAGCGCTCGGACAACGGCATCGGCGTGTCCCCCCTGTGGGCCGTGTGGAAGTCGCGGAGCAAGTGCCCCGGCTGGTCGACCCGCACCGCGACGCGAAGCTTGGCCAGGTCCTCAATCGGATCGCTGCGCCTCCGGCCCTCCGCCGCTGCGAGCAGACCGACCAGCGCACTTTTCGTGGGAAAAGCCTCCGTCGACCTGCGCGTGAACCGACTGGTGGCCCCCCACGACTGCATGGGGCCAGCCAGTCTCAAGACGAGTACCGCGCTCATCGCGTTCCCCGCACCGCTTCCACGGTTGCCCCGCCGAGGTCGACAAGCTTTACCTGGCTGCCCAGCGCTCCGAAGTCCGCTCCACGAGGCGTGGTCCACGAAACGAGAGATCTCACGGCGTCAAGGCCGGTGAGGTCACGAAGCTGGGACTCGAACTCGACGAAACGCTCAACCGCCGGGCCAGCGAAGCCGCTTCGGTCCGAAACGATGGGTTCCTCAAAGGCCCCGCTCATGTTGATCGGCTGGTCGGCGCGCACCTGGACGAGGACCGCGTCGGGCAGGGTGCGGTTCCCGAAAGTGGTGATCTTGCCGGTCGGCATGGAGCGCACGAAGCTGTCCACGAAGAGTTCGATCGCGCGGTCGGCGACGGCATCATCCCCGAGGTTCTCGCGCAGCAGGTCCACGTTGATCGTCGCGTAGCGGTACACCGTGGCCGAGGCGAACTCGATCGTACCGATCATTCCCGCTCCCTCGTCGGCCTCGTCGCTGCGCTTCTTCTCGTCGTCCACGGCCGTGTAGTAGTCGTACTCGCGCTCGACCGCCCCAACGCCGATCGCGTGGGCGACCTGGCAGGCGGCGTCGACGTTGAGGGCGTTCGGTTCTGCGACCATGCGCCCAAACAGTGCGATGTCGATGGAGTGGTTTGTATCAACCAAGCCGCGGGGCTTGAATTCTTTGAAGGCCGCCGCGGGATCGGACTGCTCAGCGACCGAGATCAGCGCGTCAGCGACGTGCTCGATCTGCTTGGCCGACAGGAAGACGAGGAACCCAGCTTCCTTCAGCTCCTGTTCGGTCTTCTTACCGCGCGGCTCGGTGAGCTTGAAACCGATCGCCTTCAGACCCATCTCAGCGAGTTCAACTGCCCGAGGTTCCAGGTCCGGACGCTTCTCCCCGATCGTGCGGGCGACCAGCTCGACGATCTTCTTGGTGCGCACCCCGTAGTTGCCGTCCGAAATCTTCCCCTCAAAGTCCTGGCGGGTCGCGCGCTTAATTGCCTGCGAGGAGATACGCATGCGACTCACGCCTCCAAAGGTCGCGCTCTTGGGCGCGCCGGTGTCGTCCCTGTTCGGGTTCGAGGGGGGGAGGGTCTGGAGAACGTGGATATCAACGAAGACAGACATTGTCTTTCCTTTCACTTGCTGTTTGTGATCGTGTTGCCGCGTCCGATGTCACTTATCAGACGCTGTTTCGGATTGGATCGGTTGAGAGGTTCGGGCGAATTGGCGGCCCCAGTCGCGCATGACGGAGGCTCGACGGCTCGGGTCCTGCCAGGTGAAGAGGTCGGCGGCGAGGCCCGCGTAACTGCAGGGAATCTCTGCGGCCTCGAGCTGGGAGACGAGCGAGCGCAGGTGGATCAGCAGCCCCGCGAACGTCGGGGCCTGAACCGCCGCGGCGAAGCGTCGGTAGACCGGTGTTTCCTCTGCGCGCCGCTCCCCTCGCTGTCCCTCCGCGACGACGCGGATAGCCGAAGCAAAACTTCGAGGGTGCGGGGAGCTGTCGTGCATGGGCCTCGAGTTTGATCCCTGGTGCAGCGCCCATAGGGTGAGCGCACCGTGGACGGCGTTTTCCCCCCGCGTGGGTGCGTCGCCCAAATAACCCGAGCGGTCGTCAAGTGTCAGGTCCCATATCTCCGGGACCGTCCCGACTTCCCTACCGAGTGCTCCGCGCAGCTGTGCGCGTTGCGCACGAGCCGCTGGACTATCCTTCGACAGCCTGTGGACAATCAGGCCATTCACACGACCGTAAACGGACGTGTGGGAGGCCAGTCCCCGAGTTTCTTGATCCGGAGGAGTCTCCGGATCAGCAACAATGCTGGTCATTTCGTTCCTTCCTGTTTGCTATCCGGGTTCGGCACGATCCTTTCCAGTGCCGACTTGAAGTAGTTTTCGGCGATGCCGACGTTGAGGTATCCCCTACCGGTATCCCGTCCGATAATCGCCGATGAGGACGCGGAAGCGACGAGTTCCTGAGACAGGTCTTTGCCGCACTGACGTAGAGTCCGCTTCCAGTTCCGTCCAACTTCTTCCGCGTCTCGGTGGCCGTCTACCTGTGTGACCCAGCTTCTGAAAGGGTCGTCGACAACGGAGAAGAACCGGGCTTTCGCTCGATCTCTCGCACCGTCACCCGCGCCTTCGCCGCTCTCCCCCGCGGCGCGGGCGAGATTCGCCGCGAGCGTCCCGATGGCTCTTGCGACTTCCTCGGTGAGCCGCACCTGTTGGTCAATCAAGGTCGACAGTCTTTCTTGTTCGGCGCGCATGGCCGCGACAGACAGCGTGAGTTCGTCGGAGTAGATGTCCTCAAAGGTCGCTTCCTGAGGACCGTATGTGACGCCGACGGCCTGAATCCTCATGTGTGTCGGGTAGCTCGACTCCAGCATTGCTTCCTTGAGTTGAGAATGAAAACTCAGGGTCGCGCACTGCATGAATTCCGGCTTCGGCTGTTTGTCGTGCCCCGGCACCTCGGCGACGGTGGGCAGAGTGCCGGGCAGGTTGCGCCACAGGGCTCGTCCCGCCTCGAACTTACGAGGCATGTAGACGTCTTGCTTGAACTTCTTGGACTGGGGAAGCGAGTAGCGCCACAAGCTCTGCGGCTCGTAACGATGCATTTGCTGGGGAGCCAGCTTGTCTCCCTGGGCAAGGACGACTCCCGTCACCCCGGCGCGGTCGCCGACCAGCCTGATTCTGCGAGAATGCCACGTCAAGAGGCGGGGAATGCTCAGCTCCCTGGGGGTTCCCGCCGGGTCGAGGAGCGAGTAATCCCCCCGCACCGCGCTTTCGGGTTCGCTTGACTCCCAGCTGCATGCCTCCCACTGGGAGGTACTCTCAACTCCCCGCAGCTCGCCCGTATCCTCGGGAATGAGGTTGAGAAGCAGGGTTTCGCCAAGGTTCCTTCCCTTGATCCAGACGATGCCCAAGTGGCCGCACCACGCGGGGCCGATCGGATATCCTTTCCCACCTTTGACCTGCGTGTCGCCGACTGCGCCGGACCGGATACCTGAGGGGTCGTACGCCTGGGCGTGCACGAGCCAGCGAGCCGCTTCCGCCGCAGAGATGCACGCTATGGCTTTCCCCTGCCGGGTGGTGAAGAACTGTTCCCCGTTGGGAACGTCAGCTATTAGCTTCTCCAACCCGGATACTGAGTCTTTCGCCGTGCGCAGATCGGCTACCTGCATGAAGGGATAGCGCCCCCCAAAGAGGTAGAAGCGGTCCCGCCACTTCTCGAGGTAGTCGATCATCTCCTCGGTGGGGGCTCCCTCCGCAAACTGCTCAAGCCATTCCTCCTCGTCGCAGGGGGCGGCGACCCGGTACGCGACCGCGAGGATCAGGCGTTGGATCGCAATGCTTTGCGTGGGTAGCTCGCACGCCAGGTCAGCGATGTCAGTCGCTCGACGCACCAGGTCGAGCAGCCCGACTTCGATGATGGCCCCGTCGAGGAGCCGGACGGGTATCCACGGATCGTCGAGCAGGTTGTACTCAGGGCTGTTCATTGGTCCAGATCTCCATTCCTTTTTCTGGGGAGTAGGTCAGGGTGCGTCCGCACAGGTCGCGTCTCAGACGCGTCCCGTCGGGGCTTCGATACATTGCGAGAATTAGTTCTCCTGCCAGGAGTGGGTGCTCGCTGCACGCCCACCCCCGGGGGATGGGGTCTTCCCAGATGGCTTGTGCCACTTCATCCACCGTCTGGTCGACGCTCTGCCCGCGAGCGCGGAAGGCCCACGGTGGCAGGGATACGCTCCACGAGCACATCTCGGGGATGCGTCCGCGCGCGTTGTACTCGCCGACTTCCAGATGCTGGTCTTGCGGCGTGGTTCCACTGAGCGGGGGCGGCACCGGCGCGTTACCCAGCTCGGGGTCGAGGGCGACGACGAGGACGGGGATCTGGTCTTCGCCGTCTCGGATTGCGGCTCGTACCGAGGCGATTGCGGGCCCGTATTTGTCGTCTCCGGTGGCGGCGTTACCCTGGAATTTCTCCTCGAGTTTGGGTGCTTTCCACCGGGGGATGTTAGCCCCGTCAAGGCACCAGATGCTCGCTTTCATCCGTGACTGTGCGTTTTTCTGGTCTCTTGCTGCCAGTGCTTCTTCGAGGGCGCTCGCCCACTGCGGGGGTCCGACGGTTTCCGTGTCGTGGTAGGCCAACGCCGTGAGCCGCGCGTAGTCGATGGGTTCGCTGACCGTGATCTGTCCTTGATCGGCGAGTATTCCGAGCATCCGCAGTACCGAGTGGCGCGAGTAGACGTAGTCGGTCCCGCTGGAGTACGACCAGGGAGTGGCGGCCAGGTCCTCTACGAGGACGAGGCACCGGGCCTCGCGCAGCCCCGTGGGGCGGTTGCCCCGATCGTGGCGGTGGAGTCGCCCGATGCGCTGTAGCACGAGGTCCATGGGAGCGGGATCGGTGAGCATGAGGTCGAAGTCGACGTCGAGGCTCTGTTCGATGACTTGTGTGGCGACGACGATGTGGCGGGCGGGCCGCCGCCCGCCGTCCTTCCCGAAGAGCTCGAGCATCCGTCGATCGCGCGCCGCACGTTCGGCGGCTAGGAAGCGCGAGTGAAGAAGCGTCGTCTGGTCGCGACCGAAAACCTTCTTGACGGCGTCGTATGTTTCCTGGGCTTCACGGACGGTGTTGCGTATGACGACCGCGCACCCTCCGTCGCCCAGCTCAAGCTCAAGCAGCTCGGCGATCTCCTCGGGGGTTTGCACCCGAGTCGGGATGATCCGCTTAGTCGCCTCCGGCTCGCCCTCAATCTCGTGGACGCGTACGCCACCCGAAGACACCGTCGAGATCACGGGGTACCCAATCACGTCATCCGCCAACCCTGCGGTGTCGGACGCGGAACCGCGACCGCGTCGATAGGCCTCAAGGAGTGCCCGTCGGCGCGCGGGCGGCAGGGTGGCCGAGAGCAGGACGACCGGGATCCCGTACATGCCGAGCCACATGAGCGCGGCTTCCAGGTAGGTCTCCATGTACTCGTCGGCTGCGTGCACCTCGTCGATGACGACGACCTTTCCCATGAGGCCGAGGTGGCGCACCAGCACGTGGCG
>ERZ773042.2369-NODE-2369-length-10321-cov-6.642314_pt1 | contig 10321 bp, 8 predicted proteins | sample MGYA00511664_ERZ773042 | MGnify/ENA primary metagenome ERZ773042 (study PRJEB29015, sample SAMEA2737984) | human oral metagenome | biome: human oral; feature: human-associated habitat; material: dental | place: China | collected 2036 ... | reverse complement strand
AGTTAATCTTATCAACCAGCGCCGCCAAAGTTGTCGACTTACCCGAGCCAGTCGGCCCAGTCACCAGTACCAAACCACGCGGAAAGTCAGCAAAGGTATTAACGACCGGAGGCATACCCAGCTCGGTTGCCGACTTAATCTCGTTTGGAATCAAACGCAAAGCCGCTGCCAAATTGCCGCGTTCATGAAAGGCGTTCACCCGGAATCGTCCTAAAGTACCGAAGGCAAACGAAAAGTCAAATTCCTTATCTTTTAGCAAAATCTGGCGCTGATCTTCGTCAAGAATCTGAAACACCAGCCGTTCTACCGCAGGCTCGTCCAACGGCTGGGTTCCCGCAGCCGGCATTAGCGACCCGTCAATCCTTAGCATCGGCGGCAAGCCAACCTGAATATGAAGGTCTGAAGCCCGCTTCTTTACCACTTCTTCTAGCAAAATCTCGATTCGTAATTCTTGATTATTCATATTTCCTCCTTTTATGCGGTGTCCGCCGCTACTCTATTTACTTCTTCTAATGTTGTTATACCGTTTAACGCTTTTAGATATCCGTCCTGGCGCATCGTGATCATTCCCTGTTGAATTGCTGCTTTTTGGATTTCAGCAGTCGTTGCCCGCCTAACGATTAAATTCTGAATTTCCTCCGTTACGTCCATCACTTCATACAAACCAGCCCGGCCAGAATAACCATGCGGCGTTTGCGGCGCATCCCGGCCTTTTGCTAATATAAACGAGCTTTGGTTTGCTAACGGCAAGCTGTCATAGCCCAAATCCTGAGAAAACGCTGCCACTTGCTCTTTAGTCTGCGGCAACAAATGCCCGACCGTACTCCGAATGGTTTGCGTCTCTAATGGCGACGACTGATACAGATCGCGGCGTTTAGCAACTCGCCGCACTAGGCGCTGGCCAATAATAGTATTCACCGTACTAGCAATTAAAAACGGCTCAATTCCCATATCCAATAACCGCGGTAAGACGCCAGAAGCCGAATTGGTATGAAGCGTCGAAAATACCAAATGCCCTGTTAGCGCAGCCTGAACTGCCAAATTAGCGGTTTCACCATCGCGGATCTCGCCGACCATTACAATATCCGGATCTTGGCGTAAAATTGACCTTAATCCTGACGCAAACGTCAAGCCAACCTCTGCATTGACTTGAATCTGGTTAACGCCATCAATTTTATATTCAACCGGATCTTCCAGCGTCACGATATTAACCGTATCGTCTTTAATCTCTTTAATTAACGCATAAAGGCTGGTCGATTTTCCCGAACCGGTCGGTCCCGACGTTAAGATCATACCGTTTGGACGCTTAATTCCCTTGCGAATAGCCCTTAAAGCACGCCCGGCATAACCCATATCCTCCAAGTTAAACGAATTGCCAGTCTTATCCAATAAGCGAATCACTACCTGTTCACCCCAGACTACTGGCGAAATCGCAATACGCAGGTCAACTTCTTTTCCAGCCACGCTAACCGCGAACTGGCCGTCTTGCGGAATGCGATGTTCATCAATTTTCAGATTAGACAAGATCTTAATACGGCTAACTAGCGCCGGCTCAATGCTCTTCGGCAGCTGCATAATCTCGCGCAATACGCCGTCCACGCGGCAGCGAATCTTCAAAGCTTTTTCTAGCGGTTCAATATGAACGTCGGAAGCATGGCTTTTAACAGCGTATTCTAAGATCGTCGACAATGCCCGAGAGATCGGCGAATCCTGAACAATAGTCTTAATGTCGCTCGTCTCTGACCGCATCTCTTCCTGCGACGCTTGCGCCGCCATATTAACAGTTGATAGATCAGTTTTATACTGGTCTAATACATGGCGGACGCTCTCTTCCGAGGCCATAAATACCTTAAGCGGACGCTGAATCCGGTTTGACAAATAATCGACAGCCTGGACATTATTGGCATCAATCATCGCCACTGCCAAGCGGTTTTGCACCTCAGCCAACGGCACCGCCATAAATCGTTCGGCAATATCGGACGGCAACAACGACAAAATATCCTGGCTAATCATGCTATTTTCCAGGTTTACATATGGCACGCCAGACACCTGCGCCACGGCATGAACTAATAATTCATTGTCTAAAATTCCCTCGTCAGCCAACAGGCTGAACAGCGGCTTATTTACGTCGGCTGCTCGTTTCACAGCAGCATCAATTACCGGCTTTTCAATCAGCCCCTCGTCAACAAGCAGCTTTATCAACTTGTCCTGAATATCATCCGTAAGTAAGGCCATACGCTACGTCCCCTCCCTAATTGGCAGCATTCTGACCCACAAATACCTCGACAGTTGGATTTATCGCATTACTATTAAAGACAGCTTGGCTCGGCTTTTCTACATCTGAAGATATCTCCCGTATAGTTTGGACCTCAACGCCTTTTTCCGGAACTTTCAAAAACGATATATTCGAAGCCGCCAGATAACCGATACCGACACCCAATCCAGCTATTAAAACAATCATAGCAATATCTGTTTTTTTCATGGTTTTACCACCTTCTTTTCTAAATGTACATTTTGCGCAGGCTCATAATAAGCAGCTCCCTGGATAGTCAAGCTCAGCTTGTCCTCGCTGGTATGAATTTCAAACGATTTTATCTCAATAACGCGAATTGACCGCTCAAACTTCGTTAATAATTCTCGTAATTTGTCAGCCGACCCGCTAACCTCCAATGAAAAAGACAGCGTATTTGACGAATCTGCTGATTTAGAATCATTATCTTCCGTTTCCTCCCCCTGACTATTCGGCGACGTCACCGATAAGTTATCCAGCGTCAAGCCCTCAACAGTATCAACAAATTTATTCTTAATCGAAGCCCCAAAAGCATCGGCATTAGGGTTATCTGGTAAGGCATCCAGAACTGTTTGCAGGGCGCTATTATCGCTATTAGCCTTCACAGAATTAAGAGCTGAATTTGTCTCTAGCACGCGCACGTTCTTCTTTAATTCATCTACCGACTCTAAATTCTTATCTAATCTGAAAATCGTACTCTGTTTCTCTATAATAACTTTTGAATGAAATACAATTTGCTGAATCAAAAAGATACTAATAACTAAGGCGATTCCCGCCAAAAATGCTGCACCAGCAACGAACACAAACATCGTTTTTCTTGAAGAATCAATTTGCTGCCGCTTGCGGACTGCTACGTCTTTATTATTGGCTGACATACGCTATTTATTCTCCTTGTCTGAAGATTTTTTTGTCGCCTCTTTCTTAAACAAACTATCCGGAATACTCTGGCGCGAATCAGTCACATCAACCTTGGATGTTGGAGTTACGATAGAAACGCTGCCATCGCGAGAAACTCCCAAAAGCTCATCCGGATAATTAAACGAGAATGAGAACTGTAAGACCTTCTTTCCTTCAGAGTTTTCGCCGAAACTAGTATTGCCATCTTGGATACTTTCCGCCAAAGAAACCTCCGACGGCTTACCGCCAGTAACCTTAATTTTAGTTTTCAATATGGTCTTCTTCAGAGTTTCCAAAGCGCTATATCCATTTGCTGCCGTCCCCTCCAAAGTAATCGTCTTCGCTTCGGGATCTAGTTTGACCGTCGAAAAGCTGATGTCGTTCGGCGCAGGCGGATTTACAGCGGAAACCACATCAAACACCCGGGAGTTTATCTTCTTAGAATCGTGCTGCGAAGTAATTTTACTTAATTGATTCTGGATTGTTACAACTTTATTCAAATCCGTAATAGACGACAATTTATTGCCTTTGTCTTTTATGCTGCCGTTTTGCACAGCTTCGGCTGCGATTTGTCCGCCAAATATTACCGCCAGCGCAACGACCGCCGCCACTGATGCGCTGCCAACCAAAAACGACACCGATACAACACGATTACGGATTGACCGCGCGCGCAGCAAATCTCTCTTAACGCTTGGTATAAGGTTTATCTCAATCATGACGAATTACTCCTTTGGGCTAATCCGACAGCTGTTGCAAACTCCGATGCTATCGGCGCTAGCTGCTGCTGATCTGCTTGCGACACTTGAACTTTCTGCCATGGATCTGCTACTGCAGACTGTATACCAGATTTCGTCGTTACATAATTATCAAGCTGCGGAATAGCCGAGCCGAAACCTGACAATAAGATTCCCGGCACTGAAATATTTGGATATCTGGTTTGGAAGAACTTCACCGATTTCACCAGTTCAGAAGCAAAATTGTCTAAAGTTGGGTCTATTGCTCGCAGTACTTGACCATCTAATCTATCAGCCGCCAGCCCAAACTTTAAGATAAACTGCCGCGCCTGGTCGTCCTGAATGCTTAGATTCTGAACAGCGGCACGCACCAGCGACGATAGCCCTGTTGGAATTGTACGAATAAGCCGCGGCACGCCGCCATAAACCACCGCCAAATCAGTTGAACTTTCGCCCATGTCAAGTATCAGCCGGGCATCCTGAGTATCTGACGGAGCTAAAGCTCGAACCATAGCAATCGGATCTGGCTCTTCTGCTATAACATTAAAACCCAATCCTTCTACTAATTCTAATCTTTCCTCAGCATACGCCTTAGCCGCACTAGTCAGTAAAATCTCGTATTTATCCGTCTCCCGCAAGCTATCGCCAAGCAACGCCCAATCAACCTCCGCCTCGTCAAGCGACATTGGTATATATTGATCAATCTGATACTTCATCATCGCCTTCAGCTCCTGATCTGGAACTTTCGGCACATCAATTACAGTAGAAAATGTTTTATTTGAAGGCAAACCTACCGCTACATTAGATGTTTTTATGCCGGCTTGCCCAACGGCAGTAGTAATAGCCTCGCCTAAGCGGCGCTTTGACTCTGGCGAATCGCCGCCGACAAGCTTCGCGTCAACAGGCGTATAGCCGTAATGAGCCAGATTCCAGCCCGTACCAGAACGCGACAACTGAACCACCCGCACTGCATTCGTGCCGATGTCTAGTCCGAAGAAGTCGCCCAACCCTTTTGCTAATTTCATAACCGATTCTAATTATATACATTAGCGGTTTAATTTGCAAACAATTTTTAATATCTTGGCGGTAATTCTTTGACGTTCATCGTACGAATCGCGCCAGAGCCACGATAATTGTTATAGGCCCAAATATAAGCATCGGCTCGCAGGTTCAAAATCTCAGCTGGCGTACCCGGATGCATATTGTCATCATTTCTAGCAGGACTGGAATGACGACCGCCGTATGTACGCCGTAAGAACAAACTGCCTGCCATAATAGGACCATTTACCCGCAGCTGCTTATCGCACTGGCTGGATGACAACCCGCTCAACCACGACGTCATATTTACTACACTTCCACATGTACTAACATAACCTTTGTCGCGAGTTATTAGCCATGCATTCACTTCTGAAACGTCCGGCTCTATAATTATGTTTTCAGCATAGATAATTAGCTGCGGCAGACGAGTTGTATCGCTCGTCGCTTCATACAATAAATTGCCAGAGATTTTTACGGTACCGCTAGACCTAATCACAACACTTTTCCCAGTACTCAGCGTTGTTCCAGACAACGTGACATTGCCAGCCATATATTCCCCGGTTGATAAGCTATTAACGTCCACCAAACCAGAGATACGTCCTCTATTGCCGCGCACCGACGGAGTAGTAAAACCACCTAAAACTAGAGGGTTTTTCGTAAAATTGCCAAACGTTGGCGTATTCGCAAACGTTAACTTATTGTAGCCTGCTACACTAACGCCGTCCCTGCCAGCATACCCGGAAGACAATCCAGCTCCAGAAGATGAAGCAACTTTGTCTTTTGCGGCAATTCCATACTCGCCCCACGATCCATACGTACTCTGATACGTGCGATCCATAGTATATGTCATAGCTATGTTGTCAATCAATAAGCCCATATGCGTCCAGTCAGACTTAATGTAAAAATCAATGACATTGCCTTCGCTTTTTAATACCGTTCCTGGCTTCATGCCGGCATTAAATTGTGAATATTTATCCAACCCTGGCATCGCCCAAGGTGTGTTTTTGTATTTTACATACGAACATGTCTGACATGCTTTAGCGTTGACATCCATCTCGTAGCCGTTAATCTTGACTCTAATTAAATTATCTACCGCGCCGGAAAATTTCAACGTTAAATTCTTTGCGTCTTTTAGGTTGCCTAATTTAATATTTTTTAAGCGGAATACATACATATTGCCATAATCTAAAACCTTATCGCCAGCTAAATCATAGTTTGACGACAGGTCTGGCCGCTTACTAACATTAGTATGCTGACCGTATATATTCAAACCTATCCATTTCGCACTGCCCGAAGTCCTTGTCCAGGGTCCAAGTTGGCAAAGTCCATCGCTATCCTCAGACGTCGGAACATCCCCTAAAATATCAATATATCTGGCAGGCGGCGGCGACCACGGGCAAGTATAATTACCGACCATATTACCGCGCTGCATAATTACTCTTGCCTGATATTCCGTTTTTAAACCGCTAGCATCGCCTTTACAAGCTGGCAGCCAGGCAGGATTGTTACTTTGATTATATGCCTTTTGATTACCGCTGCCACCCTTATAATCCTGAGAGCATATAATAGACCAGTGAGGGTCTTTGGAATCATCCTTCAAAGTATTATTGTTGCTATCAATACCAGTCTTCCATAAACCCGAGGATTGTAGAACTGACGCATCAATCACATGCTCCGTCTCCAATCTCGTATTTTTCTGCACAGTAATGCTCGTAATTGCTTCCTTGTTCGTTTTTGCATCACCACCCCAAACCTGAACTTTGGGTTTTTTACTGACAAACACGCACTTTGAATTTGAGTACCGGAAAGTATTTTCCCCGACAGTCCTATTATATGAGCTAACCATCGACACATAGCATACTTTATCGCCGCTTTGCAAAGCCAGATCAGACACATCATCAGAAGTGCTTCTCAAAAATTCAATCATCGCGCCAGATGCCAGCTGCGCATTATTACTCGACAAGCTCAAACTCTTACAGCTACTAGGGTTAAATTTACCGCCGGCTATGCTCTGAACGATCGCGCAAACATCATTACCATTATTCACCGGCCGGCCGACACCATCTCCTGAAGATGGAACGCCAACATGCGAATATTCTGCTTTTATCACATAGCGGGCTACTGCGTATTTTTTAGTATTGGCATCTGTTTTTGTTGGACCGCTATTCCGAACACTCGCCCTAATACCGCTAACCTCTTTTGTATCTTCGTCTATCTTCTCTGAATCAACGCCGACAGACGGTATTAAATTATAGTCATAAAGCACATTAGCACACGCATAACCAGATTGAGCATACCCCCAATTCGGTCTATTCCAGGCTTCTTTGCGCCAATATACTCTCTGACATATCTTTTTACCCAAATCATCCTGAGTTACTCTATGTGTAAACATATCGCCGTTAGTTTTATCTCGCATAAAAAACCATTTATTATTGTTCGTCCCTCTGGATTTGACTCTATCTGTTCTGTAGAAATAACTCCCGCCAATCTGGCTGTCATTAAACCATCTTTTTTCCTGTTCAACACCCGTCTCCACGCCTTCGCTCATATCTGCCGTGGTATTCTTTAGTCCATGCCACCAACTAATAATATCTCCCGGCTTCGCAACCAAGGCATTAGAACCCTGATGCCAGGTAGCACCATCATCTTTAGTAACATATGATTGTCCATCAATAGTCCATAATCCAGGTTTTTTCTTAATCGTTACATAAAAATCTTGCCACGCAGCAGAACCGTCGCTGTCAGACGGACAAACCCTAGCGTCAAACCATCCGTAAAGACTTACGCACCTGCTGTATGTCTCCCTTTTATAAAAAGCAAACCGTCTATACATACGTATATGAAACGTCTTAACGCCGCCCGGAGGAATACTACTTATATCTAATTTAAACCTTCTGACGCTTTGATTGGGATAGTTTGCCTGATCAGTCGTCCAAGTATAATTGCCTGTGCTACCCGTATCTCCTCTATACAGCCAAAGATTATTAGCAACTCGCCTACCATTAGCCTCAATGTGAATATTTTTAGCATATATATACCCTCTTTGTGAGCGCGGACCGGGGGATGCCGATCCTCTTAGTTCTAGATCTACACTATTCTGATTCGGGTCTATATCAGGGATATAATCGCTAAAATAATTAGTCCCTGGATAACCAGCCCAAAAGGCGCCGCAAGTTGACGCTGTACTATAATCGCTGCAAATGGCATACGAAGAGTGAACCTCGCCAGAATTTCTGGCATTAATACATCTCCGTTGATTTATGGCAGAAATAGGACCATAAAGACCGCGGCAATACCACTCTTCTACAGCAGACGCCGTAGTACTGCCGAACACCCCAACAACTGCGGCAAAAAGGATACCGCTAGTTAGTACAAACAGGTGTGTTCGTTTCACTTTATCCTCTACCTATACTGTTTTTATCCGTCAATTTATCTATATTATTACTTGTGGCTCCAATTTTATATAACAGACCTGTATCGTTAGATTCATCAATGGATTTTTCAAATGTTTCTTTCAGCTGTTTTATCTGATTTTTATCGTCACCCAGGCTTGCCTGATACAAGACTATATAATTACAAACCGGATTCTTATCATAGCCTGCTTTTGATTTTATGTCGCCGACAATACCGTCAAACGACTTTTGGTCGTATCCGCTGCTTGAATTGATGATTTTTTTAAACTCATCAACCCTGCTTTGCCCGCAAGCTGACTGTGCGCTGGACAAAACAACCCCCTGAGATGGGTTTTTTATACCAACATACAAATAACCCGATAGAATAAGTCCAATACAGATAAACAGTATAGCAGCTGGTATGCTTATAAATATTATCGCCTTATTCTTCATAATACTTATGGTAACCCAGTCATCTATAAATCGCAAGTATTTTGCTATAATAGATATCATGAGTTTATCTATTGGAATTGTCGGTTTACCGAATGTTGGCAAATCCACACTTTTTAATGCTTTAACTAATAATAATATCTTGGCGGCCAATTATCCTTTTGCCACTATCGAACCAAACACCGGCATCGTGCCGGTACCCGACGAGCGGCTAGAAAAATTGGCTGAGCTATATGGCTCTGAAAAAATCCTGCCAGCCACCGTCGAGTTTGTTGACATCGCAGGCCTGGTTGCTGGCGCCTCCAAGGGCGAGGGGCTAGGTAACAAGTTTTTAGCTAATATCCGCCAGTGTGATGCTATTGTTCATGTAGTGCGCGCTTTTAAAAATGACGACATTTTGCGCCACGATGGTTCGGCGGTTGATCCGACCGCTGATATTGATATTATTAATACCGAGCTAATTTTGGCAGACATGCAAACGATTGAGAATCGCCTGCCTAAGCTGCAAAAAGAAGCCAAAGCTCACCAGGCGGCGCGCGAAACAGTTGGCTATCTTGAAAGCCTACTGCGACATCTTGAGGCTGGCACGCCGCTGTCAGCTCTGCCTTCTATTGATTATGAAAAAATCGCCGATCTACATCTATTAACCGCTAAACCCGTAATTTATGCGTTTAATGTGACAGAAGGCGGCCTAACTGACGCTGGTCTACAAGCCACCTTAAGCACCCTGGTCGCACCCGCCCGTTCACTGTTCATTTGCGCCAAGATCGAAGAAGAGCTAAAAAGCCTCTCGCCCAGTGAAGCCGCAGAATTACTCGAAAGCTACGGCGTCAAGGAGACAGGATTAGTACAATTGATCCACGCCGCCTACGACACGTTGGGTCTACAAAGTTATCTTACTGCCGGACCGAAAGAAGTCCGCGCCTGGACAATCCGCCAAGGCTGGACAGCACCGCAAGCTGCCGGCGTCATTCACACTGATTTCGAACGCGGTTTTATCGCCGCCCAAGTCGTCGACTACAATGACTTAATCGCCGCCGGCTCGGAGGCTAATGCCCGTGCCGCTGGCAAAATCCGCACTGAAGGCAAAACTTATGTCATGCAGCCAGACGATGTGGTTGAGTTTCGGTTTAATGTATAGTCTTTAATATTTCGCCAAACGTGTTTTATAAAACCGCTCAACATTACCCTTAGCACCCGCTACGTCGCTGTCTTTTTTATCCAGCACCACAAAATATTGTTTAGCCCAATTCTCAAAATCCGCCAAAATCTGTCGGCGTACTTTGTCGTTTTTGATCACGCCTTTATTTACCTGATGTTTGCCCGCCTCAAACTGCGGCTTAACCATCGCCACCAAAATAGTCTCAGGCTGCATAATGTTTTTCGCAACATGCGGCAAAATCTCCCGCAATGAAATAAACGATACATCGCCCACAACTACATCGACTGGCTGATTCGGCATAAAATCTCGAATGTCAGTTTTTTCATATAGCTCAATTCGTTTATTGCCGCGCAGGTTC
>ERZ773042.2367-NODE-2367-length-10323-cov-10.636833_pt1 | contig 10323 bp, 9 predicted proteins | sample MGYA00511664_ERZ773042 | MGnify/ENA primary metagenome ERZ773042 (study PRJEB29015, sample SAMEA2737984) | human oral metagenome | biome: human oral; feature: human-associated habitat; material: dental | place: China | collected 2036 ... | reverse complement strand
TTAAGGGAATTAATAGATTGACTTATGATATTTCTTCTAAACCACCTGCTACTATAGAGTGGGAATAAAGGAAAATAACCTCTAAAGTTTAATAAATAGATATTTTGTACTCTTTTTTATTACCAAATACTTGTAATTATCTAAAGAACTGAAAGTAAAGTAAAAAAGATATAATATTCTGCATAGTGAACTTGAGTATCTTAAAGAAGATATTATTTATAATATAAAAAAATTAAGATTAAAAATTTACAGTTCCAATCAATGAAAAATGAATTTCAAAGGAAACTTTAGTTATTATTATTTTAGTTTAAGTAAAAAATTAAGATACTATTATTTATTGGCAAAAATATAAAATTTATAGAAAAAGTAAAAATATAGAATACAGTTTTGATTCTTTTGGAGGAAATACAAGATGAATTTAGTTAGCTTGTTTTCGGGGGCTGGAGGATTAGACTTAGGTTTTGAAAAAGCAGGGTTTAATGTCGTGGCAGCAAACGAATATGATAAAACGATTTGGGAAACATATGAAAAAAATCATAAAACAAAACTTATAAAAGGAGATATTTGTAACATTCCTTCAGACATGTTTCCAGACTGTGATGGAATTATAGGAGGACCGCCATGTCAATCATGGAGTGAAGCAGGTTCTTTAAAGGGCATCAATGATCCGCGAGGGCAATTGTTTTATCAATATATACGTATTTTAAAAGATAAATATCCTAAATTTTTCCTTGCTGAAAATGTTAAGGGAATGATGGCTAAACGACATAATGATGCGGTTGAGAATATAGTTTCTCAATTTGAGGAAGCTGGTTATGATGTATTCATTCATTTGTTGAATGCAAGTGACTACGGTGTTCCACAAGATAGAAAAAGAGTTTTTTATGTAGGTTTTAGAAAGGATTTAAATGTTAAATTTGAACCGCCAAAACCTTATGAAACTAAATTAACTTTTAAAGATACAATTTTTGATTTGAAGGATTCTGCAATACCGGCATTAGAAAAAAATAAAACTAATGGAGATAATTGCAAAGTTTTGAATCATGAGTATTTCATTGGTACATACTCACCTATTTTTATGAGCAGAAATAGAGTGAGACAGTGGGATGAGCAGGCATTTACAGTTCAAGCTTCAGGAAGGCAATGTCAGCTACATCCTCAGGCACCGGTGATGCCTAAAATAGAAAAAAATAAGAATATATTTGAACCAGAAAAAGAAACACTTTATAGACGATTAACAGTGCGAGAGTGTGCTAGAGTGCAGGGGTTCCCAGATGATTTTAAATTTTACTATACGTATCTAAATGATGCCTATAAAATGATTGGAAATGCTGTTCCAGTTAATCTTGCATATGAAATGGCTAAAGCAATTGTATCTGCTTTAAATAATTCAAGTGCAAATAGTAATCTATTAAAAACTAGAACAGATAATTAATTGGAGGTTAGTTATGAGCAATAAAAGTAATAATCAAGGAAGAGCATATGAATTTTCCTATTTAACTACATTATTTGAAGAAATATCTAAAATAAGACCGGCAAAGATAGAAGAAAATAGTAGTTACTTTGCAGCAGAAAGAGCGTGGAATACTTTAACTGACTCTGAAAAAACAATGTATAAAGTTAGTGCCTTGGCAGGAGTCGACACTATATTTAATCTTGAACCTTTGATTTTAGATAATGGGGATGATGAGCTTGAACTAAAAATTCAATCAGATGATAAAGGTAAGGAAGGTGATGTAAGAGATGTCTTGATTATCAGACGAGGGATTGAATGGGAAATAGGTTTAAGTGTTAAGCATAATCATTTTGCTGTTAAGCATAGTAGACTATCGAAGAACTTAGATTTTGGTAGCAAATGGTATGGGATAGATTGTTCCAAACAATATTGGGAAGATATTAAGCCTATATTTGAATATCTTGATGTTGAGAAACAAAAGGACTCTAAGTGGACTGATTTACCTAATAAAGAAGATGATGTATATATTCCATTGTTAAATGCTTTTAAAGGTGAATTGGAAAGACAAAATCATTTGTTTGGAAAAGATATACCGAAACTTATGGTGGAGTACTTACTTGGAGAATTTGATTTTTATAAAGTTATTGGAATTGATAGCAAACAAACAACTCAAATTCAAAGTTATAATTTAAGAGGTACTTTAAATAAGCAGGGGAATAAGAAAAAGAGAAGCATTGAATTACCAATATCAACACTTCCAACACGAATTGTAAGTTTAGAATATAAACCATGTAGCAAAAACACCTTGGAATTATATCTTGATGGTGGTTGGCAATTTAGTTTCAGAATTCATAATGCTTCGACTAAGGTTGAAGCAAGTTTAAAGTTTGATATACAAAATTATAGGTATGCCTACAACTATTATATCAATAGATTGTAGATGGAAGTAGGGGCTTAATTATGAAAGATATTATTGAAGAATTAAATAAATACCCTGATGGATATTGGGATTTTAAAGGGAAAATTAAAACAGGGATACACAATATAGGAAAGTATCCTGCTACAATGGTTCCAGATATGCAATATGAGTTATTAAATATAATTGTAAAACAAATTAAAGATAATAACATTAAATTATTAGACCCATTTTGTGGTTCAGGAACCACTTTAGTAATTGCACAAGATTTAGGGATTGATTCAACAGGCATAGATATTAATCCTTATGCAACTTTATTATCATATGTAAAAACGAATGTATATAATCGTGATAAGATGTTATCTGCAATTGATAAAATAGAAAATAAGTTAAATCAAGAGCAAAGCTTTAAAGAGCATTACTTTTATAACATAGAAAAATGGTTTAGAAAAGACATAATTCAGTCATTAAGTAAAATTAGACTATGTATAATTGCTGAGGAGGATGTAAGTGTTAGAAAGTTTTTTTGGATTTGTTTATCGGAAACAATATTTAAATTTAGTAATGACAGAACAAGTACTTTTAAGTTGCATATTTTACCTGAAGAAAAAATAAAACTTATACAGGATGATTGTATTGAGTTTTTTATTGGTAAAGTTAAAGAAAATGCTAGTTTATTAAACTATGAAGAAAAAAATAAAGTGAAAGTTATTTATGGTGATTGTTATCAAATTATGCGACATAAACTAAAGGAAAAATTCAAAATCATCTGTACTTCTCCTCCATATGGCGATAATTCTACGACAGTTACATATGGTCAAGCCTCCATCTTATACCTTAAATGGATTGATAATACAGATTTGTCATGTGAACCATGTATCTTAGAAAAATATTCTACAATAGATAAAATTAGCATTGGTGGTGAAAAAAGAAAAATTTGTTATACAAATGACATAGAGTCACTTAATGAATATTTAAGTGAAATATCTGTAGATAAGAAAGGGAAAGTAATTAATTTTTTTGAAGACTATTATGTTGTATTGAAATCAATGGAAAGTTGTTTATCTAAAGATGGATATTTAATAATGACTGTAGGAAACCGGAGTATAGATGCAATTATGCAACCGTTAGATAATATAACGATAGAAATAGCGGATAAATTAGGATTACAAATGGTTTCTAAATTTAATAGAAATATACTATATAAAAAAACACCACTTACACTTTCACCAGTAAAAAATGAAAAGGTTGTAAAATCTATATCTGAAGAAACGGTTTTAATATTCAAAAAGTAGGAGGCAATAATGAGATTATCAGTATCTGGAAAAATAATTAAGGAAATTTCAGAAAAAATTCCAAGTACGACTTATGCAATAGTTGAATTGATAAAAAATTCATATGAAGCAATGGCTAGCAACGTAGAAATTAATGTCTACAATAATATGCTTGAAATTCTCGATGATGGAGAAGGAATGGATTTAGATGATATTCATGCATTGCTTATTGTTAGTCATAGTAATAAAGAATATGGGGTGGTTAAAAATGGTAGAATAATTTCAGGTGAAAAGGGACTGGGATTTTTTTCTGTCTTTAAATTTGGAAGTAAGATTACTGTACAAACTTCAAAACAGAAGTATGATTATAATTTTTCTATAGACATGAATGAAATTGAGTGTTTAAAAGATATTCATGATTCTAATGTTGATATTGCTAAAAGTCCAAGTATTGATTTAAAAAAACATGGTACAAAAGTAACTATAGAAAATTTAAATTCAGAAACTATAGAACTTTTTAGAAAAATATTAAATAATTCATCAGATTTTTTGAAATTACAAAATTCTATAATTGATAAAAACTTTAAAATTAAAATTAATAAATTATACAAAAACGCAGAAGAAATACAATCAGATATTGGTAACTCACTAGTTGAGGATAAAATCATTGCAAAAGCATGTTTTGAAAGTAAAACACACAGAGTAAATGACACATTTTATTATAGAATTTGTATAAATGACTTATGGTATGATATTGATATTGATGAGAAATATAATCATTTATTAGCTAATAATGATTTTGAAATGAAATTTGAGATAAATTATTTTAAATTTAATAGTGGCGAATTAAAGAAAGTTTCTGATTATTATAAAGATCAAAAATTAAAAAAAATTACGCCCTTAGTCTATTTTAATAATGTATATTTCAGTAATGACTTATATGATGTTGAAATCAATGCATCTCGTAGCTCAAAAAAGGTAATACGGCAACAAGTTGGCATTATTAATATTTTTTTAATGAAAAAAGGTATTTTAGATTTTAATTCAGACAGAACTATGTTAATAGAATCTAAAAATCAACTTTTATTACAAGAGTTGCTGAATTTTATATCTTCTTCTTCTCAAAATAAGATAAAAGAAATTGAAGATTTGGAAAAACAGCAGAAACCTAAGAATAGAACAGTTAAAATGATTAAAAATGACTCATTAAAAGATAATGGAATTGATGATTCTAATATTGAAAAAATATATTATCAAGATAAACTTGAAGAAACATTTGATTCAATGAAACTTGGGAACTGGAAAATTGTGCATAATAACAGGGATATAACGAATATAAGTGTTATAGATTACCCAGATGCAAAAATGCGTTTTCTATTAAGTGAATTAGAGATTGCCAAGGAGTACAAGTTAGATGAGATTTTAGAAGCTACAGATTGTAAAGGAACTCAACAAATAAAACCACAACATATAGATATTCATCCAGCAAAGAATATCTCTTTTGATCCAAAAAGCGAGAAACTTATTGTAATGAGTCCATCAGATATTGTCTTTAAAATTAAATTTATTGATAAAATATCAAGTAAAGAATTTGATTTTAATCAAACAATTCCTTGTGTTAAAAAAACAGTTGATATAAAGACTAATAAAACAGGATTTATACATCCCTTTATTTCATTAAAGAAAACTGCTGTATTAGATAATGACTTAGTAAATTTTATAAATGAATTTAATAAAGTTTATGATAATGATAGCTGTAAACTGTTGAGAGTAGCATCTGTAAGAACATTGTTAGAAGTAATCTGTTGTGAAATTTTGGATTTACTTAAAGAAAAGAAGAGTGAATATTTGAAAGAAAATTTTAAAAAGATATTCTCTGAAGATAGCATTAAGAATAATTTGTTTTCTAAAGTAACTGATGATAGAGATAAGAGAGCAGTAACTAGCATATATGATACAAATAAGCAGAGTTTAATAACAGGTACCTTTGTAGATAAATATAACTACTCGACTCATGGATTGACCCGTATTGTTAATGAAGAATTTTATAAAGGGGATCAACCAATATTTAATTTACTTTACTCATACTTATTGTTTGTAGCTCAAGATAAGATATAATTATTTTATCTATCTGTGCTTGCAATATGCTTACAAAAAATCGGATAAATAAAAATAAAACGGATAATAAAGCTAAATCCAATAATAAAAACATTGGTTTTATGCCATTTATATAAAATGATACTGATGGACATATCGAGTGGGAATAGAAAATATTTTGGTTAGTTATCTTATTTTCTTTAATGTCACCTAAACAGGAGCAAGTTATTAAAGAAAAATCAGTAAATAATATTTCAGAATTTTATTATTACATTTAAATTAAATGATAAAGAATACAAATAATAATTCAAATCATTATATTATTATTATAATATAGATATATCCTAATATTCTGTAAATAGAAGTATAGTAGATAAACCTTATTCTTTCTTTAATATATTGTCAAAATATGTAAAATTATCATATTTATTTCAAAATTAAATTAATATAGTTATAGAATACTATAAAAATAAATTTTAGATAAGAAAAATAAAGTACTTTTATTATTAGGGGGAGATAATGTGGCTATTAAAACATTAGAAATAAATTCTAAAGTTCCACATCTGATGAAACCAGTTACTAATGCAGATTATACTGCTAAAACTGTTTTAACTAATTCGGCTTGGGAGTATGTGGAGTTATGGTTGAAAAGACAAAAAACAACCCAAGGAGAAAGAGCTCTTTTTTACTGGAAACAAGCATATAATTTTTTTAAAGCTTCAGAATGCCTTTCAATAGAATCAAGACCTTTAACTGTTTATTATTGCTGCTTAAATGCAACTAAAGCTCTTTTAAAAATGAAAGGAAATTCAAATTTTGATACATTAGGTCATGGAATCACTTCAGCTAGAAACCAATGGAATAATAACAATATAAAATATGCAGAAGTAATTTTTCTTGGTAGTGGAGTATTATTTGAATTATTAAGATACCTTGAAGAAGAGGCTGTAAAAAAATATATTCAGTATATGATTTGTTTTATAATCTTGTATGTGTTCATAGGGCTTTTTCAATTACCTATCAATGTGCAGAATTATTTATACCAATTAGAGATGTGAAATATATAGTGGATACTAATATAAAAAAAGAATGGATTCAATTTACAGTGGATGAGAGATATGCGAATGGTAATTCATTAAAATATGCTCCTAAACAATTTGAAAAAGTTAAATATAATAGCAATTTAAATTATTCTATGAGAAATAAACGTAGGTTTAACTGGGATATACATAAAGATAAGAAATTAAGATTAAATAATATATCAAAATATCATAATAAAGTTCGTAAAGATTTTCATTATATATTTGGCGATACTCGTTTATGGTATTTAAAAAAAATATCCCATTAAATAATAAGATTTTAAATAGAAATTCATTAACACTTATATTTGCTATTATGCATTGGCTAAGCGAATTGACAAGGTACAATCCAGAAAAATTTGAAAAAATAATGAAAGGGAAACAAAATTGGTTAATTTGTGAGTTTATTAATAATGCTTTATATCAATTTGTAGACGAAATAAGTTGTGAAATAACATGTGTTAATATTATGGCTTCTGGCTATAAAAAATAATTTTTTTTAATTATTGAAATCTAGATAATAGATAAAAAGATTGATTTTTTAACAGAAGTCAATGCCTATTAGCTAGTTAAATTTATATAACTTTTTTAGGAGTCAACACAGTTATAAACTAAAATTTATATTGTTCAGCCAGCAATTAGTAAGTCCTCTGAAATTCCAGATAAATTTGGAACAATTCTTTCTGCTGCAACAGTATTTATTAAAAATACTGGTAAAGTTCAAGAACTATTAGTAATTGGAAGCGAGTAATATAACTGGAAATAAAGAGTCTTCCATATTAAAGATTATTAGATTTAGCTACAATAAACAATAAATTGGTGAAAAAACAGTAAATAAAATTCTATTCTATATACAAAAAATAATAGATAGAATATTACCTTTAATATACAATATGTATCTTGTGTATAGAGTAAATTATTAACTGAAAATCAGAGAAAATTTATTAATTGAACTGTATTTAATTTAAACTTAAATAAATGGTGCTAGTAGATATTTTTTCTATTAACACCATTTTTATATAGAATTACATATCAAGTAAATCCCAGGGAGTTAGTATCCCTAAAATCTTTTCATTTTTTTTACCATTTTCTGTTATAAATAACATTACTAACTTTTTATCTTTTTTTATAGATTTATTAAACAGAGTCTGTGCAGCTGATAATTCTTCATTTCTTTTTATAAAATCAAAATATTCACTTGAATGATTCTCTATTTTTATATATTTCTCGTAATCTTTCACTTTGTATTCTTTTCCTATTTCAATTATTTCATCATCAGATAATTTTGAAAAAATAGTATTTTCACTAAAAACTCCTATAAGCTTTTTATCTTCATCCAGTACAGGTACATGAGAAATTTTCTTTTCGTTCATCACTTTTATTAATATTTCTAATTTTTCTTCCAAATCTACTACAAACATCTTAGTAATGTATCTACTTGTTACTAAAGGTGGATTTTCAAGAAAATTTATTATTTCTTTAAATTTTTCTATGATATTTTCATTTATTTCAATAACAGCTTTTCCATCTATTTTACATTCTACATGTGATATTAGATTTCTTATATTTCTTATAATTTCTATATCATGTTTAAATTTCTTATTCTCTTTTTGTAGTGAAAAATAAGAAAATGCTTCTATATTCTCTTTTTCTTTTCCTTTAGTCTTGTTTTCTTTGGCTTTGATTCTTACTAAATTTTCAAATTTATTACATAATTCTCTAAATATTGAAATTGAGTCTTTCATATATCTCCTCTCCTTAATATATTTTTATTTTGTATATTTCTTCACATAAAAAAATTTTAAGCTTTATTTTTTTATCATTTATATTTCTAATAATCTACTAAAACTTTCTTTTAAAATCTGTTGTTGTCATCTACGCTTTTTCCTCTCCCTCCTCAAAAAAATTCATAACAACCTTAACTATTCTTTAATAAATAAAAAATCTCCCCTTTATTTAGAATATTTATTACATATTTTATCATATTTTCTTTTTATTTCATTATAAAATTATAATTATTCTTATATATAGTTTAATTTTGATGATTTTTGTTCTATTTTCTTTTTTATTGTACTTTAAAATAAAAAGCCTATCAATTTCAATAGACTTTTATATTTCTTTTAAATTCCTTAAATACTGTCTAAAATTTTATATTTATTCATCTTTCCCTAATTTTTCTTGTTTTAACATATTATATTCCTTTTTTATTTCTGATAACAATTCTTCTTCACTAGGCAAATATGCTTTATACTTTGAAGCAAAAACTTGTGTTTCATTTTTTGATAAAGTATATTTTACTATTGAATCACTTTTATCTGCACATAGTACAATTCCAATTGGTGGATTATCTCCTTCATTCATCATTTCTTCTTCAAAATAATGAACATACATTTGCATTTGTCCTAAATCTTGATGAGTTAAATCTCCAACTTTTAAATCAATCAACACAAAACATTTTAAAAGATAATTATAAAATACTAAATCTATATAAAAGTGTCTTCCATCAAAAGTAATTCTTTTTTGCCTAGCTACAAATGAAAATCCTCTTCCAAGTTCTAATAAAAATTTTTGTAAGTGATTTATTAATGCTTGTTCTAAATTTTTTTCTAAAAAGTTTGTATTTTCTGGTAGACCTAAAAATTCTAATACATAGGGATTCTTTATAATATCTTCTGCCTTTTTGATTTGAGGTTCTAACTTGTATATCTCTTTTGATACTTCTTCTTTATCTTTGCTAGAAAGTAATCTTTCGTAAAAAAGAGTTGTTATTTGTCTTTCAAGTTGTCTTGTACTCCAATTAGATTTGATACATTCTTCTATATAAAAATTTCTAGCATTTTCATTTTCTACTCTCATAAGCAATCTATAATGTGTCCAAGTTAATTCACTACGCAGTGCGTAGCTTTTTTGAAAAATTAAATAAAATTACCTCATATTCTTCAAATTAGCAACTGTAAAACCTTTTCCAAATTCTTTTGTCATCTTTTTTGAAAGATTTTTTATTAAAGCTGTCCCATATTCAGCTTTATTATTACCTCCCTGCTTTTCAACAATCACTCTTCCTATATTCCAGTATGCCTCAACCATAGTACTATTAGCTACTTTATACACTTTATTTCTTGCTTGTTCTAAAATGCTTTTAATTTCTTTGTAAATACTATCTTCAATTTCTAACATAAAATCCTCCTATAAATATTTACATTCTGCAGATACTTTCTGACCTTTTACCATCCCATAAAGTTCATAACAACCTTAACCATCATTTCTTTTTCTTCTGGTTTAGACTCTGCAAGAAGTAAAGTGATTGCCACTAGACTACTATCAGAAATAATCTTTTCTCCATCTCTAAATAAAAGGTCATTTTGATTTAGAAAATATATAAATATACTAGCTGCTATCCTTTTACAACCATCAATAAATGGGTGGTCTTTCACTATGAAATAAAGTAAATTTGCTGCTTTTTCTTCAACTGTTGGATAAGCATCTTCTCCAAAAGCACTT
>ERZ773042.2365-NODE-2365-length-10331-cov-10.774815_pt1 | contig 10331 bp, 5 predicted proteins | sample MGYA00511664_ERZ773042 | MGnify/ENA primary metagenome ERZ773042 (study PRJEB29015, sample SAMEA2737984) | human oral metagenome | biome: human oral; feature: human-associated habitat; material: dental | place: China | collected 2036 ... | reverse complement strand
CTTCTGGTGCTCAGTGCTTTCCGACTCCGCCCCCAGAAAACCGCGCCACAACGCCGTTTATCGGAACGAAATCGCCGCCGACCTGGAAAGCACCACATCGAATCGGCTCACACCTGTCCAATTAAACCACACAACCGCGAAAAACCGCCACAAAACGACCCAGCGCCGCCGATGCCCCCTACCAGCCAGTACGCCACCGGCTTCCAACGAACCCAAGCCAAAAAACCGACGCCTCACGATTACGCCAAAGTTAACTTCGTCTTACTGGGCATCCAGAATTCCTTGCTGCAAAGTGATGACTATTTTGCCAGCGGAAAAACCGATACAGGTCTACACTGAAATCAAAATCACGCGAAAGCACCAGATCGAAAATCAACAACACAGGATCGGAGATTGGGTGCTCCTCTGCGTCAACGACGCGGAAACACATACCAGACTTATTAAAGGCTAGAAAGCAATGGACGCTTCACTACATTCGCAAGCGCGCGGGTCCTTCCGGCGTCGTCCGATCCTTGCTGGATCGGGCTGCTCCGGAAAGGATCGCTACCCGCTTCGCATCCTTGAAATCGCAAGAACTGCCGAACGAGCCGAAAAGCCGCCGGAACTCCGCTTGAGCGCTCCCGGCCTCGACGGCGAGGCTCGCCCGCCAACGCCAACCGGATCTGCCTTCCGAGATGCTTCCAGGCTCGGGAGTGTTTTTGAGCGCTTAACGTCGTTCGAAGAATTGGCTGCCGCGTGGAACGTGGTGCTGGCCAAAGACATTCTTGACCAGCGGCTTCGACGCCAAGCGAAAGAGATAGGGGCCGATCTCGCCGTCTTCCTCGGCAGGCTCTCGGCCGAACTCCGAACCGGGCTGTACAAGCCGGGCCCGCTCTATCCGCTCAAGCGCGAAAGGCTCGGCCCGTTGCGCGGAAGTTTAGGGGCGCCGGTCCTGTGGGTTCCCTCGCTGCGGGACGGCATAGTGGAACGCGCTGTTGCGGCTGCCGTCGGCCCGGCTGCCGAGGCACTGCAATCGTCGAGCTCTTTCGGAGCGCGCACTGGGCTCGGAATCGACGCCGTCGTCGGCCGCCTCACCCGCCTGCGAGGCGAAGGCTGCGCGAACGTCCTTCTCTTGGAGATCGAGGGGTGCGAATCCGGGGTCGACCTCGATGACGCTCTGGAAACGCTCCGCCGAGGCGTGCCTTGCGAGCGCACGCTAGACCTCCTCTGCCTGCTCGGCCTGCCGCGCTTCGAAGGCGTCCGGCCGGGCGTCGAGGGCAGGCTGCGAGGGGTGCTCGAAGGCTCGTCGCTTCGCCCTCTTTTGGAGAATCTCACTTTGACCGACGTCGACGACGCGATGTGCGACGCCGGATTCGCCTATCTCCGCCACGGCGCCAAAATCGCAATGTGCGCGTCGGGGCGCTCCGAGCTCGTGGACGGGCTCGCCCTTATATCCGAACTTGTCCGCTCTCGCGGGCTGAAGATCAACGAGGATGCAACTGCCATGACCAGCTTCGACGAAGGATTCTGCCATCTCGGCATCGACTATTCGCAGGACCGGCCGCTCGAGCCGTCCGCCGAGGCCGCTGCCCCCGTTCACGTCGTGTACGTCGGACGGGACGGCTCCCGCGTGCATGTGGCCAAGGAGCGTCTGATCGTGGACGCGCCCGACGGGCTGCCCCAAATGTCGATCCCGCGGCGAATGGTGAGCCGCATCGTGCTCACGGGAAACGTCGGCCTTTCGGCCGGGGCGCGCTCGTGGGCGCTGTACAACGACATCGACGTGCTTTGCCTTTCCCGCCGCGGCACCTACTTGGGCCAGCTCGCCGGGCCGCGATCGACGGCAAACGCCCAGCGCCTCCTGAGGCAGGCGGAGTTCGCGGCCGATGAAGAGGCGCGGCTCCCGCTTGCCCGGAGTATCGTGCGGGCCAAGCTCCGCAACCAGCTCCACGTCCTGCACAGGCTCGCGCGCAGGGAAAGGGAGGGGAGTGCGGGCGACGTCGAAAGTGCGGGCGCGGCCATGGGCGATGGGATGGAGGTGTGCGGTAATGCGGGCGTGGCCTCCGGCCGCGCAAGCGTGGCTGCGGCTGCCGGAGTCGTTGGCGTTGCTAGGGAGGCTGCCGGCGTCGTCGGGCTGGAAGCGGCGTGCCGCGACATCCGCTGCATTATGGCGGACTTGCCCGACGCCGCGAGCATCGAGGAGATCATGGGCATGGAGGGCGCAGCCTCGAACGTCTACTTCGCGTGCGTGGCGGGCTTGCTTCCGCCGGAGGTCTCTTTTCCCTGCCGCAGCAGGCGTCCGCCGAGGGACATGGCGAACGCCGCCCTTTCCTATGCCTATTCGCTGCTTTTGGGCGAATGCACCGCCGCGCTGTTCGCCGCGGGGCTTGAGCCGTCGCTCGGAGTGCTGCACGCTTCGACCGACAAACGCCCCAGCCTTTCCCTCGACCTCATGGAGGAGTTCCGCCCCCTGCTCGTGGACCGCATGGTTTTCGGGCTTCTTCGGTCTCGGCGTTTGCGCCCCGAGCACGCGGGCCCGTCTGACGACGGCGCTGGCGTCTGGCTCACCAAAGACGGGAAGAAAGCGGTGGTCGACGGGTACGAGGCCACTCTTCAGCGCAGCGTCAAGGGCGCTCTGCCGGGGTTCGCCGGCCCGTGGCGCAGGCACATCCACCACAGCGCGCAGCTGCTCGGCCGCGCTATCTTGGAGCCCGACTACGACTGGGTGGGAGTGTCATGGCGCTGACGGTGATCGTGGCCTACGACGTCGCAAACAACCGCCGCCGCACGCGCCTGGCCAACTATCTGCAAGGGTGGGGCTACCGAATGCAGGAGTCCGTCTTCCAGCTGCGGTTGAGCAACGAGGAGCTCTCGGAGGTCTGCGCGCGCATCGACAAGCTCATCAGCGAGACCGACGACGTCGTCCACGTCTACCCGCTGTGCGCGGCCTGCTGCGGGCGCGCCGAGGTGTTCGGAACGGCGCCGGCGCTGGACGACGTCGGCCTGTACAGCGGGGTGTGGTGAGCTGTATTCTCAAGGCAATCGTTCGGCCCGGCCCAACCTTTGCTGGGTGGGTGCGGGCCGGATTTCCCTTTCACGGGCGATGGCTTCCGTAGGCGGTTTATAGTGGAGATTCTTGTGGGCACGGTCCGGCTCTTATGAGTGCTATGCGGCGGTAATCCTCATAGTCAGCGAACCTGACCTTGCTTTCGGCTGCCGCGGTGGCCGCGGCCGCGGCGTGCTTTGCTGTCGTAGCGGGTGAAATTATTATTTCTATCTTCTTTTGAACTCTTAGTATCGCTTTTGTTTCCTTCTTGTTTGTTGCGATTCTTTTGATTGTTTTTCTTGGTCACTGAGATGCTTATTGGAGCAGGCCGATATGTTTCAAAATCCGGACCGGGAGAAAAGAGATCGGTTGGAGAAACACCGCGTTCTTCGTACGATCCGTCTTCGAGACGTGCACGCTTCGGATTCCCCTTTTTGTCTGTCTGGTTGTTCGCCTTGTTCTCGTCGAGGGACATGTACCGAACCTCAACGCCATCGTCGTAACCATAGGCTGCGCGCTGCATGGCTTGGACCCAGGGCTGCTCATCAAGTTTGTAATCGTCAAGAGCCGAAGAGAAGTCCGCGATGCCGGGCGACGGGCTTTCGGGCCCTGTCGGCATGCAACCGAGGCATCCATCAAGCGACTCATATCTTTCCGCGAGGTCCCCGCCTTTGTGCGCCGTCATGCTCGTGGCTCTCGCCTCGATCGCCCCTAGTCCGAACGGCTTGCCCAGGCCCATGCGCAGGTATCCGATCGGCGGCTCGATTGCAGAGGGCTGTGCCTTGTTTCCTTCGCCTTCGGCATGAGCGTGCTTGTTGCTCTCGCTCTGTGGCACGAGGTTCTCCGGCGTGAGAACCCACAGGAGGGCTGCGAGTTCCTCCTGTGCGAGGCCTGTGAAACTGATCTGGCAACGCAGTACCGAACCTGCCCGTATGAAAGAGTCAACGGCAAGAGAAACCTTGACGTTCTCTTCAGTCTCCTTTCCATTGGCAAGGACTTGCCCGCCTGCCGAGGGAAGCTCGTTCCGCCCCAAACGGCAACGGTGCACGGGGTATGCGGCGATTCCCAAGAATTGCCCGCGTGAGAAACACTCGCTGCGCGCAATCGCCTGACGGCTCGAATTTGGAGCATTTGCCTTGGCCGAGGTACTCCCGGAGGCCGCCGCGCTTCCCGGTGTTGACGCACTGCCCGATGGCGGGGCGCCCGCAGCAAACGGTGTTTTGCCCTCTTCATCCGTAATGAACCTTCGGGCTGACGACGGTTTGGGCTCTAGAAGCGGCGGCAGGGGATGGGGCTCGCCTAGAGTCTCTATGGCGCTCTCAGCGGGTTCCTGCGGGTTAGGTCTGGGTCCTAGGATCTTGATGGGGCTGAAGATTATGCGTCCTCGAAGCGCGGTTCCGAACGGTGCACTTTCGGGGTCAGTTTCTTCGGGATTGCCGCGTTCATTGTTCTCTTGAACTACGTAACCGAAAAGTCTGTCAGCTGCCGATGCGTCCTTGGACTTAGACAGAGGAAGAGCCCATTGGTCTTTGGCGAGTTCCCACGGGCTTTTCTTGTAGGTTTCCTTCGAGCGGCCGGCCCTGTAGGTCAAACGGGTTCGATGGTCGGTGCCTGTATCAGGAGACCGAGATCCGAATACCCGAAAACGTGAGGCCGTCAGGGTTTCGTAGGCTCGCGAGATCATGCCTTTGACCATCGTCGGGCTCATGAAAGGCAGTTCCTTTTGGGACACATTCTCAATGTCCGTCGCCGAATCTCCGGAACAATCGGTTGATGCTTGCCCGTACACTGCTAGATAAGTTGGAACCCGTATCGGGGACTTTCGCTTGTGATCGTTGCCGTTCTGACGATCCTCGTCTTTCCGATTTTTCTGGCTGCGCTGGTCCCGAGGAGCATCGTCTTCCTCATTATCGTCCTGACCGCCGTACACGAGCGGGGTGTGAACCGTCATCTCCACGTCGATCGAGCCCGACCATCTATCGGGTTTCAAGAGGTCGTGACCCTCGGCCACACCGTCGTGGAAGATGGTTTTGGCGAATGGGCCGACGGCGTTGCGGGCAACGGTTCTTTCGCGTTCGAGGCCGGTCTGCTCCCGCGTCAGCTGACCACGAGTACGATGCTTCTGCTTTAGGTTCCACGCCTTGTCTCCGAGAGATTTTGCCTTCTTTCGAAGCAGCGGTATCCGATTGACGGCCGAATGGAACGGTTGGAAATCTTTCGGCGCATGGCCGGTAGTGCGAGACTCGTCGGTGTTTTTCTCACTCATAGTGGGTTTCCAAACGTTTCATTCCGTCGAAATTCGCATTGGGGACGGACGGTATGTTTTGGTGCTCGGCGAAGAGCCGCAGAGGTCAGTGGGTGACAAGCCGCGGCCTTCCTGCGGTTCGCCGGTTTTGCTGTTCGTCTGGTTGTTCGCCTTGTTTTCGGCCAGGGACATATAACGCACTTCGACGCCGTCGTCATAGCCGTAGGCCGCACGCTGCATCGCCTGGATCCATGGCAGGCGGTCGAGGTCCAAGCGGCGATCGGGATCGACCTCGCGCATGAGCTTCTTCAAGGAGAACCTTGACGGCTTGCGCGTCTTGGCCCCGAAACCGAGGCATGCCTCCAGCGATTCGTAGGATTTCGCGAGACTTCGCCCGCGCCAGGCTTTCAGGCTGCCTTCGGCGATGCGAACTTCCACGGTGCCCAGACCGAACGGTTTGCCCAAGCCCATTCGCAGGAATCCGACGGGTTTGGCGGGTTCCTCGCCGTCCCCTTTGCCGGCTTCGCCTTTGGCCTTGCCTTCAGTGTTCTCAGCGCGCTTGCGTGCCTCCAACGGGACGAGGTTTTCCGGAGTGAGCACCCACACGAGGGCCGCCAGCTCGAATTTGCTGAGATTTTCGAAACGCAAGGTGCACTTGAGCGAGCTTCCGGCTTTGATCCAAGTTTTGGCGGTGATCCGGACGTCGTCGTTGCCTTGCTCGAGGTCGAGCTGGGGAAGCTCGGTTGCGCTTCTGAGGAAGCCGGTTTCGTCGACTTGCGGTTCGCGGTGAACGGGGTAGGCCGCTGCGCCGAGGAGCTGCCCCGGCCCGAAATATTCTCTCCGGGCAAGGAGACGCCATTCCTCCTTTTCTTCCTTTTCTTCTTTGACGCTGATTTCTTGTTTTCTGTCATTTGGTTTTCTGTCATTTGGAGCGATGCCGGTGCCATCGTTGTCTTTTTTGATCCGACGAGTGGCGCCGCCGGAGTCGGTCAGAAAGCGCCGGGCGGAAGAGACTTTTGGTTCGAGCAGCGGTGCCAGCTTCTTCTCCTTGCGGCACACTTTCACTCCGGACGAGTCGACCTGTCCAAAGGAGACGCGCCCGCGATAGGCGACGTCGCCGCCCTTTGCGTTCTCCATTGTTTCCGGCACGACGTAGCCGAAGAGCCTGTCGGCCGGAGAGGCCTCGTCGCGATTCTTCGGGGGAGCGACCAGCTGATTCTCGGCGAGCTCCCGCGGGCTTTTTTGATACGCTCGCCGTCCGACCATCGTGGGCAGAACTTCGCATACGGCGACGCTTTTGAGCATTTTGCCGTAGCAGTCGGGCACCTCGTCAGTGTCGAGGCGGACGAAGACGAGGTCGCCCTCCGTGAGGATCGGCGCCGGAGCGCTGTCGGCCAATGCGGGTGCGCTGCCGGTTGGCTCCGATGCGCTGTCGGCCGACGTCGGCGCCCTGTTGGCCAATGCAGGTGTTCCGTCAGTTGGCGTCAGCGCGTCGTCGGTCGGTTCGAATGCGCCGGCTGGTGCTGGTGCGTCGTCGGCCTGTGCTGAAGCGCCGTTTGCGGCTCGATTCTCGCGCTTTTGTGACGCGCGATTGAGCAGATGGGGTTCGGGTCCCTTGTACTCGTCCGACTTTTTGCGATAGCTCTCGATAATCAGCCTGTAGTCGCGAATGTTCGTTTCAGTGAGCCGCAGAATCGTTCCCGAGATGGCTTTCTCCGAAGAATCGATCTTGACTTTCTCCAAAGAGTCGATCTTGAAGAAAAACCTCTCGTATTTCTTGTTCTCGAACAGGTCGCTTGCAAACTTGCCTTCGGGTGCTGTGCGGCAGGCGTACCCCTCAACCTCAATGGGTCTGGCACTCCGATCTCGCGTAACACGGAAGAACTCTTCAAGTTCACCGGTGTCCTCGCGCCGCACATGCGTAACTACGGGCTTGCCGTCTTTGAAGCGGGTCAAACCGACACGAACCGGTTCCCCGTGGGGAGTCAATGAGCGAAACCTCTTGAGCACCTGCTCCGCAGGCAGAAGAAGTCCGGCTCCGGGTACTCGCGGGCGTTGAGGCGCTTTCGCGTTCGGGGTGGGCTGCGTGTGGCCTTCGCGAACGACTTCGATGCCTTCGATGTTCAGGGAGTCGACCAGAAGCGCCATCTCGTTCTTCTCGCCCTTCCTGTTGAGGATTTCAACGGCGAGGTCGTCGGCCTTGTCACGGCAGACCCTCGCGGGAAAGAGCTGATTTGCCTGCGACGGGTCCACCCGATAGGTGAGCGGGTCACGATGCTCGCCGAACACTCGGAAGCGCGAGGCCGTTAAGGTTTCGTAGGCGCGCGAGACCATTCCCTTGACCATCGTCGGGCTGACGAACGGCCGCCCTGAACCGTCCATCGGCACTTCGATGACGTTCCTAGAGCCGGGAATCCTCTTGGTTGCGTCGGATTCCTTTATTCGGTTGCCTTCGGCGTCCTCCTTATATTGGTTCCCGAAAACGAGCGGAGTGCGGACCTTCATCTCAAGGTCGATCGTGCCCGACCATCCCTCGTCCGCAAGCCGGTCGTGGCCGGGAGCCGCATGGTCGCCGAAGATATCTTTTGGCAACATTCCTTCGGCGACGAGGTTACGCACACTTTGGCGAGGAACAGGAATCCGATTGACGGCTGAGTGGAATGTGCCCATGTCAGTTTTCCCTCCCTGTTGCTGCGAGCCGTTGCGCGGCGGCCGACGTTCCAATCATTTTTTTGCGCACTTTCTTACGCCCACCTTCCGGTCATGAGCTCGTCGGCGAACACCGTGTTGCCGAACTTCGGTTCCTTGTCGCTGGACTCCGGCTCTTCATCGCCGAACTTTGACTCCTCGACAAAGACTTCTATGCTGCGCATGATGTCGGTTTCGTCAAGCTTGTCCTTGCCGGAAATATCCGCGCCGTGTTGAAGGTACTCGTTCACTCCGTACCAGCATCCTTGGCGGAGCGTTTTCGCCCCGTTGTCTTTGTTCGTCCCGTCATCTTTTGCTTTTTTACATACGGTTGCCTCGTGCTCGTCGCCTTCTCGAAGCCGTTCGACGACGATCTCCGCGCAGCCGCTCCCATTGAGCCAGCGGATCTCGCGGGCGAGGACGCCGCCGTTCGAATCGCGGCTATTGGCGCTCTTGCTCGCATCGGAATTGTTCGCTGCCTGGCTCGAATTGGAAACATTTGCTGTTTCAGCCGATTCGCGTTTGCTCGCAGATCCATTCGGTTGGGTGTCATTCGGCACTTGACCTGACTGAGGGCATTCCGAGGAGCTTTCCAGGGCAATCACCTGCCATAGGCGCAGCTCGTAGACGGTGTTGAGGGGCACGCGTTCATGTGAGGAATCGACGATCGGCGAGACGGCGTTCCCGACGGCGGTGGTCGTGTTGTGGTCATCAGAGGCGGTACCGGACTCAAAAGAGCTCGTGGCCGCAGGCGAGCCCACGGAGGTTCCGTCGATCCTGACGATCGCCTTCGCGCCCGACGTCGTATAGGCGATCCCTTGGAGAACGCGGGATTTGGAAGCTTGGGATGGATTTTCAGATTCGCCGCCTTGCCCGGGGGACTCCTGCGCGGATGCGAGCTGCTGCGTCAGTTCCGCTGCGGCTGCTCGGGCGCGCTCCAACGCGTCGCTGAGCGTTGCGTTCGGGATGAAGGTGCGACTCCATTTTGCCTCGCGGAGCGGGGCGGAAAGGTCTTTCGCGTCAGCGGATTCCGCGCCCTTGTGCGACCTGCCGCTGTTCCGTTGTGTTGTGGGGTTGTTCTGACTCATCGTTATGCCTTCTTGTCTTTCTCGTCAAGAAAGTCCGTCCAAGTGAGGCGCGGGCCGTCAGCCGTTGTTCCTTCTTGAATCTTCTTGTTGACTCCTCGGAGCTGGGCGAGAAGCTTCTCCGCCACGGATTCGCCGTCGTCGTCGCGAATGTCCCACTCTTGTGCAGGCGGAGGCAGGATGTCTTCAGGTCCTTTTATGGTTAAGCGGTTGACCTTCACTTCGCCCATTCCGCGGGTTCCGCGGCTGCCCAGTGGGAGCGTCCCGGTTGCAAGTTCAGCGAGGGTCAAACCTAGGAGGCAGATTGCGGCCTGTTGGCGGCGAAGCGCGGTTTTGTCGCGTCGGTTGTCTGCGCCGGGAGCGCCCTGCGATCCGCTGTCGTGGTGAGGCCCGGCGTCGGCTTTCGATCCGGCGTTGGCCTTCGGCCCGGCGTCGTCTTGAGGCCCATCGTCGCTTTGCGAAGGTCCGACGATTCGTTCGGGGTCGACCTCGATGCGAAGCACATTCCACTTAGGGACCGGGTATTTTTCCTCGTAGAGGCCGCCATCGATCACTCCTCCCGTCCATCGGTCTCCGGCGTTATGGGTAACGGTACGCAGCTTTTCGGCCTCGCCGGCTTCGCTCGGAATGGAAAGCGTGTCGAGGACGGTCACCGCCCCGCGCCGCTCCGTCGTTCCAAACAGCGCGCGGACAAGCGTCGGATCGTTGGCGAGCTGGTCGTGCACGGGCACATTGGACCAATCCGGCGTCTCGTCTTCCCGCTTCCGATAGAGAATCGTCCGGGCGATCCTTGAAGCACGCGTGCGCAGGGCGCCCCGGACCGAGCTTCCGGGAAGCACCAGAGGGGCCTTCTGCTCGCCGTCGGCCGTTTTGTACGCCCGCAGCGGGTGCGCCACGTTCAGTTTCTCCTTGGCGCTCTTTTGTCCGTCGGCACTCTCGGCTTCGCCTTGGGGCCCTTCGGACGCCCCTGGTTTCGCGGCGTCCTTTTGCTTCTCTTCGTCAGTTTCGGCGACGAGAATCCCCGTTGGACTTTCCCATTCGATGTCGATCGTGATTCGGTTGCCGTTGCGGAGCGTTGCCGGTTCGATGCCGCCAGTCTCACTAATGGGCTTCCCTTTCAGCCAGGCCTTGAGTCCTTCGACGTCGTCGAGGCGTGCCTTCGTGAGCGAGTAGCAAGATTTAGTCTTGCCGTCCTTAGTTTTGTGCTTGGCGATCTTCACGCGTCCCCAGCCCGCGCCCTTGCGCTTTCCGAAGGCGACGCGGCCCGAATCGAGGAGGCCTAGAATGA
>ERZ773042.2361-NODE-2361-length-10341-cov-5.529069_pt1 | contig 10341 bp, 7 predicted proteins | sample MGYA00511664_ERZ773042 | MGnify/ENA primary metagenome ERZ773042 (study PRJEB29015, sample SAMEA2737984) | human oral metagenome | biome: human oral; feature: human-associated habitat; material: dental | place: China | collected 2036 ... | reverse complement strand
TTAGTAATAAAATAAATAGAGAAATTAATATTGCAATAGATAGAAATGGGAATATTATAGATATTTCAATAGGAGATAGTAGTACAGTGAATCTTCCTGTTGTACCAGTTTATGATAAAAAATTATCAGGAGTTAGAATAATACATACTCACCCAGGTGGAAATCCACATTTATCATCTGTGGATATTTCTGCTCTTATAAAATTAAAATTAGATTGTATAGTTTCTATTGGTGTGAGTGAAGAAGGAATTACAGGTTATGAAGTAGCTATTTGTAGTATAGTAAATGATGAATTAACTTATGATAGAACTTTACTTAAAAATTTAGATGATTTTGATTACCTTAAAGAAATCAAGGAAGTTGAAGAAAATCTTAGAAAAAGAAATATAACAGAAGATGATAAAGAATATGCACTTTTGATTGGTATTGATGAAGAAGAATACCTAGATGAATTAGAAGAATTAGCTTCTGCTTGTGATGTAAAAGTTGTAGGAAGATTTTTTCAAAAAAGAAGTAAACCTGATCCTGTGTTTTTAATAGGCTCTGGAAAAGTACAAGAATTGGCATTAGTCAGACAAGTAAGAAAGGCTAATCTCTTGATTTTTGATGAAGAATTAAGTGGTTTACAATTAAAGATGATAGAGGAAGTTACAGGGTGTAAAGTTATAGATAGGACAACTTTAATTTTGGAAATTTTTGCTAGAAGAGCAAGAACAAGAGAGGCAAAATTGCAAGTTGAATTAGCTCAATTAAAATATAGAAGCAATAGACTTATAGGTTTTGGAGTAACTATGTCAAGATTAGGTGGAGGAGTTGGAACAAAAGGTCCAGGGGAAAAGAAACTTGAAATTGATAGGAGAGTTATCAAAAAAACTATTTCTTATTTAAATAATGAACTTGAAAATATTAAAAAAGTAAGAAATACTCAAAGAAGTAAAAGAGAAGATTCAGGGATACCTAGAGTGTCACTTGTAGGATATACTAATGTTGGAAAATCAACTTTAAGAAATGTTTTAGTAGATATGTATCAAAATGATAAAACTCTTAAAAAAGAAGAAGTGTTATCACAAGATATGCTATTTGCTACACTTGATACAACTACAAGAACAATAGAATTGAAAGATAAAAGAATAGTATCTCTTACAGATACAGTTGGTTTTATACAAAAGCTTCCTCATGATTTAGTGGAATCTTTTAAATCAACACTTGAAGAAGTAATATTTTCTGATTTGATTATTCATGTTGCAGATATTTCATCTAAAAATGTAATAGAACAGATTGATGCAGTTGAAAAAGTTTTAGAAGAGTTAAATTGTTTAGATAAAACAAAAATTTTACTTTTAAATAAGATAGATTATGTAACAAAAGATAATTCCTTTCCTTTAATGGAAAAAAAGATTGAAGAAATAAAAGAAAAATATAGTAATTATCAAATATTGATTATCAGTGCTAAAAATAGATTTAATATAGATGAACTTATGGATTTAATAAAGAAAAATTTGATAGTAAAAACTTATAATTGTAAACTTTTAATTCCTTATGTAAACACAGAAATAGCTGCAAGAGTACATAGAAATACTATTGTGAAATCTGAATCTTTTGTTGATGAAGGAATAATTTTAGAAGTGGTTATGAATGAAAAAGAATATAATAAGTTTAAAGATTTTATTTTGAATTGAAAGAATTAGGTGGTTTCGTTGAGTAAAAAAATAAAGGTTACCTTACCTCAAAATATATATGAAATAATAAAGAATGATATAGATGATTTCAATATGACAAGTAACCATTTTATGAATTATATTTTTCTTAATTTGAATGAAAAATATAAAAATTTTAAAGGGAATCCTACTATTGCTGAACAGAGTAAAGAAAAATCTAGTATACAATTTAACTTAAATAAGGCAAGTAATCTTATCTATTATGATGTTCTAAGAGAAAATAATGCACAGAATGAATCAGAATTTATGAGAAGTTTACTTATCAGATATGCTACTAATCCTAAAAATAAAAGAGAACTTTTTATTTTTAAAGAATCTGTTGAAAGATTGAATTTAGCTATAAAAGATAGAAAAAATGTATATATTACCTTTAATGATAATAGAAAAGTTAAAGTAAGTCCTTATCATATAGGTAGTTCTGATTTAGAAATTGCTAATTATATTTTTTGCTATGATTATTTAGAAGAAAAATATAAAAATTATAAATTAAGTTATTTAAACCAAGTATATACAACTTCTGAAACTGGAAATTGGGAAGATAAAAAATATATCAATGATGTAATTAAAAATTTTGACCCATTTTTATCAAAAGGACAAGTTATAAAAATAAGACTCAGTGAAAGGGGCAAAAAGTTATTTAAAGCGATAAAAATAAATAGACCTAAACTTATTAATTCAAAAGATGATATATTTGAATTTGAAGCCTCAGAAGAACAAATTAAAAGATATTTCGAGGCTTGAACTGTTACAAAAAGAACCCGTATATGAGGAGAAGTACATCCTTGACAGAACAAGGGAGTACCATAATCTTTTACAAAATAAAACCATAAATAAAGGAAACTTGATAGTACAAAGTTATGCATGGGATTTTAATACCGTGTTTATGGGAGTAAATGGAAGAGACTTTACATATCTTCAGGATGAAATGGGAAGTGTTGTTCGTTTACTTGAAGTTGGAAATGAAGGACAGACAATATATGGTTATGATGAATTTGGAGAAGATACATATAGCACGCAAGGAAGAGTACAGCCCTTTGGATATACCGGATATAGATATGACAATGTGGCAAATACATATTTTGCACAGGCAAGAGAGTATGTAGCAGGTATGGGAAGATTTGCGGGAGAAGATCTGATAAAGGGATATATCATTTACCCAACATCATTGAATCCGTATGGATATTGTTTTGGAAATCCGGAGAAATTTGTTGACTTGGATGGTAAATCACCAACGATACTTATCGGTGCAGGATTAGGGGCTGTATTTGGATTTGCCGGAGGAGTATTTTCAGAGGTAATAGAAATAGCAAAGGGTAGTCAGAAAAATATTAATTGGAAAAATGTATTGGTAGACACTGCATCAGGAGCGGCAGTAGGAGCCATAGCAGGTACCGGAGTGGGATTGGTAGGATTGGCAGTCGGAGGAGCGACAGTAGGAGCAGGTAATTATGCTGCAAAGACATCACTAAATAATGAATGGAATAGTAAAAGTTGGCAAGAACATGTAATTGATGGTTCTATTTCCAGTGCAGTTTGGGGAATTTCAGCTGCTGCAGGTGGAACAATGAAAAAAGAAGTAGAAGCAGTAAAACAGTATAGGCAGTTAATTGGCAAGGGGATTTTTCGTACCGCCTTACAGAAAGATATATATGGTTCGGCATATAAGGGCTTAGGAAAACATACACTTGAAGTTGCCAAGTGGGGATACTCTGATTTCATTAAGAAAATGACTGTGGCAAGTATTAATACAAATATGTCAGCTACTTTTAAATCTACACTCTCAGATTTAACCCTGAAATTTGCTAAAGATAAAATTTACAAAAATAAAAATAAACATATGTCGAATAAAGAACTGAAGGATAAGTTCAAGAAATATGGAAAAAGACCTACTAAGGTAGGTAAATGTTTTATAGAATAGGAGAATGTCTATGCCGGATGTATTGACTTTGATTCACACAGCCGTTACCGGTATGACTCATTTTATATAACCGTTTCACAAAATAGAAAATTCACTTCAAATTAGCGTACTTATAACAATTCTAAATAGACTGCTAATTAGCGTGGGTTGCACCGTGAACTTGTTCATGCTATATATTACTGTATGATGTCTGTTTGGGAGTAGCAGCACTACTCCCCCAGCTCCTTTACAAATTTATCTATATAATAAACCGCCGCTCCCACAGCGGAAGCCTCAGTTTTGTAATGGCAGACCTTTATATAAGAGGCATCCTTTTCAAAGGGGTTTAATTCAGAGGCTTTATTTCTGAAAGTTTCTATATGTTCTGACATATATGCACCAACATAGCCTCCAAGTATCACATCACAGTCATAGCACATTCTAAGGTTATGGACTGCTATGGCGAGGTAGTCCATATACTCATCAAAGGCATTTATAAGACCTTTGTTCTTACCGGCTTTCACCTCTTCAAAGAAGGCATGGAGATCTCCGCCTGTAAAATCTGACAAAATAGAGGCGCAACAATAAGCGTCAAGACAGCCCTCCCTGTTACAATAACATTTGCGTCCTCTTGGAACTATAGTCATGTGGCCGAATTCACAGCCTCTGCCGTGCTTTCCGGTATATATGCTGTGTCCGTTCATATTGGCACCGCCCACGCTGCTGCTAAGGGATAGATATACTATGGGTTCGCTGCCGCTTTGCCTCCAGCTTTCAGCAAGCCCTGCCGAATTGGCATCATTAAATAAAAGCAGGGGGAAGTTTAGGTACTTGCAAAAAGTATAGTAGATATCGGCTGAAGCATTTATGACCTCGGCATAGGATATACTTTTTTGGTCGGAGCTTATTATAACGGGAAGCGATATACCCACGCCCAAAATCTTTGAAGTATCCGAAACATAAGCCGTCAATATCTTTTCAAGCTCACTTTGTAAAGTTGAAAAGTAAGCATTATCCTCTTGATAAGACATTCTTATCCTGCTGTGAGCTATTATATTCAAATTCAAATCTATAAGCACTATGGAAATGTGATTTTTTGTAATATCTATACCTACAGAGAAGAATTTATCGGCTACACAGCTGAATATAGTGGCTTTTCTGCCGCCTGTAGACTTAAAATTCCCTGCTTCATACACATATCCGTTTTGTAAAAGTTTAGACAGGTTTTGGTTAAGTGTAGGCAGACTTATAGAAAGAGAAGAGGCGATATCCTGCCTTGAACATTCTCCATTTGCATATATATATCTGTAGATATCACCCATATTTTTTGAAATGCTTTTCAAAGTATCCATAGTATTCTCCAAAATTTTCAGCTATAACAATATTATAAATTAATCAGGCGTAAATGCCTAAAATGCATTAAACAAGTATCAATACAATGCTGAAAGCGTATTAAACAAGTATAAATGTCTAAAGTGCATTAAGCGAGTATTAATGCAATGCTCAAAGCACATTAATTAAGCATTAACACCTAAATAGTATTGACCAAGCAGTAGTGAATTCTAAAGATATACTAACTCATTATTAAAAGACAGTCAATGTTTAGACAACATAAATAAAGTATTTTACAAATGTAAAAGCTTCAAAACTTAGTTTAATTAATAACAAAGTTCTTATTATATGCAAAGTTAACAAAAAATGTAGTGCAAAATAATATATTTAGCACAAACTTTTGTAAAAAGATTGATAAAAGATAAAAAATGTTTTATACTTGTCTGAATGAGGAATAAAACTATATCCACTTCAATAACTTTCAAAGGAAATAGGTATTATGGATAAGATAAAAATGAGGCTTAGCAAAATCGAAAAGTCCTTTCCGGGTGTAAAAGCACTTGACGGTATAGAGTTTTCGGTAAGGGAAGGTACGGTTCATGCTTTATGCGGTGAGAACGGTGCGGGAAAGTCCACACTTATGAAAATCATTATGGGACTATATAAGGCGGATAAGGGAAGCATTTTTTTAGATGAGAAAGAAGTTGAGATCAAGAATCCAATACAGGCAAGAGACTTAGGTATATCTATGATAGCACAGGAGCTTAGTTATGTACCCGAGCTTTCGGTCGAAGAGAATCTGTTTTTGGGAAGACTTCCTGTAAAGGGTTTCGGTATGATTGACTGGAAGACTGTAAGGCAGGAAAGTAAAAAGTTTTTGGAAGAAGAGAACTTACCTTACAAGCCTTGGCAAAAGCTTAAAACACTTACAGTTTCGGATATACAGATACTTGAGATCATAAAGGCGGTTACCAATAACGCCAAGATAATTATTATGGATGAGCCGACCTCATCCATAACACAGTCCGAGGTGGAGAATCTATTTAAAAAGATAGAGGAACTTAAGCAAAAGGGAGTAGCAATAATCTATATATCCCACAAGATGGATGAGGTATTTAGAATAGCTGATGATATAAGTATATTAAGAGACGGTAAGGTGGTGGCATCTAAGAAAGCCTCCGAATTCGACCTTGAAAGTGTTATTTCTTTAATGGTGGGAAGAAAGATTGAAAATGCTTATCCTAAAGAAAAGGTTGAACTTGGTGACAAAGTTTTGGAGGTAGATAAGTTAAATAAGGATAAGTTATTTGAAGATGTTGATTTTTATGTTAAAAAGGGAGAAATAGTAGGTTTTGCAGGGCTTGTGGGAGCCGGAAGAACCGAGGTTATGAGAGCGGTATACGGACTTGACCACAAAGACAGCGGTACTGTTAAGATAAAGTCCAAAGAGGTCAATATCAAAAATCCTGCAGACAGTATAAAAGAGGGGTTGATTTTACTCTCAGAAAGCAGAAAAGATGATGGTATAGTTCCTGTAAGAAGTGTTATGGAGAATGCCAGTCTGGCAAGTTTACAAAAGTTCATATATTCGGGCTTTGCTCATAGAAAGAAGGAGAGGAATGCCGTATATGAAAGCTTTATGAAAATGAATGTAAAAACTCCCACACTGGACACACCTATATCAAGTCTATCGGGAGGCAATCAGCAGAAGGTTCTTTTATCCAGATGGATGCTTAGCGAACCGGATATACTTATACTTGATGAGCCTACCAGAGGTATAGACATAGGAGCAAAGTTTGAAATATATAAACTTATGACGGATATGGTAAAGGAAGGAAAGGCTATAATTATGGTATCTTCCGAGCTGCCGGAGCTTATAGGTATGTGCGACAGGATCTATGTGATGAATAAGGGGCATATAAGCGGTATGCTTAACAGAGACGAGTTTTCTCAGGAAGACATTATGAGGTATGCAACCGGATTATAATACTTATAGTTTGATATAAACTGTTTTAAATATCGGTTTTGCTAGAGAAAGTTTTTTAATAAGCATTTTGATTTGAAATAAACTGCTTATCGGCATGAGTTATACCGAACATCAAAACCAAAATACGGAGAAAGATAAAAATGAAAGATAGAGTATCCCATTTTTTACAAAAAACAGGAATATTTGCGGTGCTGGCGCTTATTTTTTTGGCGTGCAGCTTTATCAGTAAGGACTTTTTAAAATACAACAACCTGATCAATGTTACCAGACAGCTTTGTGTAGGCATACTTATAGCATACGGAGAAATGTTGCTTATCATAAGCGGTTTTTTGGATCTGTCGGTAGGTTCCGTGCTTGCACTTTCAGGTGTAGTATCCATTATGGTATTTAAGTCAAGCGGCAATATATTGGCGGCTTTAGTAACCGCTCTTTTGATAGGAATAATATGCAATATAGTTAATGCCTTTTTTGTAGCCCAGCTTAAAGTGCCGGCATTTATAGCCACACTTGGTATGATGCAGGTTGCAAGGGGTATAGCTCTTTACATAACCGGAGGAAAGAATATACTGCAGCTTGGTAACTATGTTAAGGTAGGTCAGGGGATGCTGGGACCTATTCCTGTACCTGTAATAATAGTAGTATTTGTAACAGCCTTGGTATGGTGGCTGCTTAATCATACAAGATACGGAAGAAGTTTATATGCTATAGGCGGTAACAGAGCTGCGGCAGAGGCAAGCGGAATCAACTCAAAAAGAAGTATATACTTATCATATATTATTAACGGTGCTATGGTAGGACTTGCAGGAGTTATATTTATGGCAAGAAATAACGCCGGACTGCCTAACGGAGCTGTGGGTTATGAAATGACCGGACTTACGGCTGCTATAGTCGGAGGTACTTCATTTACAGGAGGTATAGGTAGTGTCAGCGGTACGGTTGCCGGTGCCTTTATCATAGGTTTTCTGGAAAATGTTATGAACCTTATCGGTGTTAATGCTTATATACAGCAGATCATAGAAGGGTCGATCATTGCACTTGCGGTAGCGGTGGATATAACTGTTAAGCTTAGAAAATCGGGCAGAGTTATTATAGTAAAAGAAAAAGATAAAAGTAATTAGTGGATAGTGAAAACTTACCACTGCTTTAATAAAGGAGGAAGAAGGATATGAAATTAAGAAAGTTAGGCAGTATGGCTTTGGCAACTTTTATGGCGGTATCACTTGTTGCATGTAGTTCGGGAGGCACAGCTTCATCAGCGGCAGGAGATAGTGCTGTAAACTCGGAAAGTGCGGCAGCAGACAGTACCGGCAAAAAAAGGGTATGTTTTGTTGCAAGAGCGAGTGCGGATACATTTGCGGCATGGCTTATGGACGAAATGAAGAAAGAGTCTGAAAAGTACCCTGAAATAGAGCTTACCTGTGTGAGCGGTGAAGGCGATGACAATAAGGAAAACGGTCTTTTGGAAGACTGCATTACCAAGGAATATGATTTGGTAATAGTTCAGTCTAACAATAATGCTGCACAGGCACCTTATGTGCAAAAACTTTTAGAGGCGGGTATTCCTGTAATTACAACCAACCCTACCACACATCAAAGTGATTTGGACGGAAGCGACAATCAGAATGTTATGGAAGGAACAGGTACAGTTGACGCCGACCCTATAGAGCAGGCTAAGGTCAGTGCTGAAAGAGCAGTAAAAGAAGTACCTCAAAATGCCAATGTAGTTATACTTAACGGACCTTCAGGAAACTTCCATGCAGACAAGAGAAGAGAAGCATGGACAGAGTATTTCCTTTCAAAAAGACCGGATGTAAAGGTTTTATATGAGGACTATGCAAACTGGAACAGTGATGAGGCACTTACACTTATGGAATCTTGGGTACAGTCAGGCACACATATAGATGCAATAATATCTATGAATGACAATATGGCGGCAGGTGCTATAGAAGCTATAAGAGACAACAAAGAGTATATAGGTGATGACGGCAAGGCTAAGTTCTTGGCATACGGAGTTGACGGAACCGCTCAGGGCTGTCTGCTTATTAAAGAAGGTCTGCTTACATCTACAGCATTGCAGTCAGCAGCAGATCTTGCAAAGAAGAATATGGAGTATGCAAGTAAGGTTGTAAAGGGTGAACTTAAGGTAACTGAAGTAAATGATTATGTAGATGCACCACAGATCAATGCGGAAAATGTTGATGAGTATCTTAAGATATATGTAGAAAACGGAGAGATATCAGAGGCTGATATAAAGTAAAAAAGGAGGAAGCTTATGAAGATGCAAAAGGCTGCTTTTATGAGGGGAACTGACAAAATGATACTTAAGGAGATAGAAGTTCCTTCTATAAAAGATGATGAGGTATTGGTTTCATTGGAGTATGTAGGTATATGCGGATCTGATGTGCATTACTATCATCATGGAAATTGCGGTGCGTATAAGGTTGATTTATCACAGGATTATATGCTCGGGCATGAATGTGCCGGTACTATAAGCGCTGTAGGTAAGGCTGTAAGTGATTTAAAAGTTGGAGATAAGGTAGCACTGGAGCCGGGTATTACCTGTGGAAAGTGTGAGGCTTGTAAGTCAGGGCATTATAACCTCTGTCCCGATGTGGTATTCTTAGCCACACCTCCTGTACAAGGCTGTAATGAGGAATTTATAGCATTCCCGGCTGATATGTGTTTTAAGCTTCCTGAAAATGTGTCTACAAAGGCAGGAGCATTGATAGAGCCGCTTTCCGTAGGATTTTATGCAGTAGAGCAAAGTGAGATGAATACAGGTGATACCGTAGTTATACTGGGTTCAGGCTGTATAGGTCTGGTTACCTTACTTGCAAGTAAGGCAAGGGGTGCCGGTACTATAATAGTAGCCGATCTTGTTGAAGCAAGACTTAATAAGGCTTTGGAGCTTGGTGCAACCCATGTGATCAACTCAAAAGAAGTTGATGTATTTGAAAAGGTTAAGGAGATTACCGGAGGAAGAAATGCCGATATAGTATTTGAAACTGCCGGTTCTGCGGTAACTATAGCTCAGACATCTTTCCTTACAAGAAGGGGAGGAACTGTAGTTTTAGTCGGTATAGCCGCACAGGAAGAAATATCTTATAACTTTGCACAGGTTATGGATAAAGAGCTTACTATCAAGTCAGTATTCCGTTATAAAAATATCTTCCCTAAGGCTATAGCGGCAGTAGGGAGCGGTGCTATAGATGTTACTTCTATCGTTACACATGAATTTGCGCTTGATGATATCCAAAAAGCGTACGATGAGGCTGTTAATAATAAAGAAAACCTTGTAAAGGCTGTAATTAAGATAAAGTAATGTATTGTGCTTACAGTTTAGCCGGCTTATTCATCTTCGTCAAAAAACTGAAAATGTTTAATTTTTATTTATAAATCAGATGAAG
>ERZ773042.2353-NODE-2353-length-10362-cov-2.265257_pt1 | contig 10362 bp, 6 predicted proteins | sample MGYA00511664_ERZ773042 | MGnify/ENA primary metagenome ERZ773042 (study PRJEB29015, sample SAMEA2737984) | human oral metagenome | biome: human oral; feature: human-associated habitat; material: dental | place: China | collected 2036 ... | reverse complement strand
AGCAGTTTGGACAGTCAACCTTAGTCTTGGCACCAACGGTTACCATACGACAGCAATGGGTTGATAGAATTACCACAGCTTTTCTCGCCAATCCTTTACACGCAGAACAGCTCATCTCCCAAGATTTAAAGAACCCAAAACTCATTACCATTGCTACGTATCAAGCTCTTCACAGTGCAATGATCCAGCTCAAAGGAGAATCAAGAGCTGAAGACACCGATGATCAAGCTGAAATTAAGCACTTTGATTATCAGGGATTTGATGTTGTAGCAACCTTTAAAGAACATGCATTAGGAACTCTTTGTCTAGACGAATGTCACCATCTTAGAAATGAATGGTGGAAGAGTTTAGAAGCATTCCGCAATTCGTTTACCAGCATACACATGATCTCTCTTACAGCAACTCCACCTTATGATGACGATCCGGCACTCTGGAAACGCTACATTACTATGTGTGGCCAGATTGACGAAGAAATAACCGTACCTGAACTAGTTAAAGAGAATAGCCTCTGTCCTCATCAAGATTACGTATATTTTTCGTTTCCCACCCGAGAAGAGAAAAAGCAACTTAAGGCCATCGATATACAAAAAGAGAATGTTCTCCACGATATATCATCCGATAATCTATTCATCGAAAAAATACAGGACTGTGCTGCTCTTACTGGTCGAATTAGTATTGACGAGCTGCTTGAAGAGCCAAAATTCCTTTCAGCTACACTTATTTTCTTGCATAGCAAGGGATGCTCATATCCAAAAAACTTACAGCAACTTCTCGCAGTAAAAAAGCTTCCTCCTTTGGACATTGAATGGTTTGAAATTTTGTTGCAAGGAGCTCTTTTTACAGTTCCTCACTGGTATGACTTTACAAAAGACGAAGTCAAACAGATAAAGCATCAATTGCGTTCTGCTGGTTTAATTGAACGAAAGCAAGTCAAACTTTGTCGAAATAAAGAGCGGGATCTTCTCTTAACACAATCTCTTGGAAAACTTAAAGCTGTTCAGGAGATTTTCTCCTCTGAATATCAGTCACTCGGCGCTAATCTACGCCAGCTCATACTTACTGACTATATCCGTAAAGACTTTGAGCCACGTCTAGGCGACGAAAATGCAAAATTAACCCAACTTGGGACACTTTCTTTTTTTGAATCCATCCGTAGAGAAACCGTAAAGCAGCAAATACCAGTAGCTCTTGCTGTTCTTACCGGAAGTCTTGTTATTATTCCAACAGCTGCTCGACACCGATTAGAAGATCTTCTTGATGCAGATCGCCTAAAATTCTTACCAGTTGGATGTTTAAACCCTAATGACTATCTCAAAGTTTACCTATTTGGAGACCAACACGATTTAGTTGGTGCTGTTACACAGCTCTTCCAAGAAGGCTTTATCCAGGTTGTTATTGGAACAAAATCTCTACTTGGAGAAGGTTGGGACGCGCCCTGCATTAATTCACTTGTTCTGGCAAGCTTCGTAGGTAGCTTTATGCTAAGCAATCAAATGCGAGGACGTGCAATTCGTGTTATGCCAAATAATCCTGATAAGACCAGTAATATATGGCATCTTATTTCCGTCAATATATCAAAAAATACCGCAGATAATCCATTTGAATCCTCTTCTACATGGGCAAACACTCGCTTTGATGGCGATAGCCCGGACATGGAACTTCTGAACCGTCGTATGCAACAATTTTTGGGTCTTAGTTATACAGAAAACGTTATCGAATCAGGAATTGAACGCTTTAATTTTGGATTTATTACATTCACCAAAGAGAATCTAACGCATCTTAATGAACAGACTCTTTTGCGCTCAAGGCTTCGCCAAAACCTTAAAGAGGGTTGGCGAGAAGCACTTCCAATTTACGGCAACATGGAAGTAACACAAGAAATCAAAATTGATAACAAAATAATCCCTCATGCAGAATTTTGGGATACCCAGAAATTACTTCTTTTGACTCTCGCAACAATGGCATCCAACATTATCTTCTATATATTTCAATCAATCAGAAGTCGGTCTGGTCAAGTCCCAATAAATATTGCCTCATTTTTGCTGATTGTACTGGGGCTTTTATGGTTAAGATATTTTCTTTATCGTAGCCCTTATAAACGACTAAAAATACTTGGTAAATCTATCCATAAAGCACTTCTAAATAAAAATTTTATCCAAACTCAACAAACTGATGTACAAGTCATCCAACATGATAAACATGCAGTTTCAACAGAAGTATTCCTCAAAGGCGGAACCAATCGAGAAAAAGCAGTCTTTACAAATACCGTTCTTGAGTTCTTTGCACCAATTGAAAATCAACGTTATATTCTTAAAGCTCGTCATAAAGTGAGCGACCAAACCAGCTATTTTGCTGTGCCAAACTTATTTAGTAAAAATAAATCCGATGCTCAAGAATTTGCAAACTGCATAAGTAACAAACTTAGAAATTACGAGCTTATTTATACACGCAGCGAAGAAGGACGACGGATACTCCTTGATGCTCGCATAAAAGCACTCTCAAACAAACAGGACCGTACGTCCACTAAAAAACGAGTAATCTCACCTTTAAAGTAGCTACCGTTCGTGACCACGCCTATCACATTCATGGTCAACGTGACTACTATGTTCGCAGTGGTCATGTTGGTGCGCACCGTGCACGTGACCCTCGTGCTCACAACATCGCGCAAATTCAACCCCTTTGAGCTTGCTGGTATAATTCTTGCAGACGGGTTTCTCACCAAATAAACTGCGTTTAAAGGAGAAAACCAGCAATCACGGAAGGAATGTGCATGCCCATAGACAACCTATTGAGAGACGCAGGAGCTCATTTTAACTGGGAATATATAGTTTCAATTGCGCTTTTACTGGCTCCGGCGGTTGTTCCAGGTGTGCTTTTTATTTACTCCTTTATCAAAGAGCCTCGACAGTTCCGCAATGCACTTTTTCTGTTTGCGGCTCTTGCATGGTCCTCGGTTCTTCTAGTATTGAGGTTTAACAACTATATTCTTGGATTAATTTTAGTTGCTCTTGTGCTGCTAACACCCTTTCTGACCATTATTTTCTTACTGATTAACACCGTAGTTGTTGTAAAAAATAATGGATTTTCGCTGACATCAATGCTGCCGTTTTTGATGGCTGGATTCCTTATCCTACTCATTGCTTCTCCCGCTATCGTGAATTATTTGGACCCAGATACTCACCGCATTGTTGTCGTTTTACTGGGGCTTTTTATGCTTGAAGGCCTATGGTTCTCGTTTACCTTTGTAGCTTTGCTGTTCTATTCGTGGATATACCGAATCCTTCCCCGTCGACGCACCTATGATTACATCATCATTCATGGCGCCGGACTTGATGGTCCGCGACCAACTCCTTTACTTGCAGGTAGAATAGACAAAGCTCTTGAACTTTGGAACAAGCAACATCAACACGGAAAGTTTGTTGTTTCCGGAGGTCAAGGTGCTGATGAAGTTGTCTCCGAGGCTCAAGCTATGCGCGACTATCTTCTAGAAAAGGGCGTTCCATTTGGTGTAATCCTCATGGAAGACAAGTCAACCACTACCTGGGAAAATCTTAAATACTCAATAGGCATTATCAACAATGACTGGACAGCAGCTGCCGGTGCCATCAGCGCTGACGCAAGCGCATCCAGCGGTTCTTCCGCGGCTTCTACCATAAGCACCGACTTCACCACCGCAGTTGTTACCAGCGATTTCCATGTTTTTCGTTGCGCTGAATATGCTCATAATCTAGGCCTTAACGCAGACGGCATTGGATCTCACACAAAGGGCTGGTACTGGCCTACAGCATTTATCCGCGAGTTTATTGCAATCACTAAAGCGCACCTCTGGCCGTATCTGGTTTTTGCTAGCATTTATATATTGATTAACGTCCTCGACTACATATTCTTCTTCCTAGGGGTTTTGTAGCTGCGAGGTACACCTCATTGCCCCCTACGACCAGGAAGGAAGTCAGTTGGAGACATTTGAATTTGTGCTCATCGTTTTGACGTGCGTTGCAGCTTCCTCGGTTGTCGACAAATTTGTCAACGTCTCCATCCCAGTAATCCAGGTGGTCATCGGCCTATTGGTGGCACTCGTTTTACCCAGCGTCCAAGAAGTGCATCTGGAATCCGAGCTCTTTATGCTGGTCTTCATTGCTCCGCTCCTCTTCAACGAGACGAGAGAAACCAACATCCGTGCACTTCTTCTCAACTTGAACAGTATTTTGTCGTTAGCAATTGCACTAGTAATTGTCAGTGTGCTCTCAGTCGGCTACGCTCTTCATCTTATGGTCCCCTCAATCCCCCTAGCAGCAGCTTTTGCACTTGCCTCAGCGCTTGGACCAACGGATGCAGCCACCGTTACCGCACTTAAATCAAACATTCATCTAACCCATCGCCAGCAGACACTTCTCTCCGGAGAGTCCTTAATTAATGACGCGTCCGGCGTTGTTGCATTCCAATTCTCCGTTGCAGCAGCTGTTACGGGCACGTTTTCACTGATAGATGCAGCAGGTTCATTTACGGTGCTTTTTGTAGGTGGCGTGGCAGTGGGAATTGTCACAGGCTTTGCCTTCTCTGCCATCAACGCAATGCTTGGCAGATTGGGCTATGAGGACACTGTCGCAAACGTCCTCTACGAAGTACTCACGCCATTTCTTGTCTATCTTCTTGCCGAAACCTTTCACGTTTCTGGCGTACTTGCCGTTGTAGCGGCGGGCTTGGTAATTGCACTTCCTCGCAGACAACACAATAAAGCGCTGGTAGCAAGACAGAAGCTGGTGTCCGATTCCACATGGAAAGTCATAAGATTCCTCATCAACGGCACCATCTTTGTCTTCCTAGGAATGCAGCTTCCACTTGCCGTACTCCCTGGTACTAACGGCGGCCTCAATATCCTGCAGATTCTAGGTATTGTTGCCGCAATCACTCTGTTTATGCATAGTGTCCGCTTTGCATGGCTCTACGCGCTGGAAACTCACAAACTCCACAAAGGTGGACACCTCTGCACTGGTAAAGACAACGAGAAGGACGATGGCGAGAATACCGTCGAGCAGCACTCTGAACTGGACTCTACTCAAAGTGCTGAACAATCCCTCAACCAGTCCAAAGCCACGTGTACTCCAAAGCCTATCTCTATCACATCTGCCGAGCTCATTAAAAACGTGCTGGTCACCACCATTGCGGGTGCAAAAGGCGCGGTAACGTTGTCGATCATCCTCACCTTGCCCCTAGTAACTCAGTCCGGAGCAGTATTTCCACAGAGGGATCTGTTAATTACCATTGCCGCTGGCGTTATTCTCGCCACATTGTTCTTGGCAGACAACCTGTTGCCTGTGTTGTCCAAGTCTCCGGAAGCCGACTCTGACCTACCTGAACGTCTCCACAAGGGAGAGATTGCCGTTTTGGAAGCCACTCTTGCCGAGCTCAGGAGCATGCTACAGTCAGAAAATCCCATGTCAAAGTATCTACCTGCGCTTCGTTTGACCATCACGCGCTATACCAACCGCCTGTTTGCTTCTCGTATTACCGCGCCCGACTCGGGCAAACTGATGAAAGAAGTAATACTTCACGAGACAGAAGTCCAGCGGAAATGCCTTGAGGAGCTTCGCAAGCGTCACGTTAAGACCAACAACCCCATTCCATGGGACCAAATTGTCGATGACATTACTTCAATCCGCAGGTCAGTAGGTTATTATGGACCTATTGCAAACATTGCTGCAAAGACAAACCACCGCTCACGGTTTGCCGTTGCTCTCCACGAGCTTAAGCTGTCAGCACAACGCATCATCAATGGTGGCATCAGACATCTAGAGGATGCTGACCAGTCCTACTACCAGGCATGTCTATACGCGCTTGAGATGGAATACGCAGGGCTCGACGAACTAAAGCGCATTGCAAACGGCGACGATGAAGAAATGGCGGTCATTGCGTCAAACTTGATGATTGACCACGAGTCGGCAATTGAGTCTATTTGGAGCCGCATCAATATCAACGATGAGCACGGCTCTAGTACTACTCAAGTTTCCTACCTACTGCCTTACAATCTGAGCTCACATAAGATGTCACCGCACTTTAGACAACAGATTGCCAATGCTCGCGAGTACGCCGATGATGTGGCAGAAAACGCACTGCGCATTGAGTTGGACCAGATCTCGCGCCTTCAGTCTGAGGGCATCATTGACCGCGAAGTTGCCGCTCACCTACGCGAAAACGTCTACTACCTGCAGATGGCTTTGGGCGAGTAGCATGAGCTCAACGCCAGACACACGCCCCGTCACCGATGCAACCACCCATCCCGACATCGATGCGACCACGCAATCCGCCAAACCCACGGCGAGAAAAACGATCATCTCCGGACTTTCCATCTACACGCAGATGTCCTCTGTAGCAGAAGCTCCTATTGTTTACCTCTTGGGTGACGTGGCCGACAACTCCCCCATTCAGGTGCCGAAAGGCATCAGCCTAGTGCGCATTGGCGTTGACCTGTGGAAAGAGAATTTCTCGCCCTGGTGTGCTCCGCGCGTTTTTGCCAAGGGTCCCAACTTTGGTGACGGCGCCCAAAAGACGCTTGATACCCTTATCAACCAAGTTGTCCCCTGGGCAGAATCGGACCTTACTGAGCCGCCAGCGTATAGGGTGCTTGTGGGATATTCGCTTGCGGGCCTGTTCAGCCTCTGGGCCGGCATGACGCAGTCCGGCACTTCACAGCAAGCCGCACGCAGCTGCCAGCCCGGCGCTCCCGCCGCGCCGCAGCTCGGCACCCTCACTGCACCACACGCCGCCGCTCCCGCCGCAACCTTCCAGCGCATCGGAGCCGTCTCGGGATCGTTCTGGTTCCCAGGCCTTCTGGGCTACGTTGACCAGCAGCTCAGAAGAGGGATGGTCGGCCTCACACACGCCTATCTTTCCCTGGGCGACCGAGAAGCACGAACTCCCAATCCACAAATAATGCACGTACAAGAAAACGCAGATCTTCTCGCCAACAAGTTAAAGAACGCGGGAATAACCTCGACATTTGAGCTAAACCGTGGAAACCACTTTCAAAATGTTGAGGGAAGAATGCAAAAAGCTCTGGACTGGCTGCTCAAATAGGGTAAGATTCTTCAGAACGAACGTGTCCAGAGAGGTTTTATGCCCAACCGAAAGCAATTTGACAGCAAAACTGAATCACCCAATACAGCCTCCGGCAAGCAGTCTGACTACTTTTTTGCGCTCATTCTTTCCCTAATCTTTGGCATTTTTGGTATTCCACAGTTTTATCTCAAGGGCTGGAAGTCGGGACTTACCAGACTTGTCATAAACGCAGCGCTGATTGTTGGCGCATTTGCCCTAGCTCAAATACTTGCCTTGCCAGCAATGCTTTCTTATCTTCTACCAGCAATTCTTTCGTACCCGATTATCGAGAGCGCTCTAAACCTCATTTACGAAGATGCCAATGCCTCCAAAAAACTCATAAAAGGTACGCTCAAGCTCCACAAGCGATACGCCGGAAAACAGAAAGCCGGAATTGCATTAGCCTCACTGAGTGTAGCGCTCTACTTTAGTGCCGCGCTGACACAGCCGCTTCCAACTACTATCTCTACCGCGAGCATATCAGGTCAACAAGCCACAGTTCAAGCAATCAACGCACCTTCGCAAACAGACTCCGACACGTCATCCACAACTGTGCAGGCAAACACAAACGTAACCATCAAGTTTATCGACGTCGGCCAGGGAGAAGCCATCCTTATTGCACTTCCCGAGAAAACCATGCTTATCGATGCCGGTCCTACAGGTTCGGCTCCAAAAATTTCCCAGGTACTCCAAGAACTTGGTCGCGAGAAGATTGATTACCTGGTAGCTACCCATCCTGACGAAGATCACATTGGTGGCATGGCGGACGTCATTTCCAGCACCCAAATCGGGACCATTTACGCACCAAATAAAACAAACAACACAGCAACATACAGAACATTTCTAACTTCTATTCAAAACAATAACTTGCAAATAACCCTTGCTGAAGCAGGGAAAATCATCGACCAAACCAATGACTACAAGATAGAAATTCTCTGGCCAACCAAAGACGCAGATTTTCTCGATACCAATGACTACTCGATAATCATCAAGCTGACCATTGGCAACAAAACCTTCCTCTTCACGGGAGATGCACCTACAAGCGCAATCCTTCAGAGTAATCCAGACCACATCGACGTACTTAAGCTCTCTCATCACGGCTCTAGAACAGGCACAAACGAGCAGCTAGTCCGCAAGCTCTCGCCCACTTACGCCGTCATTTCTTACGCTTTAGATAACTCCTACGGACACCCTATGCAGTCAGTCTTAAACGCCCTCCACAAACATTCCGTTGAAATCTGGGGAACGGGCGCCAACGGAACTATTACCATTACCTGCGATGGTACAACCATTGATATATCTGGCGAGAAGAACGGCACTGTTGTTACTCCTATCTCACAAGAAAAATCTGGCACGTCATCGACATCGAGGACTAAGTAATGAAAGCAATCATTGATCGATTTGAAGACAACAATCTTGTCGTGCTTGAGCTAAATGACCAGCCAGGTAATATGCTTACCGTTTCTCGCAACGAGCTCCCAAGCAATGCTTGCCAGGGTGACGTTCTTTATTATCAAGACGGTATGTGGGCACTAGCCGAAGAAGAGACTAACCAGAGTCAAAACGATATCGACGAGCTATTCAATTCTCTGCTTATGCGTGATGATAACGAAGAGGATTCCTACCAAGATAACGTATATTCAGAGGACGAATAACTGGTTCTACACCTCAGTCTCTTGCAGCAGACGATTCCCACACTCTCCCTCAGCAAAGCGCGCAACTCATACCCTAACAACAAAGAACAACCCTGCGAGCTCATAACCCGCAGGGTGTCTTTTGTAGCTGTGGCTTTACGTTACTACACGTTCTTCTCGCTTAGGTTCCCGTGAGTGCTGTACCTTTTACATACAGTGTGTGACCGTTAGCAATAACGTTTGCTGCAGCACCATTGAACTCGGTGACATAGCTATCTGCTGTCAAAGTCCAAGCACTATTGTTGTCCAGAGTTACCGTAACAGTACCTACCTCGGTGGAAACAGTCTGGTTGGTAGCGTTGACGATGTTGCCGTTAACGTAACCCTCAAACGTGGTTCCTCCAGTGAGGTTCAGAGCAAGTGTGGAATTGTTGCCAACAAGCACCGCTCCCACCAGGTCCTGAGCTTTAGCGTTAAAGGTTGCCTTGTTATTACCGCCATTCCAACCGTCATCGCAGACAGAGACAAGAACGTTAGCAGCGTCTTCGTTAGTTAACTTGACACCATTGAGCTCAATGTCAGCGTTAGTGTTAGTAACGTGGAACATGTGACCATTCTTGCTGGTAAGCGATCCGCCGGTCATAGCAAAGGTAGAATTTCCGCTTGCCGCATCTCCGGACATGGACTGATAAATCATGATGGTATCCATGAAGGTTGCATTGCCATTGCACTTGGTGTTGTTTGCCGTGAGATCGCAATCGGTGAGCTCAATAGAATTTAAGCCTTCAATACAAACGCCCTCGGAAAGGTTAGAAACAAGTGTGGCGTTAGCAACATGAATCTCTGCCGTGGAGTAGATAGCTGGCGAACCCAAACCATTGGAGGTATAGGTACCGCCGTTTACGTAGACTGTTCCGCCACCTCTATCAGTACGAATAGCTGCAGAAGACTGACCGTTTGTGGTAACCATGAGGTTGTAGGCATTGGTGGTGCCGCCACCGGTTGTCATGGTACCCCCTGAGCCGTCACCAGTTGTGGTAATGGTTGTGTCCTTGATAATGACCTTGGTGCCATCACCGTCACCGCCGTTCTGACCGCCGTTGCCTCCATAGCTAAAAATGCCGTTGGCACCCTTTGCATCTGAAGTAACAGTGAAGTTAGTCAGCGTAGTGGTTGAACCTCCCTCAACAAGAACTGCAGCGTTCTGACCGTAGAAGTTACAGTTATCTCCGCCGTCGGAATCTCCTGTCTTAGTAACCGTAGAATTGGTAATAGTTACATCGTCGGTAGTGTTGACCAAGATGGTATTCTCATCAGCAGTAGTGCTGTTGACTGCATAGCCATCCAGGATCTGAGCGGCGGTAATCCGAAGTGCTTCTGCAGCCTTCTTGGCGGCTTCGGTTGTATTATCAGCGGTTGCTTTTGCGGTTTTGCAACCAGCAAGTCCGAATGCCATCAAAACTGGAAGACCGGCTACTACATCTCTTCTTGTGTACTGCATAATGTGCGCCTCCTTGCACTTATTTGGTGTATGCAATGAAGTGATTTTTTACTCCCTTGCATCTGATGAGGACATAGTAGGGGGCGAAGATTGAACAAAGATTGAATTCTCAAAGTTTTTTTAGAAATTTTT
>ERZ773042.2350-NODE-2350-length-10373-cov-16.673677_pt1 | contig 10373 bp, 10 predicted proteins | sample MGYA00511664_ERZ773042 | MGnify/ENA primary metagenome ERZ773042 (study PRJEB29015, sample SAMEA2737984) | human oral metagenome | biome: human oral; feature: human-associated habitat; material: dental | place: China | collected 2036 ... | reverse complement strand
TGTTCGCCCATGTCGTCTCCTTCAAGGGGGACCTCTACCTGGAGACCGGGCTGCACCGGGCACTGCGCGCCGCCCTGCAGGGGCGCACCGCGATCCACGCCCGCATCCTGGAGGTCACCGAGGAAGGAGTGCCGCGGCTCGCCCCGGCACCGCCGAGCGCCTGACCCTCGCCGGCAGCACCCGGCAACCCGCCCAGCACCCTGGTCCATGGCTCGGTCCCATGTCACATCGAGCCCACCACCACCCGATGAGCGCCGTCGTCCATTACCCTGGATCCGTGAGTAGTCCCGCAGATCCGCGCGCCGAGTACCGGCGGCACATGCAGCACCGTCAGACCACCGTCATCGGCGCCATCCTGGCCGTCATGGTGGTCGCGGTCGCCGTGAGCCTCCTGGTATCGCTGGGCATCCTGCCCGCCTACAACCCGGGCTTCTCGCAGCCCAAGAGCACGGCGACCTACGTGCCCCAGACCTGCCCGCCCAGCGGCGCCAAGACCGTCGACGTCACCACGATCGAGAAGATCAACATCTACAACGGCTCGGAGACGGTGGGTCTGGCAGCCACGGTGCAGCAGGAGCTGGAGGAGGCCGGCCTGACCGTCACCTCGGCGAATGACTGGCCGGGAGGCATCTACAACGGCGAGGTCCAGATCATGGCCTCCAAGGGCGGCCTGACCAATGCCTACTCCCTGGCCCAGATCTTCCCCAAGTCCACGGTGCAGCTCGACAAGAGCCTGTCCGACGACGACACCACGGTCTCGGTGGTCCTGGGCAAGGAGTACCTGCAGAACGCACTGAAGTCGGACGAGATCAAGCTCCTCGGCGCCGACAAGCCGATCACCGCCCCCAGCGACTGCGTCCCGGCGGACAAGGCCGCCACGAAGAAGCCCAGCTGACCCCGGGGCCGCCCGGTCCGGGCGGGAGCGTCCCGACGACGACTCCCGGCCTCGATGGCTTCCGCCTCGATCGAGGACGTACTTCTCCGACGAGGACTGCGCTGTCCCCCAGACGACTGGGAGCTGACCTCAGTCATCTGGAGGGGAAGGACGTTCTGGGCGGGAAACGCAGTTCTCGATTCAGAGCGCCATAGCGTCTGAGACGCCGGCTCACGTGCGGTTCCAGGATGGGGCCGGCGCTCGCGCGGGGCCCGGAGGCCGTGATTCGACGCCGGCTCCACCCTGAGCCTCACCTCGGGCCGGCCTACTCCACGAGGGTCGGGATCCACTGGCTAAGGGTTGTGCGTACTGCACGAAGGCCCCACCTACCCGCAGTACACCCAACCCTCCTCCAGTAGCACCCCACCCTCGTGCAGTACACGCCCCACACCACCCGAGCGACAGCGAGCCACCGAACCAGCCCCCACCGAGGAAGCGAGCAGTACGTATCGCGTACTCAGCTCTCCCCACCGGCGTCTTGCGCTGTCATGGCAAGAAACCCTCAGGAGCATCAGGCAACGCCCCATGACGGCAGTGGCAGTCGATGTGCTGAACCGAGCACATCGACTGCCACATCTCTTGCCGCTTTTCGGCGGCACCTACCGGCAGGGCGGCTCAGCCGCGGCCCTTACCGGCCCCCTCAACGCCATCGGCGCTCGACGACGTCGGAGCCTGGGCCGCCGAGGCGGCCGAGGGCGGGTGAGCCGCGCGGCTGGAGTAGGCCGGGCCCTCCAACTCGGTCCCGGCGGGGGCCGAGGCCGGGGAGGCCTGCTCGAGGTTGGTGCCGCGCAGCTTCGAGATCCAGCGCATGGCGTGGTAAACGCCGATCGCCGCGGCCGATCCCAGGGCGATGCCCTTGAAGGTCATGTCACCCCAGACCAGGGTGTAGTCGGCGATGGCCACCACCATGGACACGGCTGCCGTGTTGAGGTTGACCGGGTCGGAGAAGTCCACGCGGTTCTGCACCCAGATGCGCACCCCCAGCATGCCGATCATGCCGTAGAGAACCGTGGCGGCCCCACCCAGGACGCCGGCCGGGATCGTGGCGATGATCTGGCCGAACTTCGGCAGGAGGGACAGTCCCAGGGCGCTGAGCGCCGCCACCACGTAGGCGGCGGTGGAGTAGACGCGGGTGGCAGCCATGACGCCGATATTCTCCGCGTAGGTGGTGGTGCCCGAGCCGCCGCCGCTGCCGGCGAGCATGGTGGACAGACCGTCGGCGAACAGGGCGCGGCCGGTGATGTCGTCGAGGTCCTCCCCGGTCATGGCCGAGACGGACTTGACGTGGCCGATGTTCTCAGCGATCAGGACGAGCACCACGGGGATGAACAGGCCCAGGTAGCGCACATCGAAGGCCGGGGCGTGGAAGTCGGGAAGCCCCAGAACGGGGGCCTTGGCGACGGCGTCGAAGTTGACCTCTCCGCGCAGCACCGCGGTGGCGTAGCCGATGAGCACGCCGATGAGGATCGCCAGGCGCCCGATGATGCCCTTGAACAGCACCGTGATGACCAGGATCGAGACGATCGTGACGACCGCAGTCACGGGGCCCTTCGTGACATTCCCCCAGGCTGCGGGGGCCAGGTTGAAGCCGATGAGGGAGACGATCGCACCGGTGACGATCGGCGGCATGAGGCGGTCGATCCAACCGGCCCCCGCCAGATGGACGACGACGCCCACGAGCAGCAGGGACACTCCCGCCGCGATGATCCCGCCCTGGGCCAGGGAGGCCTTGTGGGGATCGATGGAGCCTCCGCCGTCGGCCATGTAGCCGGTCACCGCTCCTATGGGGGCGATGAGGGCGAAGGAGGAGCCCAGGTAGCTGGGCAGGCGCCCGGAGGTGATCCCCAGGAACAGAAGCGTGCCCGTGCCGGTGAAGAACAGCGTCGTCGCCGGGTCGAAGCCCGTCAGAAGCGGCACCAGGAAGGTTGCGCCGAACATGGCGATGACGTGCTGGATGCCGATGCCGATCGTGCGCGGCCAGGTGAGGCGCTCACCGGGGGCGACGACCTCACCCGGGGCGATCGAACGACCATCGCCGTGAAGGCGCCAGCCGCGAGAAGGGGAAGAGGACACAGATGATCTCCTGCCTGAGCAAAAGGGGATTGATGGTGCCCCGTGGGAGATCCGCGTACGGCAGGCCCGCGGGACGCTCGGCAGGACCCGGCAGGCTCTGCCGGGGCTTCAGCATAGACCGTGGCCGGGAGCCGTGCCGGTCGGGCGCTCCGAGGCGGGCCGCCGGCCGGCACCGGCGGCAACAGCGCCTCGTCCCTGCGCCCGGCCCCCGCCTACTCTCCCCGCCCCTTCGCTCGACTCCTCCGCGGGAACGATGACTCCTCGGGCGCCGGCGGGCATGATGAGGTCATGAGCACCGCCCGGACCGCACCTCCAGGACAGAGCGCGCCGACCTTCTCCCCGGGCTCGGAGCAGTACGTCGACGGGCTCCCGCCGGGGTTCATCTTCCCCGGCACTGAGAACCTCAATCCTGCGGAGATCTTCTCCGGCCCCGGCTACACGGCGCCCCGCCCCCGTACGGACTCGGGGGCCACAGCCGCCCTGGTTTGCGGGCTGCTCGGTCTCGTCCCCCTTGTCGGCGTCGCCGCGATCATCCTGGGCATCGGCGCGCTACGGCGGCTGCGCCGCAGCTACAACTCTGGCGAGGGCATCGCCTGGCTGGGACTCATCCTCGGAGTCGCCTTCACCCTCCTCTGGCTCCTCATCGCGCTCATGCTGCTCGTGTTCTAGGAGCCCCGTCCCTCCGGCCGGTCCCCTACAGTGGTGCCGTGAAGCCTTTCATCATGGTGACGACACGCCCCGAACACGAGGCGGCGCAGGACGAGTACGAATCCTTCCTGACCCAGAGCGGTTTGTCGCGCGGCGATCTGCAGCACATCGCTCTGGAGGAGGTCGACTTCCTCGCCTCCTTCACCGCTGCCGATGTCTCCGGGGTGCTCATCGGCGCCAGCCCCTACAACGCAGACACGCCGGCGGCGGAGAAGACCCGCAGCCAGCAGCACGTCGAGGAGCAGATCCGCGAGCTGCTCACGGTCATACTCAAGGAGGGGATCCCGCTCCTGGCCACCGGCGTCGCGTTCCAAGTCCTGGCCGCCTACCTAGGCACCAGGACCTATGAAGAGTTCGGCGAGGAGCTGGGCGCCGTCGACCTGTTCCTGACGGCGGAGGGCCGTGAGGATCCGATCCTGGCGGGGCTCCCGCAGGCGATCACCGTATTCGCCGGTCACTACGAGGGCGTGGGCGAGGTGCCCGCACACGCGACGCTGCTGGCGAGCTCGCCCAACTGCCCCGTTCAGATGCTGCGCGTAGGCGAGAAGGTCTACGCCTGCCAGTTCAACCCCGAGCTCGACGCCGCCCGGTTCGAGCAGCGCGTGAGCATCTACGACGAAGCCGGCTACGGCGACCCGGACATGAGCGAGGACATCCTCACCCAGGCCAGGTCCTCCGATGCGCACGACGCCGGACAGATCATCCGCAACTTCGCCTCGCACTTCGCACGCGGCTGAGACGCCAGGGACTCAGGAGTCCTGACACCCTGGGGACCCGGGCAAAGACGAAGCTCTGGAATCTCAGCAATGACCATCAGGATCATGTCATGACATATTCGTCACCTTACTCGGGAGCATCTCAGGGCCGGGGCGGCTCGTCGAACTCGCCGTACGACGCCTACGGCCAGCATCCCGTGAACGCCCCGTACGCCGGGGCGCCGTATGGGCAGCCGCCGCCAGCCGGCCGCGCTCCCTACGCGCATCCCGGTCAGCTCGCGTTCCCGCCCCAATCGATGTATCCCGCTCCGGGAGGTCCCGCATTCCCGGGGCAGCCCTCGCCGTCGCCCCAGGTGCCGGCGCTGCAGTATTTCGCCGACCCTGTAGGAACATCGCAGTACCAGCCGTATGCGACTTCCGGTTCCCCCTACCTGAGCGGAGCGGCCACCGCACCGGGCTATTCCCCCGAAGGCCGGCTTGCGAGACCGGGCCACCCGAGCACGGAGACGGCGACATCTCGGGCCAACGGCACAGGACATCACGTGCCGTGGCGCGGTGAAAAGACGGCGGCGCTGATCATGATGATCCTTGCCACCACTATCGAGGGCGTCTCATTCATCACCCTGCTTCTCAGCCTCGCAGGAGGGTCCGACTGGCTGGTCTTCTTACTCATCACTATGATGCTCGTCGGCGTCACACCGGTGATCTGGTCGTTTTACTTCGGATTACGCCACCTGTTCCGCAACCAACCGGTCTGCGAGATGGTGGGGCTTGCACTGTGGTTCGGTTATGGAGTACTCGGGCTGCTGAGCGGCACATCCAACAACGATCCGCAGGCCGGCCTGTATGCCGTCTGCACTGTCCTCTCCTTCATCGTCACCTCTATCGCTGCCGTCTTGACGGTACAGCTCAATCAGCGTCTGAAGGATCCGCAACCGTGGACCGTCACCCTGGCTCTGGGGGCCTGTCAGTTCGTTCTGCTCAACAACATTCTCCGCCTGGGAGAATTCGGCGTCATCACCTACACGACGGTATCGAACGGCGAGAGCCTCAGTGAGTACACGGCCAGCACATGGCTCATGTGGTCGAACTCAGGAGGAGTCGGGCTTCCCCTAGCACCGGGATTGATCATTTCGATCGTGATCACTTCTCTGGCCGCCATCGGAGTCGTCCTGGGGATGCGTTCGCCCCGCAGCAGAGGCTTCCGAATCACATCCGTCACCGCCGTCTCTCTTCTGACCCTCTGCAACCTCATCATCGTCCTTGCCTACGGGTTGCCCACCAGCGGCGGACACGCGCACAAGCCCTCCGACATGGGATTGGAAGTGGTGACCATCATCATCGTCGGCGCCATCCTCATTGGGGCCACGCTGCTCGCAGGGCATCGCTCCCTCGCCTCACCACCCGTCAACGGCAACCAGTACGGCCCTCGTGCCTCAGGCGCACCGAGCACACAGGGCATGCAGAGTCGCTTCCGTCAATATGGCCGGCCCCAGTGGCCCACGGGAGGCGGGTACTGAGATCGTTCAGGAGCCGTGACGCTGATACACAGGTTGGTCTCGCTCATCGACACCGACCACTAGGTCGGCCACAATGCAGTTATGTCGCAGCCGTTCCCGCCGTCTCAGGTTCCCCCAGCCTCTTCCGCATCAGGCAGATCCCAGGAGACTCCTGCGCAGTCGTACGGCCGGCCCTCCGGCATTCCCTCCCCATCCACATCGCCGTACACCGCCTATGCGCACGGCTCATCACCCCGCCCCGCCCCGCCAGTCGATTACCCCTACCTCCAGGGACAGACTGCCACTCCGACGCGGCCAGTGCCGCAACACCTCTCCAGCATCGGACAACCGGCCAGCAGGATCGTCTCCGGCGCAACGGGCACAGCCCCCTCTTCGGTCATCCCCACGGCAACGTTCCCCAGATCCGTTCCAGTTGCTTCTCCCCACCCTGTTCCCGCCGCCCCGCAACCCTCCGCACAACCTCGGCTCGTCCGGGAGCCATCGCCCAGCATTACCCGTCAGACCGCCCCCGCCACACCCGTATCCTGGCGACGCGATCGGATCATCGCACTGATCGCGACCCTGGTAGCTTGCGTACTCCAGATCATATGGACTTGCATCGACGCCTCCGAGCATCCGTCCTTCCACACCGATCAGGGATTCACCCCGAAATTCATCATCGAGCTGGTGCTCTACATCCTTTACACTCTGGGTGCCTGGTGGACGCTCCTTCTCTTCTTCTCACTGAGAGCGATATATAAGAATAAATCCGGCGCAGTGATGGTGGCGGCAGCTCTTCAACTGCTGCTGATCGATGTCCTCATTTTTAACAACGACATCATCGGCAATCCTCTACCCATCCTGTGCCTCCTGGCGACCGGTAGTGCTGCGATCGCGACAGTATTCATGAATCAGCGCACGCCGTCTCCATGGCCATGGCCGGTCACCCTGGGACTGGCGATCAATCTGTTCATACTTGTGAGCATGCTTCATCGTCTCATGAGATCCGCCCTGTACGCCTTCAACGACAACTCCATACGAGCTACCGCGGTAGGGCTGTGGATGGTCCCATCGCCTTCGAACGAGTTCCCCGGAACTCCGTACGCTCTAGGAGTCCTCCTGACGGTCATCATCGCCATTTTCTCCGCCGTCGCACTACGTTTTGGATACCGTCCATCACGCAGGTCCACATTCGCAAAACTCTGCGGAATCGGTCCGATGCTCGTTGCTCTGCACAATGTTTATATTCTCTCCATATTCGGCATGACCGGCACATCCATCATCGCCGCACTCGGATTCACCAGCGTTGGCCAGGGGGGCCACCCCTACGCAACCTTCCGGACATGGGTGTCGTCGATCCTTCTGAGCCTTACCGCCACGGCGGTGGCAGTGCTGCTGCATCGCAGTTCCTCCGCCGACAGGCGCATGCAGGCGCTTCAGGGGACGTCGCCGACCGGACCGACGGCGACCCCCCGTTACCAGCGATACCGCACCTACACGAGGTAGAGGTGTCTCCGTTCACATCCATCTCCGAGTGAACTAAGTCACTCACCGGATCCCATCCGACTCTCGCTCGGCTCCGAACTCCTGATGACGGTGCGCACGGTCGGTGCGCCGCCATTCACCCCATCACTTCACCGAGGAGTTCCTATGCGCACTCGCAAGATCGTATCCGCCGCCCTTCTCGTCGCCGCACTCGCCGTGGGCACCGCCGCCTGCGGCTCCACGGATGCCGACAAGGGCACGATGGACAAGATGGAGCAGACCTCCACCCCGGACGGCACCATGAGTGACGGCAAGATGTCCGACGGAAAGATGAGCGACGACAAGACCGATGACGGGAAGATGTCGGATGACAAGATGTCCGACAGCCCCACCTCCGGCTCCATGAGCGACGGCAAGTAGGCCGCCCCGTGACGCTCGGGCCCACCTAGGCTCCGTCAGGCCGGTGACTTCTGAGCCTGCTCGTGCCCGAGCGTCTCGAGGTCGGACTCCAGCGCACCGACGAGTCCTCTGAGCAACCCCAGGGTCTCGTCGCTGCGAATCCGGCAAATGCGCCGGGTCGACACCTTCGTGATCTCCAGCAGCCCCGCCCGCTCCAGCAGCTTGACGTGGTGGGAGACGGCGGTGCGAGACAGCGGTGAGACCTGGGCGATCTCCCCAACCGTCTGCGGGCCATGCTGGAGAAGGTGGACGACGATCTGCTGACGCATGGGGTCCTTGAGGGCCTCGAACATGGGGATGCAGTCATTGAGGATGGCGATGCTGCACCGGTCGGCCGGATGCTCGGCCCGGCCGTTCTCCTCTTCATCAGCAGCATGACGAGTCACGGCTCTTGCGCTCTCTTAGTTCCTGCGATCACAGTGTCCGGCGCCGCGCCGCACCACCGTCAGCCGTGCCGCTGCGCTCTGCGGGGCATCAGCGCACCGAACCCATGCCTGCGCACCGTGAAGGCCAGGGCGGCGAGCCCGTTGCCATGGGCCGAGGCGTAACCGCCCCGAGCGAGCCGGTGCATCTGCATCTCGTACCAGCCGATGAGCAGGACACCGCCGAGCGCCTCGTCGAGCGCCTTGACTCGTGTGGAGATACGGGGCAATTCGATCCGGCGTCGGCCCGCACCGTTGAGAATGCGCTTCGGCAGGTCGGGAATGAGGGCCAAGGGCCGCCCGATCCCAACAAAATCGGTCAGCCCCTCGACGACAGCCTCCTCCATGTCCGACGCGGAGCGGAAGCCGCCGGTGAGCGCCACCGGCATGGAGACGAGCTCCTTGAGACGGCGCGCGTAGTCGGCGAAGTAGACGCCGCGACGGTGGTCCTCAACGCTGCTGTCGGTCTCTTCGAAGACCGGCTTGCGATAAGTACCGCCCGAGATCTCCAGGACGTCCACCCCCAGCTCGGACAGGCGGACTGCGACGCGCAGCGAGTCCTCCTGACTCATGCCGCCGGGGTCGCCATCGGAGGAGTTGAGCTTGACGGCGATGGGGAAGTCAGGCCCCAGGGTCTCGCGCATGCCCTGATAGATCTCGATGAGGAAGCGCATGCGTCCCTCCAGGGAGCCTCCGTATTCGTCGGTGCGATGATTGTCCACCGGGGAGAGGAACTGGCTGATGAGGTAACCATGGGCGGCATGGATCTCAACGCCGGTGAAGCCCGCCTTCTTGGCGACGCGGGCGGTGGTGACGAAACGGCGCACGACGTCGTCGATCTCCTCGCGGCTGAGCTCGCGGGGCGGCGCGAAGAACCGCCCGTAGCCGCCCGCGCTCGAAATCTCGCTGGGAGCGACCGGGTGGAGATTGACCGAGCGGGGAGACTGCCTGCCGGGGTGATTGATCTGCATCCACAACTGGGTACCGCCGGCGGTACCGGCCTGCGCCCAACGCCGCAGCATCTCCAGGTGGGACTCGTCCTCGACGACGATGTTGCCGGGCTCCCCCAGGTGGCGGGAGTCGACCGCGACATTTCCGGTCACCAGGACCCCGGAGCCGCCAGCTGCCCAGCGCCCGTAGAGGTCCACGATGTCCTGCGAGGGCCCCAGACCGGGAGTTCCTAGGGCCTCGTGCATGGACGCCTTGAAGAAACGGTTCTTCACAGTCACCCCGCAGGGCAGGGTGAGCGGTTCAGCGAGGACGGAACTCGTTGCGGGCATCGGCAACCTTTCGTCGAAGCGTCGAAGTACTTTGACCTTTCGACTCACGAGAGGCTACCACGCTCATCGGCGCCAACCGTATCGGCGAACATGCTTCCCGACTCGCACACCGAGCCAGAGGCAGTAGATCGCAATGATAAGGACCACCGCCACACGGCTTCCACTGAGCGCTACTCCATACAGCCCAACGACGACGACAGCATCGGCCAGGATGTAGGTAGCCACAGCGAAGCGAAGAGACTCAGCACGAGCGATTTCCTTCCAGGCGCATATGAGGAGCCAAACCGCTCCAACAATGAGTGCAGCGTGAATAATCATGAACGGCCATAGATACCCGTCCACCCCCTCACCCATCGCCACGGCAGCCGCCAACGCACCGCCACCGGCTGCAGCCTGCCCAAGCGTTCTTTTAGCGTTGAGCGACGGCTTTACCGCACCTGCCTCATTGTCCGTCACTGCAGAACACCCGATTTCATTCGATCTCCGGCACGAGGGGAGGGAAGCCCCGATCAACGTGGGGAGCCACCCCGGCAGCCACTAAGGCGACACCAAGCCACTCATCCCCATTCACCTCCGACTCCCTGATGACACGATCACCGTACTCGAGCGACAAATAGGTACGCCAGTAGATTATAGTCGGCACAACCCTGTCGACACTTCGGCTTGTAGTATTTCTACAAGTTCCTTGGCGCCTCACATGTATGTGTGCGACAAGAGTTCGGGACGATTCGGCTACCTAGAGCAGTCGCGGGCGTGGACGGACACGAAGTTGGCCAGGAGCTTCCAGGAGTCGGAGA
>ERZ773042.2346-NODE-2346-length-10383-cov-80.113187_pt1 | contig 10383 bp, 3 predicted proteins | sample MGYA00511664_ERZ773042 | MGnify/ENA primary metagenome ERZ773042 (study PRJEB29015, sample SAMEA2737984) | human oral metagenome | biome: human oral; feature: human-associated habitat; material: dental | place: China | collected 2036 ... | reverse complement strand
GGCCCGTCCGACGACGCGCGGGGGCGCGCGGACCCGGACGCGGCCCCGCGCCCCGTGCGGCGGCGCCTGCTGAGCTGGCACAGTCTGGACCTGGTCTTCTTCGGCATCGCGCTGGTGTACGTGACCCTGCTCGCGCTCGCGCTGGCCCGCCAGGGCTGGCGGCCGGCCCCGCAGCTGGCCTACCTCCTGGGGTTCTGGCTGCTGACGTCCTACCTGGCCCTGCCCCGGGTGCACCGCATCCTCACGGCGATCTACGTGCCCGACTACTTCATCGGGCGCGCCCGCACCACCAACGGCATGCTCGGGGACCCGATCAACCTGGCCGTGCGCGGAACCGGAGAGGACCTGCACCGGGTCATGCAGGCGGCGGGCTGGACGCTCGCCGACCCCCTGAGCCTGGGCAGCTCGATGCGCATCGTGGGCGCGGCGCTGACCAGGCGCTCCTACCGGGCCGCGCCGGTGAGCACCCTCATGCTCTTCGGCCGCCCCCAGGCCTTCGCCTACGAGCAGGAGGTCGCGGGGAGCCCCTCCCGGCGCCACCACATCCGGTTCTGGCCGACCCCCGGGGGCTGGCTGCTGCCCGGCGGCGCGCGCGTCGACTGGCTCGCGGCCGGCACCTACGACCGCGCCGTCGGCCTGTCGCTGTTCACCGGACAGGTCACCCACAAGATCGACGCCGACACCGACGCCGAGCGCGATCACGTCCTGGCGACGGTCCGCGACGCGGTCCCCGCGGTCAGCGCGACGGTGCTGGAGCGCTTCTCCACCGGGTACCACTCGCGCAACGGCGGCGGGGACGCGGTGAGAACCGACGGGAACCTGCCGATCCTCGAGCTCGACGGCGCCGATCTGAGCGCCGCGCCCGCCCCGGTCCTGCCCGACGGCGACGCCGGGGCGCCGGCCCCCGGCGACGACATCGTGACGGCGACGTCGAAGGCGGCGAGACGGGCGGCCTCCCGCCCCACGGCGCTGGTGTGCGCGATGCTGGCCATCGTGTGCGGCATCGTCCTGGACGCGCTGTCCTACCTGCCGCACGTCTCCCAGCTCGTCGACCTGATGGTCGCGGAACTGGGCCATCCGCTCCCCGCCGGGCGGTTCGACGCGGTCGTCTGGGGCTCGCTGGCGGTGATCTACCTGGGTCTGGGGGCCCTCATCGCACTCACCTTCCGCGGTCACGACCGGGCCCGCTTCGCCCTGCTCGGGCTGCTGTGCCTCCAGCTGACGGGGCAGCTGTGGCAGTGGGCCGCGCTGCCGGCGGGCAGCCTGTCCCTGCCGGAGCTGGCGACGACGTCGATGTACGTGCTGGGCATCTACGGCCTGAGCAGCCTCGCCGTCGCGCAGTGGTGCCAGGAGCGCCGCAGACGGCGCCGCGCCCGGCGCGCAGGGCGGTGAGGGCGGGGCCCTCCGACGGCGGAGCGCCCCTCTCGGGACGCCCTTCGTTCACAGTCTTTCGCGTAAAGCCGGACGGCGCGCCGCAGTCCGGGTACCATCGCAGTGACGCGCTGCACACACTCCGGCGCGGGACCCGCTTCCGCGCCGCCGGACCAGATCCACGGAGAACCCATGACGGCCCCAGCCACCACAGACAAAGAACCCACCGCCCCGCCCTCCGAGTCCGAGACCAGGATCCTCTTCCCGGGAACCGTCATGCTCCTCATCGCGGTCATCGGGTGCTTCACCGCCTGGGGCATCGCCGCGGACCTGACGACCCCCATGGTCTCGGGCTTCAAACGCATCTTCCACATGTCCTCGGTCCAGGCCTCCCTGGTCCAGATGGCGTACTACGGCGCCTACTTCCTCCTGGCCATCCCCGCCGCCTTCATCAACTCCAGGTGGGGCTACAAGGCGGGGATGGTCTCCGGCCTCGCCCTCGCCTCGCTGGGCGCCTTCGGATTCTGGCCGGCCTCCCGGGTGATGACCTACGGGGCCTTCCTCGCCGCCCTGTTCGCCATCGCCGCCGGATGCTCCCTCCTGGAGACCTCCGCCAGCCCCTACGTCATCTCCCTGGGGCCGGAGAAGACGGCCACGCGGCGCCTCAACCTCGCCCAGGCGTTCAACCCGCTGGGGACCAACATCGGCGTCCTCATCGCCTCGACCCTCATCCTGCCCAAGCTCGACACCCCGGTGAACCTCGCCGACGTCAGCGCCGAGACGGAGCGCGCGATCCGCGCCGAGCAGCTGCGCGCCGTCACCGGCCCCTACATCGGGCTCGGGATCCTGCTGGCCGTCATCCTGGTCATCATCTTCGTCCAGAAGGCGCCGCCCTCGGCCGCCCCGGACGAGGAGTCCACGGCCGGGCCCGCCAACCCGGCGGCCGTCCTGTGGCGCTCGAAGCGGTACCGGTACGGCGTCCTGGCCCAGTTCTTCAACGTGGCCGCCCAGGTGTGCTGCTGGACGTACATCATCCAGTACACGCAGCAGGCGATCGACGGCTCCCTCCAGCTGGGCTCGCAGATGCTGCAGATCAGCCTCGTCGTCTTCCTCATCGCCCGCTTCGTCATGACCGCCGTCATCGCGCGCATCCGGGCGACCAAGGTCATGGCGCTCCTGGGCACCCTCGCCGTGTGCCTGTGCCTCTACGCCGTGCTCCGCCCGGACATGACCGGGGTGATCGCCGTCATCTCCATCTCCCTGTGCCTGTCCCTCATGTTCCCCACGATCTACGGCGTCGCCCTCGCCGGGCTCGGCGAGGCGACGAAGTTCGGCGCCGCGGGCCTGGTCATGGCGATCGTCGGCGGGGCGATCATGCCGATGGTCCAGGGCCGGGTCATGGACATGACGAGCGCGGCGACCTCCTTCGTCGTCCCGGCGTTCTGCTTCGCCATGGTCACGCTCTACGCGATCTACGACCTGCGCACACCCACTCCGCGAGTAATCGCTACGACCTCAGACAAGAGGAAGGCCCAGTAATGACCACCCTGAGACAACGCGTCATCGCCCTTCTCACCGCCGCGACGACCGCCCTCGCCATCACCGCCTGCTCGGGTGGATCGACCCCCACCGCGAACGGCTCCATCGACGTCCTCTCATGGTGGACGTCCACCTCCGAGTCCTCCGCCCTCAACGTCCTCGTCGACCGCTACGAGAAGCAGAACCCCGGCACCTCCGTCGACGAGACCGCCGTCGTCGGCGGCGGGGGCTCCCAGGCCCACGTCGTCCTGGCCACGCGCATTGCGCACGGGGACCCGCCCGACGTCTGGCAGAGCCTCGTCGGCGGGAACATCACCGCCTGGCACAACGCCGGCGCCGTCGGCGACGTCTCCTCGCTCTTCACCGACGAGGTCAAGGCGCAGCTGCCCGAGAACGTCCTGTCCTCGGTCTCGGTCGACGGCAAGCAGTACGCGGCCCCGCTGTCCGCGCACCGCGCGAACGTCCTCATGTACAACCGCGACGTCCTCAAGGGCGCCGGGATCGCCGAGCCGGGCGAGGGCTACACCCTCGACCAGTTCCTCGCCGACCTCGACGCCCTGAAGGCGAAGGGGACGACGGCGCTGTGCATCGGCGGGGCCGATTCCATCAGCACCGCGGGGCTCTTCGAGGCGGTCCTGCTGGCCACCGTCGGCAAGGAGGGCTGGGAGAGGATCGAGGCCGACCGCTTCGACTGGAGCGGTCAGGAGGTGCAGACCGCCCTCAGCACCTTCGGACGCCTCATGGACTACACGGACGCGACCGGCGCGAGCAGCACGTGGTCCGAGGCCTCCGGCCGTCTGGCGGCGGGCGAGTGCGGCTTCTACCAGATGAACGACAGCGCCTTCGCCGAGTCCACCGCCCTCAACGACTCGGGGGCCGCCGCCGGCGCCGGCACGGACACCGACACTCCGAGCACCGGCGCCCCCAGCACCGGCACGAACGTCGACACCCCGAGCAGCGCCGCCCCCAGCGCCGGCACGAACGTCGACACTCCGAGCACCGGCGCCTCGCCTGTGGCCGCGACCGTCTTCCCGGGGACCGAGGGGATGTTCCTCATGGTCGTCGACTCGTTCGTCGCCTCCTCCTCGACGGACAACCGCGACAGTGCGAACGCCTTCCTCACCACCGTCCTGGATCCCCAGGTCGAGACCGACTTCTGCAAGGTCAAGGGATGCGTCCCGGTGCGCAACGACGCCGACGTCTCCTCCCTCACCCCCTACCAGCAGCAGACGGCCGGCGCTCTGCGGAGCCAGACGGTCCTCAACTCGATCTCCTACGGAGAGGTGATCTCCCCGGCGATGCAGGACGGCTTCTTCCAGGCCGTGAAGAACTACATCGCCACCCGCGACGCCGCGTCCTTCAACCGCATCCTCACCGAGCGCCTCAACGAGGGCGCGGGCGGCCCCAACCACTGATCGAGCCGTCCACCCGCCCGACGGCGCCCGCGCCGGAACGGTGCGGACGGAAGCGGGCGGGGGCCGCCGACATGGTCGGCGGCCCCCGCCCGTGGCCTTGGTCTTGGTCTTGGTCATCATCCCCGGACCCGGGACGCCCGGCCCTCGTCCCGGGTCCGGGGCGCGCGCTCCCTGAGGACCCCGTCCTTGAGAACGCGCGCCGCGGCGGACTCCGTCAGGCGATCTTGTCGAGGAAGGTGAGGATGGAGTGGGGCTCCTCGATAATCTCCTCCAGACGGGCGTTGAAGGGCCCGCCGTAGGGCATGCCCAGGTGGGTCTGGAAGGCGTCCTCGTCGACGTAGGCCTCCATGACGAAGAACTTCGCGGGGTCGTCGCTGTGACGGTAGACGTCGAAGACGCGGTTGCCGGGCTCGCTGCGGACCTTGTCGGCGAAGCCGCAGATCATCTTGGCGACCTCGTCCTCGAAGCCGGGCTTGGCGGTGAACTGCGAGTGCAGGATCTTCATGGTTCCTCCTCCTGGCGTCACGTGCGACGCCGCCCCCATCTTATGGCGCGCGTCACTCGCAGGTGTGAAGAACGGCGACTGTTTACGGGGCCGCCGGGCGGATCGGGGAGCGGCCTCCCGTCCCGGGGCCGATGCCGGCGGAACAGCGTGGGCCGGACGGCTGGTTCCGGACTGGTACCGGCGGGAGGCGCGGGCCGCACCCCGGCCGTCAACATGGGTTGACGGCAGTCGGCAACGTCAACGGAGGTTCGTCACGTGAACGTACCTTTCTCCCATCCTACTGACCCCTGCCCCCAGAAGGATGGGAGAAAGGTACGTTCACGCGGGAAAGGTACGTTCACGATTCATTCGTCTCCGTCTCCCGGGACAGCGCCTGGACCATGACGTGGGAAGAGGCCGACGGCTCATCCGAGCGCGCAGTGGGACGCGAAGTCCAAGACGCTTACGCTCACCAGGGAGCCCGAGAAGGAGTTTCCACCCATCACCGTCAAGAAGGTCAAGTAGGCGGGACGGCGGTCGACAGCCGCGACCCGGCGGCGATCCGGCACAGGCCCGCCTCACGACTCCTCCCCTTCGCCGGGATCGGTCCAGACCATATGGGGGGGGCGGGGCCTGATGGCTTGCGGGCCGGAGCCCGGCGTATGCGGCCTCGTGGGTCGTTGGCGGCCGCGAGGGGGCCGGGGTGCCGACATGCTGTGGGGGCCCGGTGCCTGCCGACCGCCTGCGCCTGGTCCGGGACTCCCCGGCCGGGGTCGACCACCCGGTGGTGGTGCTGGCGCACCCGCGGCTGGTGGCCAGGTGCGCCGAGCCCGAGAGCGAGCCGGCCGACCGCAGGGCGCTGCGCGTCCACCCGCCGCCGGCCTACCCGGGGTGGGCGTCGTCTTGTGCTTGTACTGGTGGCAGAGCCGTTGTGGGCGTAGAGTGTGGCAGGTCACCCTGTTGTGTGAAGTGAGTGGTTCTCGTCCTGTCCCGATCTGGTCCCTGGGGGTTGTTGTGGGTTCGTGCAAAGATGATCTAGGGGAGTATGACGAGCCGGTCGTGTTTAACGACGCGACGGCGGATGCTCTGGATGCGGCAGCGTCGAGCTTGTCGTCGACGATCTCGACGATGGGGACGGATGTGGGAGTGTGGGCGTCGACGGCGTCAACTGATTTTGAGGGTCATTACGGGGACGTGTTCGACTCTGGCGCCAAGGCGGGCCAGGAGGACTGTACGAATATCTCGGCCGCTCTGGATGACCTGGTCAGTGAGGTGCGGGCGCTGAAGAGTGCGGCCGCGACTGAGCGGAGGCGTCGGGCGGTGGCCAAGGAGTGGGCGGACCGTCAGGACGAGGAGAACCTGTTCAAGCAGGGGTGGGACTGGTTGACCGACGGGGACAAGCCGCCTGCCGGCCCGGCTCCGGTACCGTTGCCCGAGCCTCATGAGCCGGTGGTCTCGACGTGGGCGGAGCCGGCGCCGGGGGCGGCTGGTGCGGTGTCGTCGGCCAGGCCGTCGGACCTGCGCACGTACGCCTCGAACCTGTCGGGGGCCAGCGAGAACGTGTCCACGGGCAAGGGGGGGCTGGAGTCGGCGCTGGACTCGTTCGCGTCGTTGTGCTCGTGGTGCTCCGTGGACGCCTCGGGGATCACCAGCGCCCTGGCGTCATTCATCTCGAACAACTCTGGTGAGGTGACGTGGGTGGGGGCGGTCGCCTCCGCCTTCGAGGCCGCTGGTGGCGATGGGATCGTGAGCGTGTCGGACGCCGCGATGGAGGCCTCCCTGACGGCCCAGGGGGTCGTGGGTGGTCGCAGGCCGCTGGATGTGGCGTCCCCGCGGATCGCGGGGGACCCGCAGACCTCGGGGTACGCCGATGACCCGGTGAACACCACGACGGGCAACTTCGTGGAGCGTGAGGTGGACCTGGGCTTCACCGGCGGCCTGGCCTCGCTGGGGTTTGCGCGCACCTACAACTCGGTGCTGGACGGTGTGGGGGCCCTGGGGCCGGGGTGGGCCTCGTGCGCTGACGAGCGCCTGGTCCTGGACGAGGAGGGGGCGAGGTGGGTGCGCCCCTCAGGGCGGCACGTGGTCTTCCCCCGCCTGGGAACAGGCTGGGAGCGGGCCACGGGTGACGCCCTGTGGCTCGAGCACCTGAAGCCGGCCGACGACGGCACCAGCGACGCTGGTCGCGCCGGCACCGGCGACGCTGCCGGCGCCGGCGGTGACGACGGCGGGCCAGGCGACGCCGCTGGGCCGGCCGGCGACGAGTGGCTGGTGGTGTCGGACAACGCCGGCGGCCGGTGGGTGTTCGACGCCTCGGGGCGCCTGGCATGGACGTGCACGGGGGCCGGGAGCCGGGTGGACTACGTCTGGCAGGCGGGGCGGCTGGTGGGCCTGGCCCATGAGCGCGGCGGGCGCGTCACCGTGGTGTGGGACCAGGAGGCCGACCGGATCGCGGGCCTGGAGGCCTCCGACGGGCGGCAGGTGTCGTACCGTTATGACGCCTCGGGGCGGCTGGTGGGTGTGGAGCGCGAGGGCGGGCGCCGCAGCTATGAGTGGGACGAGGGCGGGCGGGTGCGCCGGGTGGTGGACGCCGACGGCGTGGTGGAGGTGGATAACACCTACAACCAGGCCGGCCAGGTCCTCACACAGCGCTCCCCCTTCGGGCGGGTCAGCCACTACACCTACCTGCCCGGTGGGGTCACGCAGGTCGCCGATGAGGACGGGGGCCGGGCCAACACGTGGATCTACGACCGGTGGGGCCGTCTGGTCGGCATGGTCGACGCCGACGGGGCACGCCAGTCGGTCATCTGGGACCGGTGGGGCAACAAGGTCATGGTCACCGCCCGCGACAAGCGGCGCACCATCAACCAGTACGACCAGCGGTCCCGCCTGACCATGCGGGTCGAGCCCACCGGGGCTCGGACCACCTATGACTACGACCAGGCCGACAGGGTCGTGCGAGTGACTGTCGCCCCCGAGCCGGACGCCGCCCCCAGCGTCACGACATTCGCCTACCAGGGGGCTGACCGCAACCCCACAACCATCACGGACCCGTGCGGCGGCCTGACCCACCTGGAATGGGACCACGGGCTGCTGGTGCGGGTCGTCGACCCGGTGGGCGTGAGCCTGGACCTGACCTACGACCACCGCGGCGACCTGATCGCCACCACCAACGCCGACGGGGCTACCGCGCGCCTGGAACGCGACGCCCGGGGACGGATCACCGCCGCCACCACCCCCCTGGGCCACCGCACGCAGTACCGCTACGACCAGGCGGGCAACCTCACCCACCGCCGCGACCCCGACGGCGCCCTGTGGCGGTGGGAGTACACGCCCGGTGGGCGCCTGTGCACGCTGGTGGACCCGGCCGGGGGCCGTACCGAGGTCGCCTATGGAGACCACGGGGCTGAGGAGTCCACGACTGACGCGGTGGGCCGGGTGATCTCAACGGTCTATGACGACCTGGGGCTCAAGGCCGGTGCGACACTGCCGGACGGGTCGTCCTGGCAGTTCGGGTGGGACGCGCTGTCGCGGTTGCGTTCCGTGACGGACCCGACAGGAGCGCGGGCGGTCCTGGAGTACACGGCCAACGGGGACCTGGCCCGGACGGTGGACCCCACGGGTGTGGTCCAGGACTTCGAGTCCGGGCCGTTGGGCCTGCCCACGCTGGCGCGCGACGCCGACTCGCAGGTCGGTGCCACCTGGGACGCCCTGGGTCGCATGGTGGGGGCGGTCAACGCGGACGGCACCACCTCGACGCTGGTGCGTGACGCGTGCGGTCGTGTGGTCGAGCGCGTCGATGAGCACGGCGGGTGCACGCGCCTGGAGCGCGACGCCGCGGGTCGCGTGGTGCGCGTGACCCAGCCGTCGGGGGCGTCGTTCTCCTACGAGTACGACCACCTGGGCCGGTGGGTGGCGACGATCTCCACGGGTGGGCGCCGCTACGAGATGCGTTACGACTCCGACTCCCGCCTGGTGGGTGAGACCTGGCCCGATGGGCAGGAGGTGTCCACAACCTTCGACGTGTGCGGGCGGATCACCCGCAGGGTGGAACCGGGCCGGGGCACCACCTGGTTCACCTACGACAAGTGCGGGCGCATCTCCTCGGTGCGCGACGCCTGGTACGGGCTGCGCAGGTTCACCTACGACGACGCCGGACAGCTCGTGTCGGTGACCAACGCCCTGGGGGCGGTCACGCGCTTCGAGTACGACCGGATGGGCCACCGGGTGGCGATGGTCGACGCGGCCGGGGGCAGGCGCACCTGCACCTATGACTCCATGGGCCGTGTGAGGGCGATGACGGACCAGGTGGGGCGCACCACCCGCTACACGTACGACGCGGCCGGACGCGTAACCAGCCGCGCGGACGCCACCGGGATCCTGGACTGGGCCTACGGGAGCGCCGGGCGCCTGGAACGAGTCATCAGCAGACCAGCCGGCGGGCTGGAGGACCAGGGAGGCGACGCCGTCGGGCAGGACGCCGGGGCGGAGACCATCGCCAGCATCGTGCGGGACATAGCCGGGCGGACCTGGAGCGCCACGGGCCCCGGCGGCCGCACGGACACCCTGACCTGGGACGCCATGGGACACCTGGTCTCCCGCAGCCGCGGGGACCAGACCATCAGGTGGACCTATGACGCGGACGGGCTGCGCACGTCCATGACCCACCCGGACGGGTCCGTGACCCGCTACGTCTACGACGCCGACGAGATGCTGGCGGCGGTCGAGCACCCGGCCCTGGGGCGCCTGGACCTTCAGCGGGACTGGCTGGGGCGTGTGACGCGGGCGGTCGCGCCCGGGGTGGAGGCCACCTGGACCTGGGGGCCCCACGGCGTGGTCGCTCACAAGGTGGTGCGGGACGGGTTCGTGCGCACCACCGCCCTGGAGTACGACGAGCAGGGGCGCGTGACCGCCCAGAGCGTGGACGGGATCCGCACCGCCTTCGCCTACGACGCGGCCGGCCAGCTGACCCGTGCCGTCACCGACGAGGGCATCACCACCACCTACACCTGGGACGCCCTGGGCCGCCTGGAGGCCGGCGACAGCGACGGGATCGTCACCACCTACACCTATGACGCGGCCGGTCAGTTGCTGACCACCACGACCACCGACACCAAGAACCCCATCACCGACGCTGGGAACGACCCGGCGCATAATGCCGGCGCCACCGGTCGCGCCGGTACGGGCGCCGACGGTGGTGGGGCGCGTCGACAGGTCCTGACCTACGACGCTGCGGGGCGGCGGGTCAGCCAGGACGACGGGACCAGCAGGAGAGAGTTCACCTGGGACCCGCGCGGGTTCCTGGCCGCCTACACCGATACGACCGACGGCGGCGGGGCGCCCGGGTCGACCCACACCCTGGACGTCGACACCCTGGGTGAGCTGGCTGGCGTCGATGGGCAGGGCGTCATGTGGGACACCGCCTGGGGTGAGTTGGCGCAGGTCGGGCACGTGCCCGTCACCGCCGTCGCCGGGGTCGGCACCGGCACCGGTGGGCCCGGCGGCGGGTGGCTGCTGCCCGAGCGCGCCGGTCACGACGCTGCTGCCTCCCCGTGGGGCACCGGTGCGCCGGGC
>ERZ773042.2344-NODE-2344-length-10386-cov-3.891782_pt1 | contig 10386 bp, 7 predicted proteins | sample MGYA00511664_ERZ773042 | MGnify/ENA primary metagenome ERZ773042 (study PRJEB29015, sample SAMEA2737984) | human oral metagenome | biome: human oral; feature: human-associated habitat; material: dental | place: China | collected 2036 ... | reverse complement strand
CCCAGCTCTATCGGCTCGGCGTGGACGCTGCAGCGCAGCAAATACCTATGGAGGACAATCTGATCACGCGCGTGCGTGTGGCGCAGCTGACGGAGGAGCTTGCCGCATACAGGGCGGGAAGCGGCTTCTTTATCGAATATGATGCGAAGGAGCTTTCGGAGATACGTCCGCTCTGCGGCATCTCATGCCAGACCCTGTCGTATTACGGCGTAGATCGGGACTCTCTTTTGCAGGAAATTCTCGCGATGCGCCCCGCAGGTGTTGACCGCATCGTGCCGATGGGGCGTACGATGGACTTTGCGCTCGTATGGGACGGCGTCGACCTCATTCGGACGATGAGCCGTGCGATCACGGCGGTCTGAGCGATAGGAGTTCGAAGTGACATGATGGGAGAGGAGACCCTTATGAATGACAAGAAAATTGCCGTCATTGCGCAGTGCGATCCGAATGGAGTCTCTGCCATACGCCCGTACCTCGATGCGATAGATGTGCCGCAGGGCTATGCGGTGGAGCTGATCGAGGTGCCCTCCGGCGGGAATGTTGCAGATACCTATCAGCGCGCGATGGAGCAAAGCGACGCGAAGTATAAGGTCTACCTGTCGCCCGGGAGTATTCTGCTCCGACTGAATTTCTTTGAGGAAATGCTCCGCATATTTACACAAGATCCCGCGATCGGTATCATTGGACTCATTGGAGCAAAGCAGCTCTCGACCTCGGGGGTGCTTGTGCAGTCGATGTTTATCAAGGGCAGACTGGTGTTTTCGGATGATACCGGTTTTTTCGGAGAGGACATTGAGGGCGACATGGAGGAGGTCATGGCGGTGAGCGGCGATCTCGTCGCTACGCAGTATGATATTCCCTGGCGCAGGGATCTTTTCCATACGGATTGTTTCTGGGCAGAGGCGCAGTGCATTGAATTTCGGCGCGTGGGCTATCGTTCGGTTGTACCTCGACAGAAAGAGGCATGGCTGCTCGCGGGTACAAAGGAAATTCAATATGACGAAGTGAGTCGAGAGGTGTTTCTCGATACGTATTCAGCGGATATCTACCCGATTGTGTCAATCATTATTCCGACGTTCGAGCGGCCGTATTACTTCCGTCTCGCACTTGAAAGCGTGCTCTCGCAGACGTACCGCAATTTGGACATCTTCATTACGGACAACTCGCATAATACGGAGACGGCGGAGATGATGCGGCGCGATTTTTCGGATGATCCGCGCATTCACTACGAGCATCATCCCTCCTACGGGGTATATGAAAATTGGGCGCGTGCCCGCAGCTACAATAACCCAAATGCACCTTATGTCAACTGGCTGATGGATGATGATCTGTTCATGCCGGATAAGATTGCCCTCATGATGGACGCATTCTTTGCAAACCCGGATCTCAGCATTGTCACATCGTATCGGGAGCTCATTGATGCAGATGGAAATAAGCTGCCGGATATTCCTGCAACAGAACCGATCACGCAGGAGCTTACGAAATTCAGTGGCGAGACAATCGGAGCGGATATACTGACGTATTTGATTAATTTCGTCGGTGAGCCGACCACGGCATTGCTTAAAAAAGAGTTTTTGCTCAATGGGCATGATTTGGGCTTTTCGGGCAAAGAAGGAAAATACCTTACATCGGATTTCCCTACATGGCTGCATCTGCTCAGTCAGGGAAACATGATGTATTTTCCGCAGCCGCTCAGCAAGTTCCGATGGCACGAGGGCAATGAGCAGGCGCAATTTAAAAGTCGAATTCGTGGTACAATTTCCTGGGCGCTGACCATTCGGGAGGCGATTGAGCGCGATGCGTATCTCCATGAGCTGCATATGCGGCGAAGCAGTATTGTGCAATGGATGAACATGACGGGGCAGACTCTTCACGTTGCAACAACAATTCCGGAGGTTTGGGAGGATACGGAATTTAAGGATCTGCTATGTGTTTTTGCAGCGATGTCGGAGGCACTTCGGAAGGATTGCCGGATTGAATTTGATATTGATACCACACTCGTATTGCAGATGGATGAAGGCTGACGATCAGATGGAAGTGATATGAAAAATTCAGTGTTCTGACAAGTGTGAGATGGGGGCATTTTGATGTGCACGCAGGTATTGGTTGTTCTCGGCGGCGATCTGGACGAGGAACTCGTTCCGCTTTATAGACGTGCGGAGGAGGAGGGGGCACTTTCGATTGTCGGCTACGCGAGACCGGCAGAACAGGGGCTTTCCTTTGAGGGAATGAATGGAGAGGTGAGCGTGCAGCGCGTCCTGCTTTCCTGCTCCAAACTCTTTGGCATGATTTCCTATCTCAGGCAATATTGTCCGGAGATTCCACGTGCTGCATTGCTGGACGGGCGTGTTTTTCGAATCCCCGGACTCGATGTAGGGCGTCTCCTACAGGAAAATATTGCCTATGCGCCGCTCCAGGCAGAGCTTGAGGCGGACAATGAGGAAATGTTTTCGGATGTGACGCGGGCAGAGATCCCACGCGTCTATTCGTATGGTCTGCGTGCGGTCTCACTCGGTGCAAAGAGCTATTGCGGTGCACGTATCGAATGGGGGTATCGGGGCGGTGTGCAGGAGATCTGCATCGGGAACTATACATCCTTTGGCCCTCATGTCGTTCTTGAGGTCGGCATGAACAATCAGCACGACTACCGCCGCGTCACGACCTATGATCCGGGCTGCATGGACTACGATGCAGAGGAATGGTGTGCGAACCTGGGATATAAAAGCTTTGGCGGCGGTATACACGTCGGCTCGGATGTATGGGTGGGGCGTGGCAGCCACCTGAAAGCGGCGGGTGACAGTGGTATCCTGACGATCGGGGATGGTGCTGTCATCGCAGCCGACAGTGTCGTTGTCAAGGATGTGCCGCCCTATGCCATTGTGGGCGGTAATCCCGCGCGCGTGATAAAATATCGCTTCTCGCCGCCCGTTATCGAGGCGCTTTTGCAGCTGCGTTGGTGGGAGTGGCCGATCGAAAAGATCCATGAGAATTTACAGGAAATGAACGATCCTATCGCATTTTTGAAGAAACATGGAATGCACTGACGTTATCGCGTACGTGTACATTGGATAGAGTGGAGGCAGTGCATGAGCATCATGGTGACGCGGTCGTCGATGCCGCCGATGGAGGAGTACATCGCAGAGATTCGCGATATTTGGCAGTCGCGCTGGCTGACCAATATGGGGGCAAAGCATCAGGAGTTTCAATCAGCCCTGCGGAACTTTTTCGGCGCTGCGCAGGTCGAGCTCTTTACGAATGGGCACATGGCACTCGAACTCTCGCTGCAGGCGCTGAATCTTTCGGGTGAGGTCATCACGACACCGTTCACCTTTGCCTCGACGACGCACGCGATTGTACGCAACGGATTGGAACCCGTATTCTGCGACATTGATCCACATGACTATACGATGGATGTAACGAAGCTCGAGCTCTTGATTACAGAGCGCACATCTGCCATTATGCCTGTCCATGTCTATGGAAATGTCTGCCGCGTGGAGGAGATCGAGCGCATTGCCCGCAGATATGGGCTGAAGGTGATCTACGATGCCGCGCATTCCTTCGGCGTTCGTTATCGGGGAAAGAGTACGGCAGTGTACGGGGATGTTGCGTGCTTCAGTTTCCACGCGACGAAGGTCTTTCACACCATCGAGGGCGGCGCGGCATGCTTTCGCGATGAGGAGCTTGGAAGGAAGTTGTATCGCTTGAAGAACTTTGGTATTCGCGATGCGGAGTGTGTCGACGGTGTCGGTTCGAATGCGAAGATGAACGAGTTCTGTGCGGCGATGGGGCTGTGCAATCTGCGTCATGTAGAGGAAGATATCGCGCGGCGCAAGGTCGTTGCGGAACGCTATCGCGAGCGGTTGGAAGGCATCGACGGCGTGCAGCTGAATACACCACAGGTGGATGTCGTGCCGAACTATGCCTATTTCCCCGTTGTGTTCGATGAAAAGGCATTTGGCAGCACACGCGACGAGGTCTTTGCTGCATTGGAACGGGCGGATATACACAGCCGCAAGTATTTCTATCCGCTCACGAATACGTTTGACTGCTTCCACGGCAAGTATGATGTGGAACAGACCCCCGTTGCCCGTTCTGTTGCGGATCGCGTGCTGACACTGCCGATCTATCCGGATCTGGAGGAGGCTGCGGTGGATCGTATTTGCGAAGTGATCCTTTCGTGCAGGAGCTGAACCGCTGATAAAGACTCCTGTGTGTCATTCTTGCAAAATACGTCGATTTATGCTAATCTTATCGTTGCAATAATAGCATTGACGACGTGCGGACGCCCTCGTCCCCTCGGGACGGGGGCGTTTCTTTCGGGAGGAACAGATTGATGAGCCAGGAATCCGGTGCAAATATTCCAAAGACATACGACCCGCAGAGCTTTGAGCGCAAATGGTACGCATATTGGGAAGAACACAATCTTTTTCACGATGCGGCGGATGAATCACGCGAGCCGTACAGTGTGGTGATTCCGCCGCCGAATGTGACGGGGCAGCTCCACATGGGGCACGCGCTCGACAACACGCTGCAGGACATCCTCGTGCGCTATCAGCGAATGCGCGGGAAAAATGTTGTCTGGATTCCAGGCTGCGACCATGCGGGCATTGCAACGCAGGCAAAGGTCGAGGAGAGTCTGCGCGCGGAGGGAACGAACCGCTTCGAACTCGGGCGCGAGAAATTCCTCGAACGCGTCTGGGACTGGAAGCAGCAGTACGGCGACCGCATCATGTATCAGCTGCGCATGCTCGGTGCATCCTGTGACTGGACGCGCGAGCGCTTTACGATGGATGAGGGATGCTCGCGCGCGGTGCGCGAGGTCTTTGTGAGCCTTTATGAACAGGGGCTGATCTATCAGGGAACGCGCATCACGAATTGGTGCCCGCACTGCTCAACGGCGATCTCGGACATCGAGGTTGACCACGAGACGGAGGAGGGGCATCTCTGGCATCTTCGTTACCAAATTGAGGGAACGAACGACTACGTTGAGATCGCGACGACGCGTCCCGAGACGATGTTCGGCGACACGGGTGTCGCCGTCCACCCCGATGACGAGCGCTATAGAGATCTCGTCGGCAAGACGCTGATCCTGCCCGTGGTGGAGCGGCGCATCCCACTCTTCGCCGATTCCTATGTCGATCCCGCATTTGGCACAGGTGCGGTCAAGGTGACGCCCGCGCACGACCCGAACGACTTCGAGATGGGGCTGCGCCACAATCTTGAACAGGTTGTCGTCATCAATGCGGACGGCACGATGGGAGAGGGGGCAGGAAAGTACAAGGGCCTTGACCGCTATGAGTGCCGCAAGGCACTCGTCAAGGAACTCGAGGAAATCGGCGCACTCGTCCGCACAGAGAAGCATGAGCATGCCGTCGGGCACTGCTCGCGCTGCAAGACGACAATCGAACCGCTCGTCTCGAAGCAGTGGTTCGTCCGTATGGAGGACCTCGCGAAGCCGGCGATTGCAGCGGTGAAGGACGGGTGCATTCGCTTCGTCCCCGAACGCTTTACGAAAATCTATGAAAACTGGCTTGAGAATATCCGTGACTGGTGCATCTCGCGTCAGCTCTGGTGGGGACACCGCATTCCCGCATGGCACTGTGAGGACTGCGGCGAGACCTCTGTTTCGCGTGAGGAGATTACGGCCTGCACGCACTGCGGCAGCACGCACATCCATCAGGATGAGGATGTGCTCGATACATGGTTCAGCTCCGCGCTCTGGCCGTTTGAGACGCTGGGCTGGCCGGAGGACACGAAAGACCTGCGCCATTTTTACCCGACGGCGACGCTCGTCACGGGCTACGACATCATCTTCTTCTGGGTGGCTCGTATGGTCATGATGGGGCTGCGCTTCGGCGGCGATGTGCCGTTCCGCGACGTGTTCATCCACGGACTTATGCGTGACAATGAGGGACGCAAGATGTCGAAGTCGCTCGGCAACGGCATTGACCCCGTGGAGGTCGTCGAGAAATACGGCGCAGATACCCTGCGCTTCATGATTATCACGGGCAACACACCGGGCAACGATATGCGCTTCTATTGGGAGCGCGTCGAGGCGGCGCGCAATTTTGCAAATAAGATCTGGAATGCGTCGCGCTATATGCTGATGAATCTCGAGGGCGCGGACGATGCGTTTGTGCCCGAGGAGAGCGACTATACGCTTGCCGACCGCTGGATTCTCACACGCTCTGCCGAGACGGCGCGTGCGGTGACGGCGAACCTCGAGAACTACGAGCTCGGCGAGGCGGGACGCGCCATCTATGAGTTCCTGTGGAGTGAGTTCTGCGACTGGTACATCGAGCTGACGAAGGCGCGTCTGTACGACAAGGAGAATGTGCGCGCAAAGAACACGGCGCTCTACGTCCTGCGTACGGTGCTGGAGCGGACGATGCGCCTCCTGCATCCCTTCATGCCGTTCCTTACCGAGGAAATCTGGCAGAAACTGCCGCACGAGGGGCGCAGCATTATGCGTGCACCGTGGCCCGAGGTCGATGAAAAGGACATTGACGCAGAGGCAGAGGCGGCGATGACCGCGATCATGGAGGTCATCAAGGTGACACGCAACCTGCGTGCGGAGCTCGGCACGCCCCCGGGCAAGAAGAGTGCGCTCCTCCTGCGCGTGCGCGATGCGGCACTTGCCGATGTGTTTGCGGCGCATACGGACTATTTCCACGCGCTCGCCTCCGCGTCCGAGGTCACGTTCCTCGCAGAGGACGCACCCGACCCGGAGAACGTGGTGACAGGTGCTCTCGCGGGGGCGGCGGTCTATCTGCCGCTCGCGGGGCTCATCGACGTGGAGAAGGAGACGGCGCGTCTGACGAAGGAGCGGGACAATCTCGAGAAGGAGATCGCACGCCTTTCGGGCAAACTCGCGAACGCGGGCTTTACATCGAAGGCACCTGCGGCTGTTGTGGCGGCGGAGCGCGAAAAGCTCGCGGGCTATGAGGAGAAGATCGGGCTCATCCGCAGCCGCCTCGCGGATCTGGCGAAGCTCTGAGGTGTGCCGATGAACTATGCGGAGGCACTTCTCTATCTCGATGAGCTGAATACGTTCGGCATTCGCCTCGGGCTCGTGCGCATGGAGGAACTCTGTGCGCGTCTGGGGAATCCGGAGCGGTGCTATGCGACCATTCACATTGCGGGTACGAATGGCAAGGGGTCTGTCACGCAGATGATAGATGCCGTCTGCCGTGCGTCGGATGTCCGTGCAGGGCGCTATCTCTCGCCGCACCTCATCTCCTATACGGAGCGTATGAGCGTGGACGGGCACGATATTTCCGAGGAGCGGTTTGCAGAACTCCTCACGCGCGTGCGCGCCGCCGCCGATGAAATGGTCGCGGCGGGGCACGAGCACCCGACGCAGTTCGAGGCATTGACTGCGCTTGCCTTTCTCTACTTTGCAGAGGAGCAGGTCGAAGTTGCCGTCATCGAAACGGGGCTGGGCGGACTGCTCGACTCGACGAACGTCGTCGAACCTGCGCTCACGATCATTACAAATGTGGCGATGGATCACGCCGACCGCTGCGGCGGAACGCTCTTAGGCATCGCGGAGCACAAGGCGGGCATCATCAAGGAGGGCGTGCCCGTCATCACGGCGGCGACGGGAGAGCCGCTTGAGATTATCGAGCAGCGTGCGGAGGAACTCGGTGCGGATGTCTTTGTCTGCGGCGAGGACTTTTCGGCACAGCTTTTCTTTCCAAAGGAGGGGGGGCAGCGCGTTGCGTTCCACTCCGTCGTCTGCCGTGAGCCGGAGCCGTTCGATCTCGGGCTTGCGGGAGTCTATCAGGCGGAGAACGCTGCACTCGTTATCATGGCGGCAAAGCTGCTCGAGCGCGAGGATGCGCGTGTCACCGAGCACGCGATCCGCGTGGCACTGCGCACGGTGCGCCACCCCGCGCGCTTTGAGATCCTCTCGTACGAGGGGCTGCCCGTTGTCGTCGACGGCGCACACAATCCTGCGGGCATGCGGGCGCTGCGTGCGGGTCTCGATGCGTATTTCCCCGACCTGCCGCGCGTCTTTCTGCTCGGCATCCTAAAGGACAAGGACATCGACACGATGCTCGCCGTGCTTCTGCGTCCCGGCGATCAGGTCGTCACCGTACGTCCAAACTCGGAGCGCGCGGCTGGGGCGGATGTCGTTGCCGCCATCGCGGCGGGGATGGGGCTCGACACCCACGCGTGCGGCGACGTGCGGACGGCACTTGCCGAGGCAGAGTCCCGCGCCCGTGCAGGAAATGCCCTGCTCGTCGCCGCAGGCTCCCTCTATCTCGTGGGCGGCATTCGCACATTGCTCATGGCAGGGAGGTGAGGCATATGGCAGAGGATATTCAGGAGCGGCGGCGTGCGCGGCGCAAAAAACGCCGGGGGGCACGTCTGGGTCGCTGCATGATGTACGCTGTCGTCGCCGAGGCGTTTCTCATCCCCCTTTTTCCGCTTGCGGCGATGGTTGTGCTGCTCATCGGCTGCGGTGCGATGCTCCTGCGGTTGCGGATCGATCGGAACTTTCATCTGCGTCGTCTGCCGTATGATGCGCCGGCGCTGCTCTTTGTCATCATCGGGCTTTTGTCCGTGGCCGTAGCACCGGACAAGGCGTTCAGTTTTTACAATTTCTACCATCTTGTGCCGATCTATGCACTCACCTATCTGCTCGTTGGGCAGACCCTGCGCACGCCGCACGAACTGCGGCGCGTCGTCGCTGCAATGGCGGCAGCGGCAGCTTTCGTCATCCTCTACGGATTCTATCAGTTCGTCTTCGGCATTGATATATCGACGATGAAATGGGTGGACGGTGAAGCTTTTCCAGAGCTATCAAAGCGCGTCTTCTCGACGTGGGAGAATCCGAATATCCTCGCGGGCTATCTCGACATCGTTGCCTGTATCGCGGTGGGGCTTGCAACTGCGCTTACGCGCGGCTGGCGTATCTTGGCCGTTATCGTGCTCGCCGCCGCGCTGCTGTGCCTCGGTATGACCTATGCGCGCGGCGCATGCCTTGTCATCGCCCTCGTACTTGCGGGCTACGGCGCGCTGCGCGACTGGCGCGTCCTCCTCGGGATCGTCGTCGTCGGTGCGGGAGCGCTCCTCGTTGATCCCGTGCTCACGGATCGACTCCTCTCCGTCTTTACGCGCATCGACACCTCCTCAGAGATGCGGCTTGCATTCTGGGAGAGCACGATTGCCATGGTGATGGATCATCCCATCCTCGGGATTGGGTGGGGGATGTACTTCATGGTCTATCCCGAGTACGATTTTTACTTGCAGGGTGCGCCCGTACAGATTGTACACGCGCACAATATGTATCTGAACTATGCAGCGGAGATTGGGATTCCGGGCGCGCTTTCGTTCCTTTGGTTCTTTTTTGGTTCCCTTGTGCTCGCCCTCCGTGTTCCTCGTAAAACACCGCCGTGGGAGGCCGTGCTCGCCGCGCACGAGCATGCGTGGAAGACCGTTGCCGACGTGCGGGCGGCTCTCGGACGCTGGCGCAGACGCCGCTTTGTCGAGGGGCTCTCGACCGGGCTTGGTCTCGCGTTCATCTCTGTTGCACTGAACGGGCTCACAGATCATCTGCTCTTTAACATACCATCCTCCATGCTGCTTTGGATGCTCGCCGCCATGACGGCAGCGGCGTATGCGATTGCGGGGGAGATGAAGGAAGAATGACTATGCAGGAAAATCTATCGATATCGAAGGCGACCGTCGATCGACTGCCGCGCTACTATCGCTGTCTGCGTCAGATGACGGATGAGGGCGTGGAGATTGCCTCCTCGGAGGAGCTTGGCCGCCGCCTCGCCATCAACCCCGAACAGATTCGGAAAGACTTGGCGTTTTTTGGGCAGTTCGGGAAAAAGGGCGTGGGCTACTACGTCACGGAACTTAAGGAGAGCATCGGTTCGATTTTAGGGCTTGACCAACACTGGAACGTCGCGATCATCGGTATGGGGCATCTGGGAGCTGCTCTGGCAAACTATCAGGGAATCGCACGTCTCGGCTTCCGACTTGCTGCGATTTTCGACGCGAATCCCGTTGTCATCGGGACGCGTGTCGGCGAGCGGCGCGTGGAGGACATCACCTACCTCGCGGAGATCATTGCCGAGCGCGACATTCGGATCGGTGTCATCGCCGTCCCTGCCGCAGCGGCGCAGGGAGTCGCCGACAAGCTTGTTGCGGCGGGCATTCGCGGCATCTGGAACTTCGCGCCCGTGAGCCTGCAGGTGCCTCCGCACATCCCCTTTGTCAGCGAAGACCTGTCCGTCGGGCTCAGTAGTTTGTCGTATTATCTGTCACATGTGAGTACGGATCCGAATGAGTTATCAGACAAAAATTCATTGAACTGACGCTTGCTTGCCTTTTTTTCACAAATAACAGAAAATGCCGTCAATGTAATCTTGA